>UEXN01001574.1_pt2 | contig 11816 bp, 24 predicted proteins | sample 1796711 | NCBI WGS metagenome assembly UEXN01 (sample SAMEA4772470, study PRJEB27181) | metagenome | reverse complement strand
GAGGCTCTTGTTAAGCGTGGCAACATCGCCGTGAAGGATTTGTAAGTGACCCCCACGAAGGGGATCACTAAAAGTTCTATGTAACTTTAGACTCAATCCAACTTTGAATTGATTTCTTAGTCCACCGCTGTGGGTTTTGAATGATGGGCTTCGGGAAACTCTCATCCTTTGTTCTTATGTTATACAAAGACTGCCTAGTCATCGACAGGGCTGAACATAAATCCTTTATGGAAATCAGTTCGTCTATTGTTGATACCCCTTTTTCCATCTCTCAAACTCCTCGGTTATCTTTTTAAATTTTTCTCTGGCTTCAGAATTATTCCTAAGGTCTGTCCGTGAGTGTATCTCCAGCTTCGCCCTCATGATGTTGGCGATACTCTCTTCCGTGTTATCCTCTGCCCCAATAAATATACCAAAGTCTTCGTTCCGGCATAGCATTCCTGCGCTTGATATCATCTTCTTTATCTCGCGCTCCTGCTCAGGCACCACAGGCTCTTCCTGATCATTCAGCTTTACCATCGCCACCATGTATCTAGAACCAACCCAATCAGTGTGTAGACTGGGTGGGCATTCATTGGGGTGCAAAGACAGCCTTAGAGTGATGCCGTTTCTGTCTTGAGACATAGATATTTTTACTGCCTCAAAGTTAACAGCCGCGTCTCTGACCTCATTCATCTATCTATCCTCATCTGGTTTTGCCTTGGCTTGCCAGTGTCTACCGTGTTGTTGAGTTCTCTTAACCCACTTATAGCTTGCCTGACGACTGACTCCTTTGAAGAGTACATAGAGTTGTGCCGTGAATTATGGGAGACCAAGCTTATCCATTTGCTTTTGCCATGAAAATTACCACGCTGAGCATTGGTAAAAACCCTAGTGCTTCTGGGGTTCTTTCTTTTGTCTTTTGGAACCTCTTCATATAGTTTGAAATTAATTACCTTATCGTTTAATCCACCCAGACTTTGAGAAAACTCTTCGATAGTCATATCTACTGCATTTGTCATGCTTGTATCCTCACTTTATATCTTGTTGATGGCTTTCAAGAGCGTGAATAACTATGGATATCTTTGACAGCATATCGTGATCAGTCTCAACTCTATCAACCTGTGTGCTTCGCCTATACTCATCCGGCAGATTTTCAATCTGATGCTTTAGATCGTAAGCAATACAAAGACTTTCATCCATTAAACTTCTCCCAATTTAATTTAGCCCACTCTTTGGGGTCAACGCCCTGCAAATCCCACCAAGTCTTTTCATCACCAAAGTGATGCAGCTTCATGTGACAAGAGTGGCACAGAGGAACACACCAATTGTCTCCAACTTTCATGCCCATAGCGTTAGGCTCTGCGAACATGATATGATGCGCCTCTGCGCCATACCCGCAGACCAAACATGGAGAACCACGCAAGGTCTTTAGGTATTTTTGGGATCGAACCCTAGGGCTTTTTTTCACCTTACCCTTGTCACCTTCCTGAAATTATCTTTCATGGCTCTGGTCTTCGCAGACTTTTCACCGTGGATAGCAACGATACGTTGATACAAACCAGCAGACTGTTGCTGCGGAAGGAGAGCATAATCCCCAACCTTCATCAATCGGGCTGTGCGCTTATGCCAGCCATATTTGATTTGATAAGTCATGGTTTCTGGATCTGTGTACTGATAAACAGCATAATGCTCAACAGCCTTCATGGGCTTCTTGGGCTTATTGTAACAAGGGTTTCCCGACAAGAAGTTAAAGATTTTCTTTATAATACTCATTAGAATGGCACCTCATCATCTACTGGTTTAGGGGCTGGGGCAGCTTGACCTTGAGTTCTTTCCTCATACTTGTTGCCCCTGAGAGAAAGGAATGTCTCGCCAGTCTTGTTGGCGGTCTTCTTCCAGCCAGCTAAGGACAGGACAGGCTTCTGAACCCCCCTGCTTTGCTGATCCATCAGATCATTAATGACCTCATCGGATAGTTCAAGTTTGCCTGTGTAGTCAGGCGATGTTTCTTTGGTCTTCTTCTTGTTAGAGAACAAGACTCCTGATGGTGGATATTCACTCATGCCGCTTCTCCTTTTAGCTTGTCACTATGAATGGTAAAGTTCCCTAGAACTTTTTGATAAAGGGCTGAATCGCCCTTCTTTAATATGTCCAATGCATCCTTGTTTTCGCCCCAGAACTTTCTCAGGGTATCTACATTAGTGCAATCGGGAATAAAGTTATTAAAGACGTCTGCAACTACCTTTAGACCCTCTACAACCTCTTTGGAGCCGTCTGATGACGTTACAGTAACCTTCGGCTCTGCACCCTCTGGCAAGTCCTCTCCAGCGTAGATGTAGTGACCCAGACCGTGCATTGCACAACACTTTGCCAAGCATCTCTGCAAAGCAGTATTAACTTGGAAACTATCTGGATTTTGAACTGCTTTGTTTGCGTGATTAAGAACAGGCATGATCTCTGTCTGCTCATCATCACCAATACGAACAGTGACAGCCACATAGGCGTAGCCATGTTCATCCTTGGTATAGGGCAACCCACGATCAGGACGATCAGGATTGTCGAGATATGTTTCTGTATTCCAAATATGCTTTACATATTTAGCTTGAGGAAAATTATTCTTTACCTCACCCCAAGCCCACGCCCAACTCAAATAAGTCAGGCCATTCTTTTCTTCGGTATGATCCGAAACATCAACCTTGGATAAGGTCTCCCATACACTGCTCATACTATATCTCCTTTGAACTGTGAGCAAAAATTAGCGACACCGCAGTAGTCGCCCTTACATCGGACATATTCACCTTCGCGGTGTTCTACCTCCAAATTCTCTTTATCCTTCATAAACTCTCCCGCTGAGACTTCGTTGTCGAAAACTCTTTGCGCTCTTTTGTTACCCTTTTTCTTTACAGCCCACGCCTCGCCACGCTTCCATCTCTCTTCATCACTGCATGATGGAAAGGCTTGCGCTAGATCATAATTGATTTGAGCGTCCTGATGCATCGCCACTCTCTCCTTGATGTAGTCAATCCTCTTTGTGTCAGGCCACAGAGGAATGTCAACAAGGATGACTGGTGCTTGCGGGTAGTCTTCTCTGCGCTCAGCCTCACGCCTGTTCCAATCTCTAAGGATGGCACATATCTGAAGAGACTTAACCTTCATACCTTTATTCTTTTGAGAAAGAAAAGCGTAGCAGTTTAACTGTTGTTCCCACTCAATCTTACCGTGGATAACAGACCAAACGCTTGTCACTTTGTAGTCGGTGATGTTAATGCAGTTGCCTTCGATCTTCTGATGGTCAACAGCCCCAGACAAAATCCAGTCATTGACTGTGGCATACAATCTCTCCTCAAGGACAACCCCTTCATCCTCTGATGCGCTTTCAAGAATGTGGTGGACAGCCGTGCCAAACAAAGGCCAAATCATATCTGCCGCGTCTGATGTCATTTCAGATGACTTCGCTTCTCTGAGCAATCTAACGCGGGGGCTATCTATCAAGGTGGTGACAGATATATCGGATTGCCCTTTACTGTATTTGTCATTACGAGCAAAGTTAACAAATGATTGCGGTAGATTGTGATTGTTTGTAATATTCATATGACGCCTCCCAACTATCTGTTCCTATATGCCATATACAAACAGATGTGTCAACAAATGATTGGATTTATTTTATGCCTAGGAAAGTTCATACATTTCAAATACTTGGAGAGCCAGCGAGTAAGGCTAACAGCAGAAAAATTGTTACCATGCGTGGCAAGCCTGTATCTATAAAATCAGACAAGGCGAGAAATTATGTAAAGACTTTTTCTCAACAATGTGAGAAGCTGGACGAATTATTTACATCTGATGTATGTGTTGAGATGTTAATTTATTATGCCTCAAGACGGCCTGATCTAGATGAAAGTTTAATTCTAGATTGTATGCAAGGGTATGTTTACGAGAATGACCGACAAGTTAAACAAAAGAACATTTACTGGGCGCTTGACAGAGACAGCCCCCGAACTGTCGTCAGAGTGTCGCCTTTGGAGACAGGTGATATCCCAAGCTATCTCCGATGCCTACCTTGATGACATAAAGCAAAAAGAAATTGTGTCCGAATGGATCAACACCCCAGACTTCGATACCGTTTGCGACCTTGCCTCAATAGAGGCTAATCAGATGAGAAAAAACTTTGAGGAAGTTTTGTTGATGAGACCAGCTATAGCCAAAATGAAGGGCAGACTTATAAAGCATTTACTAGAAAAAGAATAGTTATATATAACTAATATATTATATATATATATTATAATTATATATATTATAACCAAGGAAACTTCACTAAAAAGTTAGCCTTGACAAGGTTCCTCTCTGGGCATATCGTTGATGCAGTTCTTGGAGGAACAAATGAAAATCGAAAATTCCCTTATCGGCACAGCGCACAAATTGGGCGTTGGGCAGCACAGAGTTCAGTGTCCGTTTTGCTCCAGCACTAGGAGAAAAAAGGGCATGAAAGACCTTTCCATCAATGTTGACGATAGTCACGTTTTATATCATTGCCATCACTGCGAGGAGACAGGCAAAGTCCAAATCGAAACCCAACAATTCACACCAAGGAAAAAGCCCATGCAACTTGCGGTCAAGCACGATTACTCAAACCTATCTGACAATGCAATTGCTTGGTTACGAGATCGTGGAATTTCAAAACAAACCGCAGATAAGGCAGGACTCAAGACATCAACGACATACATACGAGCGGTAAATGCAGAGACCGAATGTGTTGTATTTCCATACACTAATCAGGGGCAGCAGTATGCAGCCAAGATCCGCAGCCTTTCGGATAAAGGTTTCTCCTGCAACGGCAGCCCTCAGTCTTTCTTCAATGTTGATAGTGTGGCAACAAATGATGATTTAATTATTTGTGAGGGCGAAATGGACGCCCTTTCATTTATTGAAGCTGGGTATGAGAGTGTGGTTTCCGTGCCGAATGGCGCGGTGATGAAGGTTGTAGATGCAGAGGTTGACCCAGAGGATGACAATAAATTCAAGTTCTTGTGGGATGCTAAAAAGAAGATCGACCTTGCGGCAAAGATAATAATTGCTACAGATTGCGATACCGCTGGTCAGGCCATGGCAGAAGAGATTGCCAGACGCATAGGCAAAGACAGATGCTGGAAGATTGAGTTCCCAGAGGATTGCAAGGATGCCAATGACGTTCTGGTCAAGCACGGCAAGAAGAAACTGGATGACATCACTGCATTCTGTAAGCCTTGGCCTGTCGCTGGCTTATATGATGCCTCTCACTTTTACAAACAGCTTGATGATATCTATGACAATGGCATGGGTTCAGGGGCAAAAACTGGTTATCCGAATGTAGATGATCTTTACAGCATTGTTGAGGGTCAACTGACCGTGGTGACAGGACATCCTTCATCAGGCAAGTCTGAATTTATTGATCAGATCATGGTCAACCTAGCATCCCGTGAGGGCTGGAAGTTTGGTATTTGTTCATTTGAAAATGAGCCACGCATCCACATCGCAAAGCTGATCAGCAAGCATCTTGAAAAGCCTTTCTTCCAAGGCATGACTCCGCGAATGACAAAGGATGAATTGGAACGTGGTAAAGCGTTTATTCAATCTCACTTCTCTTTCGTATATCAGGCCGATGGATCAATGGCTACAGTCGAGGGCATCATTGAGAGACTGAAGGTTGCCGTCATGAGGAATGGCATCAGAGGGGCTATCATTGACCCATACAACTACATAGCCAAGAGCCGTGACATATCTGAGACAGATTGGATTTCAGACATGCTCACAAAGCTGCGGGTCTTCGCGCAGTCTCACGGTATACATCTCTGGTTTGTGGCTCACCCGACAAAGATGATGCGCGACCAGAACGGTAAGATACCACCGCCGAAAGGCTATGATATCTCCGGCTCTGCCGCATGGTTTGCCAAAGCTGATGTTGGGCTAACGGTGCATAGACCAGACCCATCAAAGACAGAGAGCCAGATACATATTTGGAAGTGCAGATTTTCATGGGTGGGGCAACAGGGTCAGGCAAGCTTGTACTTCAACCCGATAACATCCACATACACCAACGAACTTGATGACCCATTTGCGGATATGCCTGAGCCGCGTTATGATGTCAAAAAATATGGAGAGACACCGTTTTGATTAGATTGGGAAAACAACTGCTTGAAGAAGCCGCGACCACGATAGACGCGAGGGGCGACCACTACGGTACGCCAATGGATAATTTTACGAGGATTGCCAGACTGTGGAGTGTAATACTCGACACAGAGGTCACGCCCATGCAAGTAGGGCTGTGCCTTGATGCTGTTAAGACGGCGAGGCTTTGCGCTACGCCTGAGCATTGGGATAGTCTGGTTGATAAGGCAGGATATGCGGCGGCTACAGCGGAATGCTTGAAGCCAATTGGTACCGATGATAGTAGTTGACGTTTTAACAAGTTACCTGTAACTTTTATTTATCACTTTCATTGTGATTTCCTCCAAAGAACTAGGGGTGGCTCTACTGAGCCGCCCCTTTTGTTTGTGGTGGAATGCATACAGAGTAGGGAGAAGTGACAGGCTCTGTATGCTTGCGGCAGTCCCACGGCTACCGTTCAACTCCCTGTCACTTGTTCACGCTCCAATGCATTCTAATTACAAATCCATTGGGTTGCAGGTCTGCAATATCACCGTCTGATTTGTTCCCGATGGTGTACTGCTCACTGTATTTGTCAAAGGTCATGTATGTGACAGGACGAGGCAGTTTGCCCATCTTGTTGCACTCATAGACGTAGCTTGTCTTTGCTTTATCAATGTTCATTTAACCATAATCCTTTCTGTCCTCTTCCGCTTTGTAGGCGGATATATAATCTTGAACCATATCGTCAGTCATTCCGTACCTGCCAACGCGCACTGGAGCGCCGTTAGGTGCGGTCATGTGAAAGTGAGGCACAAGCGGTCTGCCGTAGTAAGCGTCAGCAGAGCCGCGATCCTCAGGGCTACCTGTTTTTGGCATCACCTCTCCTTACTTTTGTCATTTGCAATGTTCCGACAATAAATATAAATATGCCAGAATAAAGAACAACAACTCCAGTTAAAAGATTATTGGATGGGTTTTCTACAAGCCCCATACCAGCAAGAGCCACAAACAATCCAAGCACCGCAACTGATGCCCATCTCAATAAGTTACCCATAACTTTTACTCCCTATCTTCCAAAGCGCACTCGACAGCTTCCTGAGCCTCAAGAGCCATGATCAGCTTTTGCCTATTGTCCTTGTGATAAGGATGCATAAGCTGTTCGATGATTGTGTCCAAACCAACCTCAATGGCATTCATTTCGGCTGGTGTTACCCTAAGATTAATTACAGTCATTTTTAATCTCCATTCCCATAAGGTTCATAACGTCAATGGTAAGGGCGTCAATCAACTCAAACACATCGTTGACAGGCCAATACTCCAAAGGCTCCCAAGCATGATCAGAAAAAAACTGATCTAGCTTTTCCTCTTCCCATGTATCCCAATCGTCAGGCAAATGAGATGTTAAAAAATGCCCCGACATTCTGGCGAATATTTTTGTATGCTCGATTGAATACTCAGCATGGGTCATTTTGATCTTTACATTTGTCATTTTCAGTCTCCTCATTGTCACGCTCAATACGCGAGGTCATTGCGTCCAAGATTAGGTGCGTTGCTTGTTGCGGGTCTGGAGCGCAGTCATATGATAATTCTACAACAAATCGCGACATAACATTTGCCACATGGAAAGGGGTTGCACCCTGATTTGAAAACTCCTCTGTCACATCTAACAGACGGTCATACATATCTTCGTATTTCATTATTCATCTCCTCTCAATGATTGTGTTGAGACCAATGCTCATCCCATAACTCTGACATCATCTCAGTCTTTTCTTCATCTGACATATGAGCCAACAGGTGAAACGACCTGTTAATCACTAGCTTGTCTTGAAGTTCAGTGATCTCTTCGCACTCTCCAATGTACTTTGAGACCTCATCTGCGAACCACTCTTCGCTACGCAGGACATAACTTGACATACCCATTACGCTCCCTCTCTTTCCATTTCATTTAGAGTTAAATTAACAACACGACTGCCATCAGCGCGGCATCTGTAGGCTTGCACCACCTCAGTTGATGATGCGCCGACCAGCCCCTTCACCTCTCTACGAGCCTCAATCTCAGCGTCAACAATAGTTTCGGCCTCAATCATCACAGTGCGCTGCACCAATGCCTCGACTGTAACTTCATAATATTTTTTACTCATCTGTATCTCCCTCAATAAAAACAATTTCACCACAAGACTTTTGAACCATGACAGATTTTACCTTCATCTTTTTTAAGGCCATATATGCTATGTGCATAAAGGCAATGTTTGATGTTTCGTTGTCAGGTATAGCGCATTCTATTTTAACGCATGGGATAACTTGATTATCCTCTTCCCAAAATCCTCTAACGTCATACATGGTTGCACCACCAAATAGTTTTGTTAGGGCTTCCACCACGTTGCGGTGGATATCCACCATCTGTCTGCCGCCCGATATGAGCGGCAGTATGATAAATGCTAGCTTCATTAATCCACACTCCTATTAGATTTTTTCAGATTATCTTTCGCCAAGATTATCTCTAGGTTTTGATGTATGTGTAGGCCGGAGCCTTCCGACCCATCCTTGCCCCGATAGACTAATGGGAACTTGTGATCCACATGCCACACGCCCCTGCCATCACGATGATGCAAGCATCGCACTTGACGACAGTACGCATTAAACCTCTTCATCTCTGAATAGATTTCTTTGATAGACCTATGATCAGCCCATCGCGGTGTTGCCCTCTTAATAAGCTTGTGACGGTCATACTTTCGTTTAGAAGCCCTCTCAACCTTTTGCCTGATCCTGTCCAGCTTATAGAAGTGATCAATGCTTGATCGGGTTGTCATAAGGACAAGCCTAGTGTTCGCATCTACTTGTGGCTTATCCTTTTTAATTTTATGCATAAGGTCATAATACTCAGGCTGAACCTTCAGCTTTAGCTTGAACACACGTTTATACAATTGCTTGTGATCTGTTCTGACAAAAAGCATCTTGCAGCTTATGTCGTGCGTGTTCCCATACAATGCGCTGGCATTTTGATCTGTCTTCTTTGCTAGCATTTTGTAGAAAACATCAGGCTCATCACGACCAATTTTGATAGCATCAATGAGGCCACCCACGACTGGGATATATTCCTCATTGACGTTCTTGTTGATGTTAGAGCCTAGCTTCTTATGAGTTTTGTAGTTTGCATAGTAGCTATCGTCAGTAATGACATACTGCTCAGGCAATTCAGATACGAAATCGGTTTTCTCAAACTCATCAACGAATTGCTCATGACCTTCGGTGTTGCCAGCTTTCGTAAATTTCTCACCCATCAGATGCCCTCTAACTCTTTAAGGACATGAGCCTTGACCCTGCGGTCAAACAAAGCCTTGCAATCACCTAGCGTCCGGTGAAAGGCGTGGACGTTGTTCATCGCGTGTGATGGGTCTCCGCTTGTAAAATCAAAGATAGGCTTTTCCTTGGATGCCTGACCGTAGACCATTAGCCAGCCATCATCTTCAAACGCCTCTTTGTTTTTGACACCGAATGTTTTGACATTGAAGACAGTGGTCATCTCATCATCGATGTGATCGAACTGCTTGATCTTGGCAGAATATACAAACCGCAAGCCGCTTGATGATTTGATGATAGGGATGCCACGCTCCATGACTGTTTTGTGCCAAGCGCAGGATAAAGTTACATATATCTTTTTCCAATACTCTTTGCCATCATTCTCAAAGCCCAGCTCTAACTCAGGATTTTTTCTAATGCTGACATCAAAGGATGACCGTGCGAACGCCACGCCAAGAACCCGACTGGCAATAGATGCCCCTTTTTTGCCATGATCTGCCACTGGATGATAATTATCCCGCACTCTTTGTTGACGCCTGATCTTGGTCATAGCGTCAGTCAATTCATCAATGTATGAAGCAATTGCTCGCGCTGCGTCAGAATGAATTTTTTCAAAACCTTCTTGGAACGCATTTGCCTCATCATCCATGCTATACTTTTCATTCTTGGCAATCGCACTGATGAAAGAGTGAGGCATGCCCCACTCAATTTGAGCCTTGCGAATTTGATCTGCCGCAAACGACAGGAACTTGTGCTGGTCTCTGGTAACATTATCCATGTCTATTCTCCCATTTTGAGGATAGCAACCTCACCCCAAGGGGCGCGGTCACTACCAATGTCAGTTGAAACCCAAAGTACCGGATAATCCGGTGTATTGGGGAAGTCGTGTATTTCCAAGTCGGTCAGTCCGACAAAGTTGTCACAAGGCAACTGCTTGTCTTCGATGTAGTCAAAGACTGGTGTGACCCTAGTGCCGCCCCTGCCATTGATCTCGATTTTCTCAATGACCTCACCCTGTTCGTAACGATGAACAGTGCGAACTTTTACATCGCAAGTTATGACAGTAACAGAGCGGGGCTTTTGGTCTTCGGTAATGGCGTTCATCTCACCAAGAAAATGAGACAACTCATCACCTGATACTGATCCTGATGTGTCAACGTAAATGATCACATCACCAGCACCCACCTTGTCAACGCTGGGCAGATACACGCCCTGATTGAACCAAGCATTCTTTTGTGGTCTGCGCCATGTGTAGTCGTCAGGCTGATCACCACCGATAAAGCGGTTAAGAACATCGCGCCAGTCGATCTGGCAACGCCGCATCACTTGCACAAGCTGGTCAATCTTGGCTGGTAACTTGCCCTGAGCCTTGGCAGCATCGGCAGCCATCAGTGTCTTGATATCCAACTCAGCTTCGATCTGGCTGGCCTCAGCATCAGACAACGGCTCACCATCATCACCCATGGTTTGTATGACACCGCCCCATGACGGTGCATCGTCAGGCGTCTGATCATCAGGCATGTGTGAATAGATGCGCTCTGCCGCCCAGTCCTTGTATTGCACCCACTCAGGCTTGCTGTCGTGAAACAGGCCATCGGCAGGGATGGAAAAGCCGTCATCTTTCAAGATATCGTTGATGGCAATATCGGTACAGACATTCCACTTCTTGTGATCACGGTCACCGATACGCAAGCAATGCTTGAACACAACGTGCAAGACCTCATGGGCAATGACACCCATGATCATATCCTGATCATACTTGTCAACGAACTCACGGTTCCACAAAATCGACTTGCCATCGGTTGCCATTGTCGGCAGGGCGGCGGTCTCAGTAAAGTTAAGACCCATAGCGCATGACCCAAAGAAGGGGTGCTTCAGAACCAACTGTGTTTTGGCTCTGGCAATTTTCAAATTAGCATCCATGATGCATCTCCCAAAAAGTTATATGAAACTTTTGAGGGGCGGTGATGCCGCCCCCCAAGATGTTACAGAACAAGCTGCTTGCCATCAGTGATGATCCACTGACGCACGGCCTCAGACTGCTTGAGCGTCTGATCACGGTTGACTGCATCTTTCACAGCGAATGCCGCGAACTCTTGCTGGTCAAGCCGCTTGAGGTATTTGATCACGTTGCCAGCATTCGACTTGTTCATGCGGTGAGCCAGTCCAGATGCGGTGGCGTACAGCACCATGGCATCATCCGGCAGAGCCGCACTGTCAGGGTTGCTGATAACCTTGTCTAAATCAGGCATGTGATCCTTCAGCTTCACATATCCCATGAAATCAGCGCAAGCGGCACGGCCTACCTGACCAGTGATTGCCTCTGCCTGTTCGACTGGTGGTAAGCCCCAGCCCAAGATGGTTGACACCCGATCCCATGACCGTGGTGACGGTGACGCATTCGCATCACG
>UEXN01002836.1_pt1 | contig 11839 bp, 16 predicted proteins | sample 1796711 | NCBI WGS metagenome assembly UEXN01 (sample SAMEA4772470, study PRJEB27181) | metagenome | reverse complement strand
TGTGGATTAGGATTATTATTAATACCTTTTCTCTCACTAACCTGTGATTTACAAAGCTCGTCTAAAGTTATGTTCGCCGTTAATTTCATGATTTATAGTTTAAGACTGTAGTATATTATTATACATACTGCAATACCTGCAACAACTGTATTTATAGGAAAAAAAGGTTCCATTATTCTAATATTAAAGCTTTAATAGAGTAAGATCCATCTATATTTTTTTCAAGTTCTGCTTTAGATTTAATACATTTATAAGATACATTTGCACTAATTGGTGGTCTGCTAGCTTCACGTTTATGCTTCATACAAATTGACATTGAGTGTTTTCCTGTTTTTGGATCAATTTGTATTCTGTGCTCCTTGATATCAGGTCCAACAAACATCAAAAGGGCTACGATATGCTCGATCATTTATGGCCTCCATTAGCTCTTACCTTATCTTTTATTACTTCTATATCTGTCAAAGCTTTTTCCATTTGTTTTTGTAAAAATTGTATGTTGACTTTATTGTGCATCATGTTTTCTATTCTAATTTCTATTTTTTCTACAGACTTATATAAATCTTCCAACAAAAATAGTTGTTCTTGGTCAACTGGGACCTGCTCGGATTTTTTGAGCAAATCATTTTCAAACAATTCACGTGATGTTTCTAACGATACTAATCTTGAAGTTAATTCTGTGTATGCGAACACACCCATTGCAACAAGAATTATAAGACTAGCAACCGTCTTCATAGGCATCTGCACGGAAGCTGATTCTGATATGTCTAAAGGTTTATTTGCCATTCTTTTCCTTATAATTGTCCAGTGTTACCACATCTGGATTATCTTTTAAATACTGCTGTTTCAGCTCTGTCCAATAGCTAATTTTAGGATCAAAATCTCTGTCGCCAGCAAATTGAGACGTAGACATCACACCCACTTTCATACACATATTAATTAGCTCTGCAAACTCTGGTGGTGGAGGGCTTATTCTAGGTACTCTTTTACACTCTTTAATAACTTCTAATTGTGTTTTAATCTTCATTTGTTTTTCTTGTTCAGCAATAAATTCTTCTGTGCATGCTGAACCTAAATACTTTCTCCAAGTAAATCTCAACATTCTATCGTCATCAGTGCCTTCATAATTATTAGTAGGACTATTATGATTATAATTATATTGATCATCTCTTTGTTCAATAGAAACGTCAAAACTACCTCGACTACATGTGTTTGTTCCGTTTTGTAAATACTCGTTACGTGCTTGTGCTGATGTAGCTACAATCAGAAAAAAGATAATCCAGAATAGATTACCTGTTAAGATCTTTGATATCGTATGCATGTTCCCTCACCTGGTCTGCTAATTGTCTATATAAATTTTCTGCCATATCCCACGTTGCTTCTGCTGCAGATAATCTTGTAGCAATTTCGGTTAGCTTGTCTTCTGCTACTTTTAAATCTCTTTCAATATTTATAAGAGTTAATTTGTTTGCTTCTATTGTATCAGTAAGATTAAGAACATATCTAACTGATGTGAAAGTTCCGGCTAGTATAGCTGCTACAACCGGAACAATCACTATATTCTTTTTTACCCATTCAAATCTGGATAATTTACTTTTTGTCTTCACTTTTTTCATTACTTATAAAAACCTTTAAAAATCCAATTGACCCATTTGTCCCATAGGCTTTTTACTTTTTCCCATGTTTTACGACAAATGTTTTTACATTTTTCAATCATTTTTTTTCTCCTCAATTTCGTAAAAGAAGTTGTCCGTATCTTCTGTTCGCCACTTCCTACTATCTTCTACATTCCACTCATTAGTTTGTACTTTCCAATCAGGAATTTCATCCTTAACTGTGAAAGAAGGTATGTCCCATATCAATCTATTGTTTGGTTGGGCTGCATAATTGCCATCATCTAAAGCAAGTATGTGAGCGCACTTATGTTCGTGCGGTATTTCCGAATGATCGGTATCTAATATATTACTCTCTGGGTGTGCAAAATCAACAGTAAATAAGTAAGCACCACTGTGCCATTTTTTATCTTTACCTATGTATTTACCGGATTGTCCATCCAGGATATCCCAAGAAGTAACAGCAGGATAGTAACTAAAAGAATTCCAAAGCTGAAGCTCATCAAGTCGTCTTCGTGGTACTTTGTCTGCCTTAAAACCCCGTTGAATAAACGCGCTAATAGGTAGGCGATAAAAAACTGCACCACTCTCCATAATACAGTGAAAGAGTATAGCACGCCCAGTAATAGCTGTAAGGCCGAAGATAATACAGTCTTCAACTTCTCCATGATGTTTTTTACAATCATATAAATATTCTCTTCTTATTTGAGCATATGTTACAGGAATATTTGCGTTTAAGTAAGCCATAAATTAACCTCATTTTATTTTACCCCAACTAGGACCTGATTCATAATCTACTTTGTTAGGAATTTCAAGATCTACTGCATCCTCCATAATTTTTTTTATTTTGTCTGCATGCTCTTGTGATTCAATAGATATATCAAGCTCATCATGTATTTGTATATGTGCCACAATACCTTCTTTATATAAAGCTAACATAGCTTGTTTTGTCATATCCGCTGCAGATCCTTGAATTAATTTATTTAAAGCTTTGTAAGTCATAGCTCTTCGTGATGGGTTTTCATGCCAGTAATTAATTTTTTTATTACCATCTTTGTCTTTGATAAATTCTCCTTCATCATCTTTCATATGAGGACCCATCTCTTGAAGTTCTTTCATTCTATCATAATCTTCTGCAGGTACATATTTACCCCAATCATTACCACGTAAAATAGGTTCCCATCTTGGAAATCTACATCTTCTACCTAACAAAGTTTTTATCTGACCTTTATTCTGTGAGGCAGACATAACTGCATTCATCAGTTGTTTTACAAAAGGTACTTTTGAATGGTATTGATCAAATAATTCATCAGCTTTTTCTTTTGATACACCAAGCTCTGCTTGTAGCTTTGCTTTACCCATACCATAAAATAATCCTAAGTTAATTGTTTTAGCTTGTGATCTTGGTATCTCTGCCATATCCGCTACGATCTGGTGAAAGTCTGTGCTATTATCATTTTCATATGAATCTGCAATTGTATTTACAGATGGTAATTTAAATTTTAAAGCATAGTGTGCAACCAATCTTGGTTCTTGTTGCGAGTAATCAAAACAACCCCACTTGTGATTTTTTTCTGGAATAAATAAAGATCTAATCATTGGTCCTAACACAGGATCTCTTGCAGGTATTTGTTGTAAGTTTGGATTCGAATAACTAAATCGTCCGGTAACAGTTCCGCCATCATCAGATCTAATTTGATTTATTTCCGCATGAATCCTACCTTTATGTTCATGTTTTAATATTGTATCTATGAACGTTGTACTAATCTTGTTTATCTTTCTAGCTTCTGCTATGCTTTTAACTATAGGATGTTTATGATTAGTCAAAAAGTTTTTAGTAAAGGAAGGTTCCTGTGATTTTGCAGTTTTTTCAAAGCTCTCTCCAATTTTTTCAAAAACTTTGGCAATCGATCGTGCTGCCCATATTTGAACATCTATTCCTGTTTGTGCTTTTACTTGGTGCAATAATATCTCTTCTTGTTTGGATAATTGTTGTTGCAATTTATGAGCTTGTTCGACATCAACACACACCCCTTTCTCGCGCATCTGTACAAGGCAAGGAAAGAGATCAGTCTCCAAATTAAATATTTTTTGAAGATCTTGATTAATTAATTCTTCACTTACTTTATGCCAGAGCTCTAAAGTTAACTCAGCATCTTTTTCAGCATAAGCTCCTACTTCCATAGCAGGCATCTTCCACATATCTGCTTTAGGATCTAACCCTCTTTCTTTTGCAGCTTTAGTAAGCAAAGCTTCACTTTTACCTTTACCTAAAAAATGCCAAGATAAAGTATTTAAGGTATAAGAAAATCTGTTCTCATCAATAAGTGAACATGCGATCATGGTATCTACAATAAGTCCATTTATAGATAGACCCATAGATCTAATCCAACATACGTCGTACATTGCATTGTGAAAAATTTTAGTAGCAGGACATTCCAATGTATCTTGGAACCATTCTAAAGTACGTTTCTTGTCCATATTGGGTCCTGTACCATGTGCGATTGGAAAATAACCAGACCATCCATCTACAGCTACCGCAATACCTACAACTTCACCAACTCCAATAACAGAACCTGATCCCATCTTTTTTAAATTAGGATCTCTTGTTTCTAAGTCGATGGCAATCTCTTTAGCTTGTCTAAGATCTGGATATTCTGATGGCTGAACCCATTCAGTTTGTGCAAGATATTTAGGTAACTTCATCTTTTCTTCCTTTTCATATCGTTTAATTTCTTAATTTCTAATTCGCAATAATGTATTATCTTTTCTAAATCTTCTACACCATTTTTTGTAAGATATCTACAAACATATTTCACAACGTTTCCCTGGAAGAACGAGAGATTATTTTTTGAAATAAACTCGTACGGCTGAATGTGAAAAGATTTATAATGTTTTCCACCTATCTGTTTATCTTGGGGTGCCATATCTTTAAATATACTATTGTCTGTCATAGTTGATAACCTTTCCTTTTTATTTTTGCTTTTAGTTTATATAAATTATGTTTGGCTCTTGTCGTACCAACATACCAAACACGATGCTCTTCATCTTGCTTGTCAATACTTTTCTTTATTGCTTTCTGTATTTTATCACCTTGTTCTAAAGACAAGATTACGTTATCCTGTTCGCCACCTTTTATAGCATGAATTGTTGATACCCATATTCTTGCTTTTTCATCTAGTCTTTCTCCTCTTTCTAACATCTGTCTTATATAATTTTTTTCATTTACATCTACGTTGACAAAAGCATCATACCAAGATATCGTTCTGTCCCAAGAAACGTTTCCTGTAAATTCTTTCACATCTTTAATATTTTTTTCTTCTAATGTTTTACCACTTTTCCATAAGTCATAGAATTTTTTAGCGGAGTAAACTCTAACTTTATGACCTTTTCCTTTATTACTATCATAATATAAATTTTTCTTTTTTAATTGTTCCATTATTTTAAGCATATTACTTTTAGTTCTAGATAATATTAACCACTTACCTTTAGATAAATCTATCTGACCTAGATCTGATATATGAAATGATTGTCCTTCATTTGTTTTTGGAAAATAATCTTTTATTTTTCTTTGACCTAGTATTCGATTTACAACTACACTAGACTGATCTTGTACCGCTTTTGATATTCTTTTTGAATAACGTAATACTTTTTCTTTTGCAGGTTCATTTATAAATCTTTCTACATCTGCACCAGCCCAGGTAAAAATAGCCTGGTCATCATCTCCTGCCAAATATATATCTTTACTATTTTCTTTTAGCTTGTCGTATAATTTCCACTGTAAAGGTGAAAGATCCTGTGCTTCATCTATAAAGACTACATCAAATTTTGGAACTTTATCTAATACATTATTAATAATATCATTAAAGTCCTGTAGCTTTGCAGTTCTTTTATACTCTAAAAAATTATCATGGATATGTTTTAAAGTTTCCCATTTAATGTATTTCTTATCATGTTCATTTCTATCAAATTCTTCTCTTATAGTTATATCTCTATTGATTGCTCTACCTATCATTTGAAAATAAGGGTTATCATTAGTTAAATAATGTGTTTCTTCTTTGTTAAATTTGTCAACATAGTTGACCTTTATATTTAAGAGTTTTCCTAGCTCTTCATAATGATAAGGTTGCATTATGTTTTCCTCACTTAATCTAAGAGTATGGTATGAGAATGCGTGTAGTGTTTGAAAATAAGGTAATTGTTTTTCATCAAAAGGCATTCTTTCTCTAGCTTCTTTTGCAGCTTTTCTTGTAAATGCAAAATAACCTATCTTGTGTGTTGATACACCTTTTCTAACATAGGCTTTCGCTCTATTAATAAGTCGATACGTCTTACCAGTACCTGGAGGACCATAGAATTTAAATATCAAACAATGTCCTCCTTATCTTCAAACGTTAAAATTTCTTCAGGTGCTTTTTCTTTTTTAAATATATCTAAAGGAAGTTTTGCACATCTTATTGCAGGAAAATATTTACCGTTCTTATCCTTACCAGGATAGCGTTTCAGTTGACTAAACTCTGCTTGAAAATATGTTTCCAACATATGAGATGTTCTTTGTTCATCTTTCTTCCATTCATTTCTTTTTAAGTCATCAAAGTATGGTTGAAATTTAAAATAAACATATCCCTCTTCTTCTAAAACTGCGCCTGTCATAAATGAGTTATGACTTGTAGCTTGTACACCATTTAAATATTCTTTTGTAAGTTCAAATAATATTTCTCTAGGCGTGGTTCCTGATGCCGGTTTCAGTACATCCATATTAGACCACAAATCTTTTAGCATCCCGTTAAAGTCTTTTGATTTTATAGGCGGAGGTACCACTTCTATTTGAGCAGCTATCAAAGCTTTTAATTCTCTTTGTTCTATAATTTGTTTTACATTCTTCGCATGTATTGTAGCTACCTTACCATTAGGTCTTGATACATTGATGTAAAATTCAGGTTCGGGTTTATAATCTATTTTGGTAAGTCCAGATAACATAGGCCATGATTCACTGAGTTGTGAAGCCACACCAAAAGGTCTTTTAATACATTCTATCTTAGAACATTTTTTTGCAATAGGATCTAGATTACAAGTATGACCCGCTGTATCTTTCAACCATCCTTTTATCTTTGCTAATACTTTAGCATCTCCCCAGTCGTCATCATAAAGAATATAATTTCTACCCGCTTCTAATACTTTCTTTTCCCAGTTATCTTTGTATTTCTTTTTAGCAAAGACCATATAATTAAATAAAAACCTATCTCTTTCATCAGGTAATTTTTCACCCTCACCTAATTCTTTTGTGATAGCTTGTAAGCAAGGGGGTCCATCTAAAAATTCTGTAGGCCCACCTGTAAGTTCCTTCTTTACTAAATCACCTGCAATTTTTTTTAATTGCTCTTTTGTTTGTAAATTCAAACCAATAATATTTATGAAGTCTTCATATTTTATTTCTTCTCCGTTTGGCATTAAAGCAATACGTTCTTTTTTATTAAAGTAAGGTAAGTTAATAAAATTACCATTGATGGGTTTACCGTCTGCATTCTCTCCTAGTTTAGTTTGTTTAGGAAATATTTCTGTGTTTGCTGGCAGACCAAAAGAAAATAATAAGGTTTCTAAAAATTCTCTAATCTCACTTGCTTGTATCTTTGCTTTTGTAAATACATAAACATGAAGTCCACCACTTTTAGATTTGATGGGTACAACAGGTAAATCATTTTCTTCTATAATTTTTAGATATTTAGATGCATTGAAATTTTTATAATCAGGATCTATGTCTATGGCTCCAAATGATGCCATACCATCATCATCACAAGGCTGAATACCAATAGATTTTTTACCTTCTAAATGATCTTGATAATCTTGTTTTAGTACAGGAGAAGAAGACCAGCCATAGTCACCAGGCTTGAATTTAATCTTACCGGACTCTGGATCTTTGTAACCATTATCTATGTTGCAGAAACCATAGTTACGTTTTAACCCTGTAAAGTATGTAATGAACTCTTCCATAATATGAAAAGGGGCGACCGAAGCCGCCCCAATCGATTACACAATATCCTGTGTAGACTGATTGTTCTTTTCGTATTTTGGTTTAGCTGATCCCTTAGCTACAGATTTCTGTAACTCTTGAGCAATCAAGTATACATCAGCATCTTCTTTTTTACTTACATCTAAATTTCTTGCTATAGATGGTTTGTAAACATGCCAACTTTTACTTCCAGCTGTTCTGCCTACAGTTTTTAAATTATAAACTGCTGCATATGAAGCTGGTTGATAAGGACCTTGATCATCTTTAAATCTAAGATTCTTAATCAGATTGTTAAGTTCTCTTGCTGGAGATAAGTTTGAAGATCTCATAGGCATAACACAAGGTCTCATCTCGTCATTGACAAGAGCCAACACATAAAAGTATGCAGTTTTTTCTACATAATTTCCGTTGGGTAACCTGTATCTACCATTTCTTTCTTCAACAGCATCTGCTGGTATCTCTAAATGAGTTCCAACAGGAGCAGAAGCACTATCGCCTCTCTCTTGCCATTCAGGATATCTTGTCTGTGCGTGAGCAATTAAGACATTGATACCATCTTTTTCTCCATCAATTAACTGACCAAGACTTGCTGCATATATCATTCCAGGTTTTGCACCTTCGACATATTTAGCATCTCTTGAATTACATTCAGGGGATAACTGATGTAGGATTTTCAGAATCGGTGTTGATACGTCATCTGATTTAATCTCTTCGGCTCCTTTACCGGAATCACCTCTAAGATTAATTGTAGATAGTGCACCTGCACTATTCTTCTTTTCTAGACTTTTTTCTGTTTTCACGTCTACTCCTTTGTTAGTTTATTAGTCTATTAGTTTACCTTTTAACTTCGTTTGATTTCCTTCAAACGTCCAAAATAGTTCGGATGGAACTTCTTTACCAGATTTTTTCCAATCTTCCAATACTACTTTTAGAGTAGCAGGGTGAACAGCCTCTTTTTGAGTCGGTTCATAGCCCTGCTCTTTTGCAAGGGTAGCATAAGCCATTGCCTTGTTGTCTTCGCCCTGGCCAAAGGTAACGATAATATTGTTTTTAACAATATCACCTAAGCCATTGTTTCGAAGCCATTGATGTGCCTCAGCTTTTTTGTCTGCTTTTATAGTGGCACTAAAAATATCTTTGATGGATACTTCAGATCCATCTGCTAGTTTTAAAGTTTTTAAGTTCATATCCATCATCATTTTTGGAATGACGATATTACTAAAATTCTTTTCTTGTTCTTTTAATTCTTTAATTTGTTTTTCTTTAAGTTCGATTGAAGCTTTTACAGTTTTTAATTTCTCTAATTCTTCAGATAACTTTTTAGGATCTATTACGTCTGATTGATCAGGCGCATCTTCTCTTAAATTAATTGTCATATTTCCTCGCTTTCATGCAGAGTAATATAATGATTATTTTTCTAAAGTCAAGTTTATTTTTGATGGAGATTAATTTCTATTGTGTAATAAGTTTTTTCTTGTCTATCCCATTTTAGAAATTTATATTTACCGCCTGTAATATCAGAAACTATTGAACACGCTACACCAATTATGGCAGGATCTCCTGTTAATAATAAATAATCATTTGGTGTGTAGTTTTTTAGAAGCATTCTAAGTTTCATTATTAGTGGTCCGGGTGAAAAAACAATTTGTGAAAACTCTGGAAGCAATGACACAATTTCGCCATATTGTTGTGCACCAAGTACATTGTACTTAGGCATTCCTTTTGATGTTCCTGGTATTTCTTGTATTAAATATACTTTAGGTCTAGTACCTGCTGACTTTAGTTGTGCATAATCATTCATAGTTTTACTTTCTTGACATTAAATTCTAATTACTATATACGTCTTTTCAGAAAGAAAAGCAAATATGTTTTACAAATTTAAAACGAAGCCATTTGAGCATCAACTCAAAGCATTAAAAATGTCTTGGGATAAAGAAAATTTTGCCTATTTTATGGAGATGGGTACAGGTAAATCTAAAGTCCTTATTGATAATATTTCTATGCTTTATGACAAAGGTAAAATCAATGGAGCTTTAATTATTGCTCCTAAAGGTGTGTATAAAAACTGGGCAGACTCTGAAATACCTACACATATGGCTGACCATATAGAAAAAAAGGTTGTTCTTTGGAGAACATCAGAAACATCAGCTAAATATAAAAAAGAATTAGCTTCGTTGTTTAGTACAGGTACAGATTTTCATGTTTTAATCATGAATGTGGAAGCTTTTTCTAGTGATAAAGGAACAGCTTTTGCTAAGAAATTTTTATCCTGTCATAAGACTATGATAGCTATAGATGAATCTACTTCGATTAAAACACACACGGCTAAGAGAACTAAAAATATTAACTCTTTAAGACCTCTTACAAAATACAGAAGAATACTTACAGGTTCTCCTGTAACTAAATCACCATTAGATTTATTTTCACAATGTTTTTTTCTAGACCCTGAATTATTAGGACATGGTTCTTTTTATACTTTTAGAGCTAGATATGCTGTGATGAGAAAAATTAATGTATCAGGTAGATCTGTAGAAATTGTAGTAGGCTATATTAATCTTGGTGAATTATCAGAAAGACTAAAACCTTTTTCTTATAGATGTTTGAAAGATGATTGTTTAGATTTACCTAAGAAAACATTTACAAGACGTACAATAGAACTTACACCTGATCAAAATAAAGTTTATAAACAAATGAAGCAAGAAGCTTTAGCGTTTTTAAATGGTAAGATGGTATCTACTAACACTGTTATTGTTCAATTAATGAGACTACATCAAATTACTTGTGGTCATTTTACATCTGATGATGGAGATATACAAAATCTAAAAAATAATCGTATCACTGAACTTATGAATATTCTTGAAGAGATGGAAGGCAAAGCTGTAATATGGGCACATTATAGGCACGACATAGATATTATAGTTAAAACCATTGAAAAAAAATACCCTGGTTCTACGGCTACTTATTTTGGTGACACGTCTACAGATGATAGGCAAAAAGCTATTAAAGATATTCAAGATCCTAATAGTAAAGTTAGATTTTTAATTGGTACACCACAGACAGGTGGTTATGGTATTACACTTACAGGTGCATCAACTATGATTTATTATTCTAATGGTTATGATCTTGAAAAGAGACAACAGTCCGAAGCAAGGATAGATAGAATAGGTCAAGAAAAACCTATGACTTATATTGACATTATTGCGGAAGACACAATAGACGATAAAATCGTATTAGCCCTCCGCAAGAAAGTGAACATCGCCACAGAAATTATGGGCGAGGAACTTAAAGCCTGGATTTAATCAACCTTAAGCTTTTTTATTTTTTTCTCTCTTATGTTTTTTAGAGAAATACTTAACATACCATTTTCAAATTTTGCTTTTTCACATTGAAGATGATCTGATACTTGCATTTTTTTTATAAAATGTCTTTTAGCAATACCTTTTCTTACATAGTTTTTAGGAGAATCTTCTTTTGATCCACCTTCTACCGTAAGTATATTGCTATCCACAGTAACACTAATACTGTCTTTGCTGTATCCAGCTAAAGCCATTTCTAAAACGTAATTTTTATCATCAACTTTTATTACATCAAAATGTGGATATGGCGCTGTATTTTGATTAAAGTATTCCAGACTTCGGAACACACTATCAAAACCAACACTATAATTTAGGAAATCTCTTAATCTATCACTATACATTTTAACCTCCTCGTTAGACTGTTAATAGTAAATAGGCCCTCCTAAAAGCGACCTAAGGTTAATATAAGTATAATTATAGTTTTTGCAAGAGCACTAAAATAACACCACCCATACCTGTGATGACTGCTCCCATAGATACTAATAATATTCTTTCTACTCTAGTAATTTGTCCTTCTAATTTGTGAATCTTGTCGTGAGTTTGTTTCTGCATAATTCTGCAGAGTTTTTCGTGTGAGTCTATTCGTTGTAATGCGTTGTCTTTAGACATTAAAAACTACCCATCTCTGCAGCTGTTCCTGAGCCACCCATGAAATCATCGCTGTATCCATCTCCTGCGCCGCTACTTGTTTCTGATGCTTGATAACCACCTGTTCTGTTTGCTATGTTTGAAGCTTGCATTGCATCTGCTGCAGATTGTCTTGCAGCTTCTTCTCTTCTTTGTTGTTCTTGTAATTTAGCTAAATTATTAAGTCCAATTTTTAAACCTGCATCTCTTCTTTCAATCATGTTTCTTATACGTGC
>UEXN01002812.1_pt1 | contig 11904 bp, 11 predicted proteins | sample 1796711 | NCBI WGS metagenome assembly UEXN01 (sample SAMEA4772470, study PRJEB27181) | metagenome | reverse complement strand
TCTTGTTGAAACGTTGTGTTTAATTTTTTTATTACTGAATCAAGATCCCTGACCAACGATTGTAAGTTAGTTTGATTGTATTCTGGTTCAGCTCTAGTTAATGATTGTACAATTTTTGCCATTATAAAATACTTGCTAGTCCTCCGTTTTTAAAATTTACTCTGCCACCAAAAAAGTATCCGGCTCTACCACCTCTTGCATAATGTTGTGAGTATCCTTGCTCTGTTCCTGTTCCAGCAGCTGTTGCTTGAGCCGCGTTTTGCCCTTGAGCATTAGTTTCTTCTCTACCCCCACCAACAGCTCTATCACTAGCACTATAACCACCGCTATCTCTATCTACATAACTACCTGTATCTAATCTGTTTTGAACTTGAGCAACCCTGTTTCTTTCTGCTTGTAATTGTGCTGCCGCTGCTGTTTTTTCTTCCTCTCTTTTTTTCTTGTCTTCAGTTTTTTTATCTTTTCTAAGTTTTGATACTAATTTTGTTTTTTTCTTTGCATCTAATATGTCTTCTTCTGATTCATCTAATAAACCTAATCTATTTTCTAAAACAGAAGTATCTAAACCTTTTGCTTTTTTATCTGCAATAGTTTTTTCAATTCTAGCTCTTCGTTTATCAAATGTACCTGCATCTATTTTGTTAAGATTGTATCCTGCCATGATACCACCAGCAGTATTATAATCATCGGTAACAATTCTACCTATGTCGTCTGTAAATATACCTGCACCTCTTGCTTCATTTTCCATAATAGCTCTTTCATTAATAGGCATTACTCTACCTAAAAAATCTTTTGCCATTCCAAATCCTTTTCCTAATAAACTATTTTCCAAGTAACCTTTTATAAGACCTTTTATTCCTGGTTCAGGGACACCTGACGGCACGCCATAGTAATCTGGATAGTTATCCATAAATTTTTGTGCTTCTGTCATTGAAGAATAGTTAGGGTCATATGGATCGACGTATTGTCCTTGTGTTCGATATTTTTCTTGGTTGTCTAAAATTTTTTCACCGTAAAAATCTAATAATTCTTGAGAAGGTCTTGTTTGTGTTAGAGCTTTTGTTCTAGCGTTTAATCCTTTTGCATCAATATCTCCTAAAGCTTTATTATACATTTCCTGAGCGTGTCTTACTCCTAATTTATTTTGATCAGTAAAAGGCTGTGGGTTAAATGTTTTAGAATATATTTCACCGGCCTGTCTACTCGGAAATGCGTTGTAGTCTTGTCTGACCTTACTCATGTCTGTATTGTATGGATCAAAACCACCACCGCCGCCACCGCCAGTAAAAGCATTAGTTGCGACAATACCTTCGTTAGTCACCGGATCAGGTGAAGGTAACTCAAAAGGATTTTGTAAATATTTTTGTTGTGGAATATATTTAAAACCTGCGTCTCGTATCTCTTGGTCAGTAGCCATTACCTTCTTCCTCCTGGGTGTATATCTAATCTAAATGTTCCTAGTTTCCAATCTTGAGAAGTGCCCGTGTTTGCAACTTCTAATGCAATTTGTCTAGCTCTTACTCTTACATCTTTTTTAGTTGTAGTAGAGTCACAAGTAAAACTTGTAGTGGTCTCACCACTGTTTGGATATAATCTTGTTTTAAATTTAACTGCAGTGTCTCCTGTCTGCGAAATAAAATCTGGTATAAATCTACTAATTCTCATAATGTATTCACCGTCTCCTCTAATATCAGGCATCCCTACAGTTTGTCCTGTGTTACTTCTACGTTGGGTAATATCAAAATCCCCAGAAGTAATAGTACCAATTACAGCAGTTACTGCTCCACCTGCATTAATTTGATCGGTCCCTGTTTCCTGTTGATAGTATATCGTACTTCCGTCTGTATTACCAATAACATCTGATGATGCATCATCGCTAGGTTTGTAACAAGTTGCGTGCGGTCTATCAAAAACTGCAGAATCTTGCCACGCTGCTCTAGGTAAAGTACCTGTTGTCCATATAGGACGTTTAGGAGATGAGTCTAAATAGTTATAAGTAACCACTCTATCAATTTGATCAGACGCAGCCGTACAATAAAACCAGTTTACTTCACCAAACAAATTATTTAGTCCTGCATTAATAAGGTCTCTAGATGTAGCATTTATATCATCATAAACATGGTCTTCTACAAGACAAGGCATAGATTTTAACTGACCATCGTATGTAAAGAAACCATTCTCTGACATCCAATAAGCCGTACCATCAACTTCAATACAAGCATTTTTACCAAACAATCCACAGTTAGTACCTACTTGTTCAAAGGCAAATACAAAGTCTCCACCTACAAATTTCATTAAAAACAATGCAGTATCGGTCCATACATAGATAGCATCTCTACCTTTAATAGCACCCATAATTTTAGAACCATCAGCAAGCCTTTGAGTACCAGAATTATTTTCTGCTTTTACGGTGTAGGCATCTGTGCCATCAATATTTTCTTGGTCAGAAAAACGTAAAAACATATCATCTTGAGTTGTTGATGTCCCGACTGTAGTTTCTGTACCAAAAAATACTAAGTGTCTGTCTGGTGTAGATACCAATACATGACGTGATGCTGTTGGTGCGTTAGCAAGTAATGTAGCTCTAGTGTTTACTGCATTAAGCGCTGAAGCATCCCATTCAAAACATTTACCATTATAAATAAGTGCAATTAATTTTGTACCAAAGTTATCAAGAATCCATAGACCAGGATCAATAGTAAAGTCAGAAGAAGCAGGATCTCCCCATCCTGCAAAACTAGAAATATTTTGAACAGTAGCACCACCACTGTGTCCTGCTTTTGTAGTTCCATTAACTTCTCTTGCACCCCCACTTAAAATATTGGTTGTAGTGTTGTTTGCTGTAAAACTTATGTCTTCTGTTCCTATTCTAATTTCACCAGATGATGGGAAAGCTGATGAGTTAGTTAAAGGGATATCGGTTACAGCATCATTTATAGTAGAAGCTAAAGTTGTAGTTGCAGCACCTAGTGAAGTACCACCATATAAACCAGCACCCCAACCAAAACCACCAAGTTGTTGAGAAGGACCCACTGTAAAATAACATAAAATAGAAGTGCTGTTTCCATCACTTGTAGTCAAAGGTGTTCCCGACTCTTGATTCTCAGCCGTAATTGTAAAAGTTGTAGTAGTTGGTACAGACGTTACCATGTATTTAATATCTTCAAATGTAGCATTACTGTAAGTAGATGCCGCGGGCACTCCTGTTACACTGTCAAATAAAACAATGTCATCTTCTATTAATCCATGAGCCCCGGTGCATGTTACCGTAATTGTTTTAGATGATGATGTACTTGTAAATTTTGCGCCTGTTAAAGTAGTTCTTATAGGGTGTATATCGTAATACGTACCACCCGAATAAACATATAAAATTCTGTTAGTTCCTACGGCTGCATATTTAATACCAGCATTATCATCCCAATGATGAATAGCTCTAGCTGCGCCTGTTAGTTTATCTTGTCCTAATTGTTGCCAACCACCTATTTTTTCAGGTGAACCATATCTAAAACGTACGTTATCACCATCAAACCATTGCCCTTCAGCACCGGTCTCTGTGACTTGTTTATTAAATCCTGGAGCAAAGCCTAATTTTTGTAACATATAAAAACCTGTTTATTAGGTGTTATATCAGATTGTAAATGATTTCAACAGATTTAAAGCAGAGGGAATCTGTGGTGGATCATCCCCCTGCAAGCTTAATGTATAGACTATTTTTTAATTTTTGTCAACTTAACACCTTTAAACCAAGCGGGTGCGCCTAACAAAGGTCGTTTGTCTAAGTAGTTTTCTTTGGCTGTTTTAGAACTAGATTTATTATAATGTAAAAATACTTGTCCACAGTTCTTGCCTTTAAATTCTTCTCTCCAATGTTCAAGATCACAACCAGAATATATTAACATGTCACCTGGTTCTAATTGTACTTTAACACCAGCTTGACCTGTTTTAGTTGTTGGGTCTAGATATATTGGCCAAGGGTCGCCACCTAGATTTAATGTAGTAGATATCTCACACGAGTATCTATCTTTATGTCTAGCTAATATATCACCTTGTTTATAAATTCTTGCGTATGAATAAGTCTCTGATAATTTTAATTTCGTATGTTTTTCCATTACAGGTTTTACTTCTTGTAATAAAGTCTCCATGGCAATGTCACTGTAGTGTGAATAAGTATTAGGTACTTGTTCATCATTCCATACACCAAAATATTGTGTAAACGGTGATAGGTATTTTTGATCAAATAAAAACCTTGCAACTTCTCTCTTGTTTAAAAAATATTTATAAACAAACTCTGCAAGTTCAGGTGAGATAACTTTTTTTAATACTGTATATTTATTATTTTTAAACGACATTTAATACTCCTTTCGGTATTGCTTGGCAGTTCCAATGTATAAATCTAAACGGACTATATCCCATATCTACAATATATTGATGAGGCATGTATGATGGAAAGAATATTATTCTACCTGGTTTTACTTGATAGTTTACTGCTGATGAGGCATGGGTTATTTTTGATTTATCTTTTTCTGGTAACAAATTCATAAGATTTCCTGGTCTCGGGTCTTCAAACAACGGTAAAGATGTGGACTCATCTGCTTTTAAAAAATAAAAACCTGACATGTGACCATTCCAATGAGTGTGTAAAGTATGGTTTCCACCACCTTTTTTTGCAAACTCTTGTACCCACATTTCTGTAGTAAACAATTGATGATCAGACATGTCAAAACCCATTTCATTTAATAAGTTATGTGCTGTTGCACCTATGTAATTTTGTAATTCTTTAAAGTTAGGATCACCAATTAATGATGTTGAATGAAATACATGACCCATATCACCTTTATCACCAAACTTTTTATTACGTTTATCAATAGCTGGTTTTAATGTTTTTTTAGCTGCTTCAATATATTTGTCCGATGCTTTATTTAAATCATCTACAAATTTTGGTTCGTCTGCAAACCATATAGGACACTTAAAAAATTCTTCTAATTGTAATTGTTTAGGATAACTTACAATTTCTTTTTTTACTTTTTGTTTTCTAGCTTTAGCTTTTTTCTTTTTCATATTTCTCCTTTATTGAAATGGGTATCCTAAGTTCCATATTACTAAACTGTTTCTTTCTCCACTTTTTACTGGACATACTCTATGCCATACAAATGAAGGAAACACAACTAATGATCCTTTAGGTAATATTTCCGTACATTTTTTAACATTTCTTTTTTTATCTGGATCAAGATTTCTAAAATCAAATTCTAACTCACCACCTTTATAATCTTTAGGATCGGATAAAGTAACTGTTACAGATAATTTTCTAATCTTCCCGTGCGATGGATCACCTTGTTGTCGTTGATAAGGTTGATCCCAACCATCACAATGCCAATCATAATACTGGCCTTTTTTATATTTTGTAAACTGACAAGACTCAGAAAAATCCCAATTAAAATTCCAACCTGCTGAGGCATTTGCTTGATGAACATAAGGTTGTATTTCTTTATATATCCATCTGTCACTCATCCAAACAATGTCAGAGTTTCTTTTCTTTTTTAAATCTTTTGTTTGTTTGGCATTTAATTTTTTATCACCGTAACCACCAGTAACTGCCATTTGATCTTGCAGTTGATGACCATATTTTACAATGTCATCACAGATACGTTCTGGAACAGCTGATTGGAAATACCAAAAATAATTAGTTAGGTTCATATGTCTTTATAAAATATTTATAACTTAGTTATATATTAAAGTAAAGAGTAATAAAAAAAACTGATTTAAATCAATTATGAAACTGTCAATGTTCCGCTAACTGTAAATGTGGCTATCTTATCTCCACCAGGATGAGTTGAAGTTGAATTTGTTCCTGGTGTAACCGAAAAAGTTCTAGAAGATGGTCCTCTTACAATTACAATACCTGATCCACCATTTCCACCTGATCCACCTGAACCTGCATTACCTGCACCTCCGCCACCTGTATTTGCACCTCCAGCTCCAGCAGGGTTACTACCTCCACCACCAGCTCCACCTGATCCACCAGAAGATGAACAAAAAGTTCCTCCACCTCCACCACCAGCATAAGTTGTAGATGGCCCTAAAATATCGTTTGGTGCTCCAGCTCCACCGTTTCCTGCAGACGAACCTGAACCATTACTACCAGCTGCTGTGGCTCCACCACCACCTCCACCACCATAATTAGGTCCTGCAAAAATTCCTACTCCACCATCTTGACCTTGAGGAGGGTCTGTTGGAGGGGTATTACCAAGACCTGCTACTGTTCCATCTCTACTTCCTCCACCACCAGAACCACCGTTGACTGGTCCACATGGTTTTTGTGCATTATTTGTAACACCTGCTCCACCACCAGTTGACGTTATACTTCCTACAGAAGAATCAATACCTGCTGAACCTTGGTTTGAAGGAGGACCACCAGCACTTCCGCCACCTCCAACTACAACATCTACCGATTCTCCAGCTGCTGCTTGAATTATTGTTTGAGAGCCTCTTAAAGGACTAGGTCCATATCCAGCTGATCTATATCCACCAGCTCCCCCTCCACCAAGACCAGCTCCTGCTCCACCGCCACCACCGGCAACAATTAAATAATCTAAATTATATACTGTAACAACACTTCCATCAGGCCATGTTCCTTGACTCTGTGCTTGAAATTGACTTTGCATACTCCAGACTCCTGGAGCTGAATTTAATTCTTTAATAAATACTACACCTGATCCACCTTTTCCACCAGCACCTCCAGATGGATTAAATGAAGTTGCTCCACCACCACCACCGCCAGTATTTGTTGTTCCTGCTTCTCCATCATGTTGTGGATTACCTGGTGATTTTGCACCATCTCCACCACCACCTACTGGATTAGCAAGTCCACCTGCTGTTGTTGGTGATCCAGGAGCATTATAATGACCTGCTCCACCACCGCCACCTACACTACTGATTGAAGAAGCTGCATATAAAGGAGATATAGATAAACCTGCACCACCTGCACCTGCTGCACCTGGAGCAGCATTGCCACCAGCTGCTGCAAATCCACCACCGCCGCCAGCTTCTTGCGTACCGCCTCCACATCTTGAAGTTCCTCCAGCATTACCTTGACCACAAGTTCCTGCTCCAGGCTCACCTGGAGAAAAACTTTCACCTGCACCTGATCCACCTGGTCTTGCTGCAAAAGGTGGGGCACCACCTGCAGAACCTCCACCACCAACTGATGCGTAGGGAACACTATTAGCTGTTATTGAAGAAGCAACTCCATTTGCTGCTAATCCATTAGGGTAAGATGTTGTTGCTCCACCTCCACCTATAACTGCAGTAATTGTTCCTGATGCACATATTTGACAAATAGTTCGAACACCACCTGCTCCACCACCACCACTACCAATATTTCCACCTGTAACAGACCCTGCTCCACCACCACCTGATACAATTGTTGTTTTAATTTTATGTGTACTTGAACTTAGTGTGATATCTCCACTAGAAGTTTTAGTTGTAATAAAATCTTTTCCAAAAGATGCTTTATTACTTTTACCGATTATTCCGCCATTAGATCTGGCCATTTAAGTCTCCTATTCGGACACCCAAGCTGTGCCATTCCAATTATATTTGGTAGGTGTTTCCGATGTATCGTTTGATTTAATTGCTTCCCAGCCTTGTGTGTTGTCAGCGTTGTATTTTGTTTCGTTCCAAGAAATCATGTAAGACCATACCACGGGATCTGCACCATCATCTGTGATTAATGGATATGTAATTGGTGATTGCCAATCGTCACTAGCATCTAATGACCATGAAGCATAAGGTTGTGAACTTAAAAATTTATCTTTTAAAGGATCATAAACCATTCCAATACCTGCGTATTGTTTTCTAAAATTATTATTGTAAGAAGTTTGTTTCCAAATTCCACCTTTGAAAAAATTAATACACCATGTTTCACCATCTTGGTGCATGTCTGAAGGAACACAATCGTTTCCTACAACTACTACTCTTTCAACTACTTGATGAGTGTCTGATGTAAATCCTGTTGGATCTGCTTTTGTTTTTAATTCTGCAAAATGTGCCATATTTTTACTCCTTAATAATATATAAATTATAAATTATATAATGTCTATATGTTTTATCCATTAGTCCAAGTTCCATTTTTAACATTATCATAAACTTCAGCCATACTCCAAACACCTGGTGCTTGTGCGGGTATTTCTGGTTCTCGAACAATTACAACTCCTGGTGCACCAGCTCCTGCAGTACCATCTCCTGAACCACCGCCACCACCGCCAGTGTTTGCAACCCCATTGCCTGCTCCAGTTGGTCCACTAGTTCCAGCAGAACCACCACCTGATCCACCTGAAGAAGGAGCACTTTGTCCACCACCTCCTCCGCCACCAGCTCTTACTGTGCAATCTCCTGGCCATGCTGAAGATCCTGCTCCACCATCACCAGCTGTTGTGTTATTTGCATCGACACCAACAGCGCTAGCTCCACCGCCACCGGCACCACCTCTATTACGAGGACCTATTTCAACTCCGTATCCAACACCACCATTATTACCTTGAGAAGGACTTGTTGATGGTGTGTTTCCTGACCCTGGGCCATTAGCTGGAGCATTAATACCACCTCCACCTCCACCAGAACCACCATCTTTTCCAGATTTACATGGAGCGCCGCCACCAGTACCGCCCCCTCCACCACCAGTTGATGTAAGTTCTATTGGTGTACTTGGTGCAAAACTTGAATTACTACCACAAGATCCTCTGCAAGCTGATGGGTTTCCAGGTCCACCTCCACCTCCAACTACAACTGCATAAGGAGAAGATCCTGAAACAGGAATAGAAGTACAGAACCTATAACCACCTGCACCACCTCCACCACCTCTATCTCTAGTTCCACCACCTCCACCAGCTATAACTAAAACATTTACTGAAGTAGTTGTTTCCTTACTTGTGAATGTTCCGTTTGCGTTAAATGTAGTTGTTTCTGCAGCTACTGCAGATGTTACTGTTTGTGTAGGTCCAATTATTCCGCCATTGCCAGCCATAATTTAAACCTCCTAAGCGTCGTCTATAACTTCATAAGATACAAATAAATCTAAATCTCCAGAAGCACTAGCTCCACCTTTTAGTATATCACCTTCCATAAGATAGATAGGTGTATCGACCAAAACTAACGTTGCGTCAGCTGGGACCGAAACTGTTTTTGCTAAATAAACTGTTGCATCAGCACCTGTGCCAGCAAATCCTGTTGCTCCAGCAGTTGTTAAACCATCTACAAATAAATCTACATTTGCTGCATTTGTTCCATCAACATTTGCTACTGTAATTCTATTAATTTTTACAATTTTGTCTGCAGCAACTGTTGCTAAAGTTGCAGTTAAAGTGTTAGATAAATTGAAACCTAAGTTTCCACCTACGATTGATGTTACATTTACTATATTTGGGTTTGCCATAATTTAATCCTTTTATCCGAAAACAATTGCCATTGCAATAGCTTTTCCTGTTGATATACCAAAAGTTGATGTTGATGTCCACTGTGTATTTCCAGAGCCGTCTGAAGTTACTAAGGCTTGAGAAGCCGATCCTACAGCTGCTGGTAATGTTACAGTATAAGATGCTCCAACTGTTGCAGGAGCGTCAATTCCCACATATTCTCCACCTGTATTATCTCCCAATCTTAAATCACCTTCTGCTGCAATAGTTAAATGATTTCCATCAAAAACTAAATTAGCTGAAGCACCGAAAGCGCCTGAATTATTAAATTGAACTTGTGTATCTGATCCTGCTGGAGTTGCTACAGTATCTATTTCAACTTCATAAACACCTGTGTTAGTTGCAACACCATCTAAATAAATAACTTTCCAACCTTTGTTACCTGTTGCAAAAGTTACCGTGGCACCTGAACCAGATGCTGCTTTTAATTGAACTGTTTGTGCACCCGATGTACTATTTTTAATAAAATAAAAATTTTCTGTAAGTAGTGGAAAAGTCACAACTCTGCTTCCAGATATCGATCCTGTTAATTCTATAACTCTTTGTTGAGCAGTACCTGTTAAAGCACCGTCTGCTATTGTTAAAGCTGTTGGTGTTCCTGAATCAGTTACAGCTTGAGAATTAAATCCACCTGTTAACTGTTCAATAAGACTTAAATTAGCATTTGTTTTTGTTCCCCAAGTACCGGCGTTTTCACCAGTTGCCATTAATTCGAGACCAAGATCAGTATATGTTGAAGCCATAATTTTTTTCTCCTAAACTACGCGAGTTACGTCTGTATACGATGTATTTCCTACTACGTCAACATCAGAATAACTTGCGCCATTTGTTTTATTAACTGCACTATAACTTGTATTTCCAATAATATCAATATCTTGATATCCTAGTACAATAACCTCTCCAACTGCCGAAGTAGCTACTTGTCCTAAACCGACTAAACTAGCTATAGATAATTGAGTTGTAGTTAAAGTCCCTAAAGCTGTTGAGGCTGATTGACCAGTCAAAGCAGCTCCCGTTATATTTGAAATAGTTAAAGAACCTATAGCAGTTGTTGCAGAAACACCTGTTAATAAATGAACAGGGTTAGATGAAATTAAAATTGAACCAACTGCTGTTTGAGCAGCAGATGGGGCAGTTATACCCATTACATCTGCAGGTGATATACTTCCTACTGCACTTGTAGCAGATAAACCAGAAAGACCAACTGAATGATCATCAACTTCTAATAAACCTGGACTTGATGTTAAACTTAATGCAGGTAATACAAGTGTGTGATTAGAAAATACAGTTAAACTACCTATGGCACTTGTAGCGGATAATGCAGGTAGACCTACAACATCTTCTGCCGTAAGAACTCCAACACTAGCAGTTGCAGATAGACCAGTTAAATTAAATACAGCTGAATCAACTGTACCCCAACCATTTTCACCCCAATCAAGTGTACCCCAACCAGGTTTTATTTCTGTTGTTAAAGCTCCGACAGAACAAGTTGCAGATAACCCGGTTAAAATTGCATCAATTCCAGACTCTCCCCAATTTTCAAAACCCCAAGTATCTCTACCCCAACCTGTTTCATTAAAAGGAAGTAAAGTTCCTAATGAAGAAGTTACTGATAAACCAGAAAGAGTGACTTCAATACTATCTTGATCACTCCATTTATTTTGACCCCATTGTAAAACTCCCCACGTATTTGAAAGAACTGTATTAGCTTGTCCACCCATACCAGAATGAATAGAACAATAATAATATAAAGTGGGTGCTGAGGCAGCAACAGTTATCTGAACTTGTGTGGAACTATTTACTGTTACGCCTGTTGTATATTCACTTCCACCATTATGTGTACCATCATCAGTAGTGGAAAATCTAAAAGGATGAGCTGAAGGATAATTAAATACATAAGTATAGCCTTCTGCAAGATTTATAGTGTCTTGTAATACATCGTCTATGTAATATTTATTACCAGAGCCGGGGTTGGCTACCGTTACTGTAAATGTTCGGATTGCCGACATAAGGACTTACTCCTTATGCTATCTGAACGATTGCGTTACCTGCTGTCTGTGCTGGAAATTGAACTGTGAATGTACCACTTGTTACAGTTTTGTCTGCACCAAAATTAACAACACACACTGATCTGTTTGTTGTGAATCCTGTAACTGCTGTTGAATTATAAATTAAACAACCTCTTGCTGTAAATGAAGCTGAAGTAAAACTAACATCATTAAATTTAACACACGCTGTGTCACTAGATAAAACTGGATCAGCCGATGGTGTTAAAGCTGCCCCACCTGCAGTGTAACCAGTATTACTAGCGCCACCATCAGTTTGACTTTGGCTAACTTCAAGTGTGTTAGTTGGAACTGCGTTAGCAGATGAAGGTGCTGTGTAAACAGTTGTTGTTTTACTTAATGAAGCTGAGTCACTTGAAAATAAAGCT
>UEXN01002305.1_pt2 | contig 11905 bp, 20 predicted proteins | sample 1796711 | NCBI WGS metagenome assembly UEXN01 (sample SAMEA4772470, study PRJEB27181) | metagenome | reverse complement strand
ACGGTCTGATATTCCGTAAGCCCATCTGTCACTAGCATATTTAGACATTATTATAACCTCTTAATGCAGGAGCTACGTTAAAAGATGCTCTATCTCTATCTTCTTCCATTGCCCTATTCATTTCCTCGTCATAAATTCCCTTTAATAATTGTATTCTATCAGGAGCTTTTTTTATTGCTATATAATAAGACAGTCCTGCCGCTAACGCAGGATAAAACCTAAATGGAACACCAATAGTGTTTATATAATCGTCTGCATCATCTAATCTAGTTAAAGCATCATAATAAACTCCATCAGTAGAATTATCAGGCAGAGGCCAAAGCTTTAAATTAGGCGTAATTTGACGATCTAAAAAGAATTGAGTAGGTCTTCCTGTTGTAGTTTTAGAAGGTATATTTAAATAAGCATCTCTACCTATTCTTTCTAATGAATAATCTGTACCATCTCTTCTTACCACAAGTGACAATATATCTATAACATCTGCATTTAAATCATACTCACCATCACTTTGAGTGACAGTAAAGTTTCTTTGAGCTACAGTCCATTGGTTTAAACCTCTATTTGCCCAATCTGCAAATAATAAATTCATAGACCTTTTTGCAGTTTTTAAATCGTAACCAGTTTTTGCATCTAAACCACAACGCTCAAAAGCTTCTTCAATATAATCTGCTACGTCTAACTCAAAATTTTTGGAACCTGATACAGTCATGTTATTCCTCGTTATAAAGGTTATCAAAAACCTTGTTCACATCTAGTGTATAGTCTAAATCACTTTTTGAATAGTGTATATGTTGAGATGGTTTAAAATCAGGAGCGCCTTCTCCAATTTCAAACCAAGCAGGGTGAGTTACACGCACACGGTTATTAGGTAACGCAACAATATTACCCGTCCATTCCCCAGCATCTAGTAGCTGAAGTACATGGTTTTGTTTATGTTGCGCTGGATCATCTGCTATTTCTGATTCAGTGTAGTCTACAGTAAATAAATATTTTGCAGGATACATTTTACCATCTATTTTAGCCATCCAAGGACAAGGAGTAGTTCTATCCATAACATAAACAGAGTTATAATGAGAGGCGCAGTCCCAAGGTTGTGCATCGTATGTTTCCATTGGCTCAGGCCATTCTTCTAAAGGAATGTCACCAACAAGCGCAGTTATGGGCATACGCGCCCACATAGCACCACCATGCACTGTGTCTTCTTCTTCTCCTTCAGCTTCATTTCCAGTAAATATAACTTGAAAACTTAAACATCTATTAGGTATTGTAGTCACACCAATAACCATAGCATGTAGAAATTCGCCGTGATAACTCTCGTGGTTGTGAGTATATTCACGACGAACCCATGCTTTAAAGTAAGGTATATTGCTGTGTAAATAAGCCATTTATTATGCTTTTACTACCTTCATACCCATTTTTTTAGCGGCAGATCTAAGTTGTGCAACTGTCATTTTACCACCTACTGATCCACCTTTTTTCATACGCATTATTTTTTTACCACCCGCAGATCCACCTTTGGACATGCGGCGTACTTTTTTACCGCCTGCCGCCCCGCCTTTGGACATTTTCTTAACTTTACCGCCATTTCGGTAGCCTTTTTTCTTCATAACCATGACTATCTCCTTATGATTGGGTTACAGCGCCTTTTGTGCGCTTTCTTCTGTTTGACAATATTTTGCCACAACCTCTTGCAACAGCAGTTCCGGGTATTTTCCTGCCATTAAACTTACGTTTAGATTTTGTTTCTACAGCACCCCCTAAATTAAGGTTACGAACTTTTGCTTTTTTAGTGTTGGAAACTACAGTTTTACCTTTTGCTCCTTCACGTTTTTTCTTTTTAGCGGTGGATGCACGTTCTTTTTTAGATAAACTTTGCGCCTTACTTCGAGGTAAACAACGATCTGGGTTTTTTTTATCTTTAGAAGTGCCGCACTTACCTTTTATATTTCCGTCAGTGCCGACTCTAACCCAATCTTGATTTACCCAATCTTTAAGCGCACCCATTAGCTTTTCTTCTTTTTCTTACCCTTTGCGCCTTTAGCGTAATTAGGGTCTTTGCAATATTTAGAGGCCGCCATATTTGCATAAGCACTTGGATATGTGTCGAATGTTCGTTTGGCCCATGCTTTTCCAGCAGGACATATCTTACTTCCTTTAGATTTTCTTGAAGCGGCTCCACCTTTTCTAAAATAACTTAAACCTCTAGGCATATCATCTTTTTTTTGAGGTGGCTTTGTAATTTGCTTTTTCATTTGACTACGACCTATTGCCATTTAACATTTCCATCTTTTACGAGCTTGCCGAAGACGGCTATTAGGATTTTTAGCCGCCTTTGGAAATTTTTTCATTTGACCAGCAGATCTAGCGCAATATGACTTACGCCTTTTTGCCGCTGTACTGCCTTTTTTTACTTTACCTGTAACCGCAGTTTTTAACTTAGATCCGGGGTTTTTTCGCCTGTATGCTTTTACCCCAGCCTGTGTCATTCCCGCGCCACTCTTAGTGGGTCGAAAATTCTTCTTATTGCGTTTAGGCATTTTATCAGATTTATTAACCATATTCCTTCCGCATAGACATAATTATAGTATAAGTATCTGCGCTAGTGTGACCTATCGTTGTAAAAAGAACATCGCCGTCTTTTCCGCTTCCAGCATTATTTGGAAGACCACCAAAAACAGTGTAGTCGTGATTACCACTTTGATTTTCACCTAATTCAATACAAAATACATTAGTTGTGGCGTTCCAAAATATTTGTACTTTCATTCCAATGCACTGCCACCATATTTTTTCTATGACAACACCTGTGCAAGCTTGTCCACTAGAATTTTTGGCTAAACCACTTACATCAACTTTAACAACCGCAGATTCACCAGAGCCGTCAGAAATATTAGTAAATTTTTGAACAAGCATTTTTGCACCATCTTGAAGCGTTTGAGTCGCTACAGCATCAGCCATCTTATTCTCCTTTATAAAAGCGGTAGGGGTTTCCCCCTACCTTAATTATTAACTTGCTATGTCGTAACCAGTAATTGTAATCAACAATCTACCTGCGGTATATGCCGCGTCACCTGTTCCCTGACCTACAAGATACAAATATTGATCTGCCGCAATATCACCACCAGCAGTTAATGTTCCTGCCGCTTGCGTTCCCGCATTGATAACTTGAGTTTCTGTTAAATCTCCAATAGCGGTGTCATTAACGCCTGTGCCTTCAGTAGCTGAGTACAAGTCAATATCAGCACCACCGCCAGCGGGGGCTTCTAAACATTGCATGGTTACACCAAATACTGTGCCTGTGTTAGCAGTTGTAACTTGGCCTATGTAAGCTACTCCTGAACCGTTTTTACCAATAATGTCACCTGCGGTTCCACCATCATAAAGACCTGTTAAATCAATCATTATGGTTGTTTTAACAATGTTTACATTAGTAGTAGTGTCACTTTTAAATCGCTCTACTTGAGTGACATAAACAGCGGCAGTACCTTCTATTCCTGCACTTCCAACTGCCTCAACAGCCATTTTATTACCACTGGTAATTGTAATAGTTCCTGTTGTTGTATTTTTACTTATGGTTTCAAAACCATTTTCCGAACGGACTGGGCCGCTGAATGTTGTATTAGCCATGTTAATCTCCTTGTCGTGGCAAATGTCAGCCGCATTATGCGACTGTCAAGGTTTAGAACAAAATGTTCCATTTAAAGATACACCATACCCTTTTAAAAATAAAGGGGTATGATAGTTGATTTATTTATTCACTTTTTTCTTTTATAATTACTCCAAGAATTACACATGCAACTCCTAGCATAACTACTTCAGTGATAGATATTATAACTCCTACACCAACAAGCCCTGCGCCTACTGCGGCGTAACTAGATGGTTCTGAAAGTCTTCCTGAAAGCCAATTAATCATAATTATCTCCTTTTCTTATATTGAAAACATAAAGATTAATAAGTCAAATGTAAATGACATTAAAAAAGGCGACCGAAGCCGCCTTTTCTATTTTTATTTCAAAAGCAATTAAGCTCCCGGTGATCCATATACGCAACGTGGATCACTAAATCCGAAAGAATAACGCTCACGGGCTTTAAACCGCATGTTACCTGTATCGAAATCAGCTTCCATGTTAGTACGCATTGGAGAACGCTCAAAATGCTTAAATCCATTAGGAGCGTCTGTTTTTAGGAAGAACGCATCAGGATCTGTCAAGAAGTGATTGACTGTATATCCTTCAGAAACCATTCCCATGTTTTTAACTGCATTAACATCGTTATCCGCAGTTCCGGGTCGTAGTGCGCTTTCCAACAAACGATCAGCAATAAATTGTAATGCTGGTGGAATGATTAATTTCATACCACGAAGAGCAACAACCATGTTTCTCTCATCTACGAATCCTGAAACATCAATTAAAGCATTTTCTAACGAAGTTTCGTTAAGATCTGCCGCAGTTGATGGTTCGTTTGCAAACGTACCGCCTCCATTTAAGGGATGCACGAGAGAGCAAAGCTCAACTCCATCACCACCAGTGAATGAAGAATTAAAAGCATTGTTTAGAACAGCCGCCGCTTTAACCTGCTTAGTGTGCGCCATAGATCGGGCTAATGCCTTAGTATAACGTGCGCCAAGTCGGTCATAGAGGTTGTCCTCAATTGCTTCTTCAGTAAGAGCGAAAGCCAAAGCAACGGTTTCGTGTGAATAACGAGCAGTATATGCTTCGTTAGCCGAGTCGAAACCAACTCCTGCGCCTTCAGTCTTTGTTGGTGCGCTTCCAAAACCAGCCAACATTACCTCTTCTTCAAAGGCTCTGTCTGATGATTCTGTATCAAAGATTTCTGCATGTTCGTTGTCATAACGATCATACTCCATTCCGAACAAGGCGTTCAGACCGGGTTCTAGTTCTGCAACTAGTTGTGAACGTGAAATAGCCATAATTTAATCTCCTTATGCTAACCCGGCGCCTTTAAGCCCGAATATATGGTTTTCAATTACAACTTTGACATTAACATTTGCCGTTGCTACATCGCTATTGTCAGGGTCTTGAGAAATATCAATTGCCTTTAACGGTAAGCTTGTTCCTGTCGCACCAGTAGTTACGTCTAACTCAGAACCTGAAATACCGCTTTGTGTACTTCCTGCTGTAGTATAAACTATATCAAAGTTACCGAATAGATCTGTTATTGGGAAAACATCGTCTGCTTGAATTTCAAAAATAACCATAGGGTCATCAATGATAAATGCAATAATGTCAGAAGCGTTTGTACTTGCTGGATAATAGGGACTGAAAGTTACTTTTCCAGTAGTAGGATCAGTATACTCGCAACCGTTAAATACACCAACAATAGGTACAGTTCCGCCGTCAGCATGTATTTCTACAGTACCTCCAGTAACTTGTGCTACCATATCACCTTGGAAAATTGATGTTCCATAGTTAGCGGCGATTCGATAGCGATTTTGGCCTCCATTGAACTGAGTTCCCCCAATTCTTCCAATAGGACGTAGACCAAAAGGGGCATCTTGATTTGCCATTTTTACTCTCCTTTAGAGTTTTCTGGGCTTCGACCTCTTGAGCCAAAGCTTACAGATGATTGACGTTGAGGAGCCATTTTGGGCATGTTTGGATTGTTTTCACGCATCCAATCATTGTCCACGGCATCCATTTGATTCTTTGAAGCATTAAGATAATGCTCATTCCGCTGATCTGCCATTTCAATAGGGATACGAGCTAAAACTAATCCGCCTACGCCTATAACGCCTGCGTTCCGTCCCTCATCTACTGTTGGCCCAAAATAATCAGGATGATCTTCAGCGCGAACGAGTTCCCATCCTTCCTGCCGTTTCTTATGCACGTTTGTTTTGTCATCGTACTCTAATACAGACTCACGAATCCACCTATGTTTATAGCCTATTGGGGGCTCTGGAGCATTTAAAGCAGAACCGGGTCGCCACTGTTGAGGTCTTTCTTGTACCTCCCGCGTTGTTGTATCGCGTGAAACTCTATCTGCCATTTTAATCTCTCCTATTTTCCAGTTTAACAACTTCAGACGCATATTTGTCCAGAGGTATTCGCATCCTATTAGCAAAAGCCACCTGACCTTTAGTAAGTTCTACTGATTGTTTCCGTCCTTTTTTAGTAGGCCGTCCGTTTCCAGACGTTGGAGTGACAACTTGGACGTTTGATTTCTCACTCTTAAATTTATGAGGCATCTCTGCCCTCATTCTTTTATCAATTTCTTGATAGTATGATTTTGATATTGGATCAATATTTTCACTAACAAGATCTGAATGTATTTGAGTTGCAACCGCAGTCATAACCTTATCGGTTCCATACCATTCATTTTCTTCTCTCCAATTACCTAAGAGTCTTACATTTTCAGCTTCTCTTGCTGGATCAACTCTAGGTTGTGGATTTTGAGCTTGTGCTTGTGCCTGCTGTCTTTGAGCTTCCATTTGCTCTGCTTCTCTTGCAGATCTAGCTTTTTGAACTCTAAGACGTTCTTTTTCTACTGCTATGGCAGATATTGCTGATTGAGCATCAGCAACTTTTGGATTGTCTCCCGCGTCTAAAGCTTCTGCTAAAGCTCTTTTTGCATCATTTTCTTGAGAACTTACACGACCTTCATACTCAGATAGATAACCTTTATCTAAACGAGCTAACTTTTGTCTAAGAGCTTCGTTCTCTTCTTCTTTTTGCCTTGCATAGTTTACAGCGGCATCCGCTTCTTCAGCGGCTAACTTTTGTTTTGCAGTGAGTTTGTTAATTCTTTTCTTAACACTCTCACTATAACTAGCTAACTCATCTTCTTTTGGCTCTGCTTTTACTTTCTCTGGCTCTTCTCGAACAATTGTTCGACTTTCACTAGAGTCATCAGAATCTTCAGATTGAAGATCTATTTCTACAGACGTTGTTTCGTCCTCGTTAGAAACATTATCTTCAACAATTTCTTCTTTAATATTTTCAGCCATAGACATTTTTCCTGTTCTCCTTTGCTTTATACATATGAAATATCTTCTGGGTCAAGGATAGTTGCAATAATATTGTCGTCATTTATAAGACGAACCTCTAAACCTTCCACTTTAAACCTGTTTCCAGCATATCTTCCTATCAATACCCATTTTCTTTCAGACGCCCAAGCACCACTTGGGAATTTCTGGGTGTCTTTGTAAGCATCTGGCCCCAGCTTAACAACGTAAGCCGCAACAGTTGCAAAGGATTCACGTTCTCGAACAGAGTCTGGAACGATAACTCCTCCTTTAGTTTTGGCACTGGGATAATATGGAATAATAAGAACTCTATATCCTGTTGGTTGAGGCAATCTTTCAAGAACAGAACTATCTAAATTAGATGGATTTTCTTCATTTTTAGTTTTTTCTAGTTCTTTAGAGGCGCCACTACCAAAAGCAGTTTTTATTGACTTTGGCATTTGAGGTTCCTTTTTCTTTGCTAAATTTCTTGCAACATGTTCAGGAACATATAATTTTTTATTCATCTTCTAACATTACACCTTTCATCGCGGTTTTAATTTCTTCTTCAATGTAAGTCATTCCGCGTAGTTGACCTGCAATATACCGATACTCCTCAAACGAGTCGATTGATCCATCCGCTAACGTGTCTTTAACACGATCCACACGCTCACGAATGTTTTTTAATAAATATTCTGCTAAATTTATTGCGTCCATGTTTTAGGACAATATACAATGACAAAGGAAAGGCAAGTACAATTACCATTTTTTAATTTAAAAGACTTGTACCTATGGGAAGGCTCACAGGATGTTGAAAACATGCCTCTGGATTTCCCTGACCTGCCTCAGTTAAGAACGTAGTAGCCGCAGGTTGTTGACCCATCGGACACTTACAGTCAGCAATTCCATTCGGTCCTTTCTCGCAGTTCCATGAGAAACAATTACTAGCTCTCGCACCTTGCTTCAAACTCGCATCACACTTCTGAACTACAACACCCATATTGCGTGGAAGTTTACTGAAGTTACTTGCCTCTTGTGGATACATGCTTAGTGGTGCGAACAAACTCCAGACATGTTCACTGTCTGTGGCTTGACACGAACCTTGCATGTTTCCCATCGTGGTGTCGGCGATAGCCTCTCCAAATAATACTGGACACTTACACGTTACTTCTGGGTATATTTCACCAGAGCTTGCCCTAATGTTTCGACCTGTAGGCTGACATGTAGATGCGGCACACAGTGCGTACTCACCTTTACAGACAGTTAAATCTGCGTAAGCAGGTGATACCATTAAAGTAAAAAAAAATATAAATAATTTTTTCATTTCTTTTTAGCTACTTTTTTAGCTTTTGGTTTAGCTTTAGCTTTTGGTTTAGCTTTTGGCTTTGCCTTAACTTCTGATTTTGGCTTTTCAACCCAAGCTTCGTTTTCTGGTGTCTCAGGATTATCTTTTACAAAATGACCTTCTTCAGTCCTTGCTCTAACTCTTACTGTTTCAACAACTTCGACAATATTTTTTTTAGCCGCCCTTATTTGTTGAACAATTTTATCTCTTACAGAACCCATTATAATCTCCTTTTAATTTGCTTTCTGTCTTGCATTAAGAGATGCTATATCTCTTTGAGTTTGAATACGATCTTCAGCTATTCTAGTCTTATCTTTCAAAGCTTCTTGAGAAACTGCAACACGCTGTTGATCTATCATATTGTCATTAATTTCTTTTTCTCTATCAAACTCTTGTCTTGCTACAAATTCAGAACCTTTACGCTGTAAATCAGCCGCCTTTATATCTAATTCTTTGTTTCTAATCTCTACAAGAGGATCAGTTTCTGGCGGAGTTTCCATAGATTGAGATAACTGCTCGACAGTATCTGCTATTATTTGAGCCGCAATTTTATCTACTTGTGGCTGTATTTGTTGCATCATTGCCTGCATTTCTTGAGGATTTTGTTGAACTTCAGGAGGTATGCTTTGCATAATTTGTTGTTGTGCCTGTTCTTCAGACATCAAACCAATATGTTCTTGGACATGACCCTGTAATGCCATAATAGCATTTGGATTCATTTCTACCGCTGGAGTAGACATAATTGCTAGGTGAGTCTCTATGTGAGCCTGATGGTCTTGACCTGCAAACGCCTGTAAAGGAACACCTAATAAAGAGTTTTGGTTCTCCTTAGCCGCATTAACGGGTTGAGGTTGTGGCGGCATAGGTAATATAGAATCAATGTTACTTACACCTAAAGCCTCGTACATTTTACGATACGCTTGATATAAACCTTGAGGCCCACCATGTATGTCTGGATTAGACTGCACCAACTGTAGTTGTGTTTGCGCTAGTGCAATCCTTTGAGACATAGAGAATATGTTTGGGTCACTCGTTGGAAGAACATCTACCCTGCCATCAAAATCCTGTGATTTAACTTCAGGGCCAACTTCAGTTGAAACAATATAAGGATATGGCTCCATACTTTTTGCAAAAACTTCAGCTAATAACTTAAACTCTATCTTTTGAGAATAATGTAGCCTTTTATGGATAGCAGACATGACTTTTGTACCACGTTCCATAATTGCCATAGTTGTTCCAACAGGTGTATCACCACCCATTTCACCTATTTTTAGGTCTGCCATAGACGCAAACCTACGCCCTGCGTCCACAAGATTACCTAAAAGGTTATACAAAGTACCTGATGGCTCTTTAAATGGTAATGGCATAAGCGCACCACGCAAATCACCGCTAACTACGTCTATATCCCTAAATTCTCCGGGCTGTAACGGCTCATCATCATTTCTAATTCTAGCACCACGCGCTTTAAATCCAGCAGGAAGATTTGCTAAAGTTCCCGCATCTATAAGTTGACGTAAGATAGATGTAGATGCTTGAGCAAGACCACCAATCATATGAGTCAATCCTAGACCGTAAAAACCAAGACCCGGAAGAAACTTATAATGAACAAAGAAATGCTTTTGCTTCTTCATTGCATCTTGCTGTTCATAGTTGCGTCTAATAGATAATACTTCGCTCGTATCTTCTAATATTGTAACAATATAAGGCAACTTCAAGCCAGTAGGCTCACCGTCCATGCCCATATCCTCAAAGCCTTCTAGGTCTAAATTTAAATGCACTTCATATAAAGTTAGCTCACTAGAGTCATTGCTTGGATGAACACCCTGCACATCATTGATTGATTCCTGTACTTCTGAATACTCATCTGATTCATAACCAGAAGACGGTAAATCTACATCATCACTGTAAAAACCTGCTAATTGAAGTTTTCTAACTTCATTAGAGTTCATTGTTATTCTATGCGTAATTCTAGGAGAAGATGCTAAATCTGAAACTCCATAGGGAACAATTAAATCCTCTGCATGAACAAAATCAGAAACGGCTCTGTTCTTTAGTGGATTGAAATAAATCTTTTTAAACGTAGATCCAATAATAGGTAAGTAAAACAACATTTGATCTAATTCTGGATCGTATTCTTCCATCTTACAGGTAATCATGTAGTTCATATAATCTTGAACTCTCTCAGCCTGCTTAGTAAGAGCCTCAGTCTCCTCACCAAACACCTGCACCCTTACTGGCCCTTGTGCTGGCAATAGCTCTCTGTATGCCTGTGCTTGGAACTGAGTGACAGACTCAGCTAATAAAGGATGAACAATACCAGAAGAACCCTCAAAAGGCTCAGAGCGCTTCTCATCCTTCATTCCAAGAAATTCTATACCCTTTTTGTAAGTGTCTTCCCAATCTTTCCTAGAAGACAAGTCATCATCAATCGAACCTATCAAATCAGATGCTATTGTACCTAACTCTCCAGAATCCATTGCATCTGCTAAATTACCATCAAAAGGCAGTTCTACTCTAACAGTTTCTTCTTCAAATTCGCCAACAATAGCAGAACCATCACTCATTTCTACAATTTCAGGGCCAATTTGCGTTTGTTCTACTTCAACAATCGCTTCAGGGCTATCATCTATAGGAAGCATTTCAGGTATGCCACCTGCCCCCATATTTCTCTCAACTGCCATTTTTATCTCCTATGTGTAGGGTGTTGGGGTAAAAATTGCTCATACCACTCTTCTCTCCAAAAATGGGAACAGCCAACAGTGTGTGGGAGGAAATCAACTGTTGCATACTCTACCCCAACCTCTTTTGCGTTACCTAACGCCGATAAACTTAGTTCCTCTTAACGCGGCTCCACCGCCCCTAGATTCCCCTGCGCCTGTGCCACCTGTCATAGGAGCTGGCTTTAAATTGTCGTAAGACTCGTTCATCACACCTGTAACTGGATTTTGACTGTTTCCGTCAGTAGGTGTTTTTATTGTTTTCTTTTTCTTAGTTTTCATTTTACTAATCCTTTACTATTTCATCATTGCTCTGCTTCTTCCACGACCGGGCATAACACACCCACCGCCTTTAAATCCTTTAACGCCACGACCTTTAAGAATATCTTTCTTAGTGACCTTTCCGTCACCAGTTAAATCAGGAAAGCCGCCTTTGACCGCACCGCCGTCTTTCATGTTGCTAGGAGTAGGTTCATTTTTCATAAACTTTTTTTTCACGCCCCCCATTTTTGCGCCCTCTTTACCCATGCCACCTGATGCACCCATGCTTAACATTTCCATAAGCCTTTTAAACATACTTGCTTTTTCTGCACTCATGTCAGTAGTTGCATTTGATTTCTCCATGTCAGACATACCGCGTTCAGCCATCATTCTTTTTACACGAGCGATGTCTGCGTCACTAACACCTTTACCTGCACCCTCACCTGCTGTGCCTGTCATCATTTTACTCATTCTAATCATGTCTGCCGTATCTGCCATTTTTATCTCCTAATAATATTCTCTTGAGCTTCTAAATTCATAATCGTCATCATCATTATAGTCAGTTGGAGTAACAATGAAACCCCCTTGTCTAAAACGGAGTATAGCCTGTGTCATGCTATCTGC
>UEXN01002808.1_pt1 | contig 11915 bp, 3 predicted proteins | sample 1796711 | NCBI WGS metagenome assembly UEXN01 (sample SAMEA4772470, study PRJEB27181) | metagenome | reverse complement strand
GTTGTGTCTCGCCTTCCGGCTCACGTGGGTTGCCGCCCGGCCCTCGTTCAGGACCGTCTTGGTTTCCGGTGCTTCCCCCAGTTGTTTCTGTTGTTGATCCACCGCCAAATATTCCGGCAAGACCACCAAATCCGGATAGTCCAGACGTGCCGCCGCTGGTGTGACCGCTATAACCCGCAAAACTAAACGCCGGGTTCGTGGCCCCTGTTCCGCGGCCCACGTAGCTAAAAGGAATAGCATCTTGCGAGGCGTCATCAGCCGCTTGCCGTGCATCAAACTTTTTCTGTACTTGTGAAGAGAAAGCGTCGTACTGTTCTTGCGTGTAATTGTATTTCTCAGGGTTCTGCAAACGGTCCAGTTCGTTGGCCGTGTAATACGATGATCTGCCCCCGTATTCTGCAAAAATACTCATTACGCTTGCCCCATCAAACTACCGATGCCGAGAAGTTCTCGGTCTTCTGGGAATAAAGCTGCAAACTTAGTCCGGTCCACAGGACCGCTGGGTGCAACCGAACCTTGGTCAAACCTACTTGGGTTTGGGTTAAAAGTCTCTGGTTTAGGCTGCTGAATAGGTGGCCCACTAGGAACAACTGGTGCTGAATTAGATGCCGGTACGACCGGTGCAGCATTGTTATTCGTAGTAGGCAGATTCGCCCCGCTTCCGGTGGGAACTTCCACGGGGGGAATTTCTTGGCCCTCCAGACTTTGGTCTGAAGAGAATGTTTCTTGTATAGCTTCACCACCCAATCGTCTTACTGGCATGATGACGTAATTTTGAATAGCCATTTCTGCAAACTGAGCAGCCAGAGCGTCTTTTTCACGCTGAGTTTTACCTTTTCTAAGGGCTTGCTTGAGCAGGTCTTCGTTTTCTAAAACCATCTGGACTCTGTTGGCTTGCAGAGACTGAGGCAACTCCGCAAAGTAACGTTGAGCTACGTCTTGACCAAACTTGGCAAAACGTCCAGCAAAAATAATCTCACCTGCGCCACTGTTCAAACCAATTTGGTTCCTAAGACTAGAACCAACCGCAGAACCACCCATTGCGGCAATAAGTTTAAAGCCTTCACCGAGGTCTTTGTAGAACTCATCGGTTTGACCGGGTTTAGCCCGCATCGTAAACATTTCGATTTCGGCCATTTTACGAAGAAACTGTTTTGTATCTTCTAACTGGTCAGCGCCTACTAGATCATTTTGTAACATCCAATCAGCAACAGAAACGCCGTTTCCATTTTTGTGTGGAACAAACATTTTGTTAAAAGCGGCAGCGGGGCTAAAACGTTCGCCGTTAGACCCTACCTGAAAAATACTGTCATAGATGGCACTACGCATACCATTTCTCAGGTCTTCTTGTGTCCACGTCTTACCGGCATTTGGGCTCGTAAAACGTTTGTCGCCACCGGTGTTGGGCAAAACAGTAAAACCGTCTTCGCCAACATTATCTACCATTCTCATATATCTATTTAAAATGGCAAACGGTCTATTTTGATTAGCGGATAAAGCAGAAGTAACCGCCGTAGTAGCATTAGAAGTTTTATCGGGCAATAGTTCCGACAAACCCACTTGGTCTACATCGTTTTTAAGATCAAAAGCGTTTTGTTTTTTGGTCTGCGTAATTAAATTTGACGCTTTACGAACATCTTGAAGATCGTCTCTTATTCCCGGAAACAATTCTAACAAACGTTTGTTGTTTTCGTTGTTCATCCAATTGGATAAAGCTCCAGTATTTAGCGTTCCGTCTTCATTTAGAGTGTTAGCCCGCACTACTCTTAGCAAGTTTTCCTCGCCCGCACGAATATCGTTGGCAGTGTTTATTGCGGCAACAATTCGACCGTCCAAATTAGGAATAGTTTGAATAAGTTCTTGGTTTCGGGAATACCACTTGCGCATTTCAGGAAGATTTATGACGCCGGTGACGGGATCATATTGCTCTTGAAGGTCTGCCATCAGACGCTGACCTTGAGCCGCGAACTGTCCACCCGTTTCTGATTCCAAAAGGTTTGTTAAGGCTTGACCCGCTTGAAACTGAGCTACGCCATCCAATGCGGCGGCCTTCATAAAAGCAGCATCACCTCGCATTAGATTGTTAGCAAGTGTTTCTATAGGCACACTAGGTGCGCCATTTCTTTTAGTTCCCAATACTTCTCCCGCATATGCGCGAGTAAATACGTCGTTAAACGCTGCCGAAAAACTTCTAGCCGTGTCATATGCTTGGTTTTGACCTAAAGGCATACTGTTCATGTCGGCTAACAAGGCGTCGGCAAATTCCGAGGCAATACGTCCTTCATTATTTCGGCTTTCTGAATATAACTTTTTAGCCATATTTAACGCAGCACTTCTAGCTTTGTTTAACTCGCCTATTGTTACACCGGTGTCAAACTCTACTCCGTCAGCGGCGTCTTGCCCTATGCCTAAATCTTGAGTTTTACGTTCTACAAAACGTTTTAAAATTCTTAAATCACTACTTTCAACAACTTCTCTGGATTCTTGTAAAAGCTCGTCCATGTTTCCGTTGTAGCTTGTTATAAAATTAGGAACACTTTGGGCAGTACCGGTTTCATCAATAAACTGATTAACCTCTAGGTTTTGAGGTATTTTTTTCCACAAACTACTTTCTTCCGCTCGACCTGCGGTGTATTGAGATTTTAAAGTATCAAAAATGTTTTGAGCAGAAGTAAGGTCTGCATCTGGCGTGTCACCACGAACCTTTTTCATGGCTGCAATAGTATTGTCCGTAGCCAAGGCTAGTTTTGAATCTAAAACACCCTCAAACAAAGAAGTTTGTATGATAGCGGCATCTTGCAAGGCTTCTGCGGAACCATCCGCATAAAGCGCCAGTAATCCACGACGCAGAGCGTCTATAGACGATTTCATTCTACTGGTAGCGTCTCCTCCTATGGAGGGATTAGCTGTAGCAAATTGATTCTGTAATCCTAGTAACGTTATACTGGCCGCTCTGGTAGCGGGGTCTAACTGAATTTGACTACCATCTTCGGCAGTCATAAACCGGTCAAACCGTGGATCGTTTAGCATTTCAAGAATAGCTAAAGGGTCTTCTTGGTTTTTTTCCAATTGTTGCGTTATGAACGTTGCAACAGACTCCATATCCCCTTCTGAAATACCGTACTGTTGCTGCAATTGATCGGGGGTTTTATTTAACAATCTGTTGTATAAACCTTTAGCACCTCGACCACCCCACTTTGCCAAAGCAGGAAGTCTGTTTGCGCCTAAATCCGCAACTAAAGCCCCAGTTACGCCACCGGTAGTTTCAAAACCAAAACGTACCCATGGGTTTCCGGGAGCAATATCTTCTGCTTTACCTGCAAGTAAAGTTGTGCCAATAAGTGCGCCGCCCTCAATTGCTGCGGTTTTATACGGATTTTCACGGGCCAATCGACCCATTCCGCCACTCATTTTCTCAATGCCGCCAACAAAACGAGCAGAAAGTGGTGAGCGAGATTGCCCTTTAATAATAGGACCAATAAAATTTTGAGATTGGTTTAACGCTTGTTGACCACCTAGACTAAAACCTTTAGCGGGCACGGCCCACGGCGTTAGTACAAAAGGTAAAGTATCTGCAAACGTCTTACCGGCTTCGTAGGAGCTTGCTCCCGGTAAAACAATAGGCTCTTCGCCCATCAAAACATCTGTTGCTTTGTCCCCTACAAACGAAGCGGCTATACCGCCAACAGTTCCGGTAAACAAAGGAACGCCTATGCGCACTGCCGCGGTCCACGGTGTTACTGGGGGTACAGTGGCTACCGAAAGGTTACCTGCTTGTGCGCCCGCATAGAAACCACCTGCAAAACCCAAACCGGGTAAAGCACGTCTTTTTACGCCTTGAAAGAAACCGGGGTCAGCTTCAATATCACGACCCTGATCGTCTTGTGCAAATAACTCTATTATCTGTTTGTCGGTTAAAGCCTGACCTTGTAGGCCTAGTTCTGCCAAAATAGGCGCTTCACCTGTGCGCAACAAATTGTAATCGACCTTATCACTAAGATAAGGGTCATATTTGAGGCTTTCTACTAAGCTAAACGCAAAGCCTTGTTCCGCGGACCGAAACTCAGAGTTTGGTTTTGACGCTTCCTCTTCAAAAGTATCGTATAAATCAACGAACTCTTGCGGCGTAAAGCTCATGCGCAGAGGGCCTGTGTTTACAGGTGGTGTTACCTCTACTTCAGTCTCTTCGGCTATTACAATTTCTTCTTCAGCCATCAGTTACTCCCGCTCAAATTCATACCTTTGTTTTTCAACAAATTCTGCGCTCCAGACAAGTCTGTTACAGAAGCGGTCCCCGCCATTTGAGAAACAGGTCCAAGAAGCTGTTTAAGTCGAGCAATTTCACCCAGTTTTTGTTCAGCCGTTGCAAGAACCGCAGAGTCTTGTGGTGAATCAGAAGCTCTCATTCTTTGTAGACGTAATTCTTCGGCGTCTAGTGCTTCCATCAAGCTTACAATTTTGTTTGCCTCAGTAACAGGGTTAGCAAAGAAGGTGTCGGGGTTCGGGAACAATTGACCAGTAACTTCTAGGTCGGTGACCGCGAACCGTGGCGAAGAGGCCAAGGCAGAACGTCCTAAAACGTATACTAACTTGGTAAACTGTCGCCCTTCTTCCGTTTCCTTAAACAGTTCAGAGAACGTTTCGGGAGCTATGGTGCCACCCAATACAGCGTTTGTACCCGCGAAGATAGAAGACCAAACACCCGTACCGGCTCGAACTTCGGCCAACACGTCTTTAACCAGCTTCTTGTCCTTCTTATCAATCGGCTCAAAGCCACTACCTTCGGCGCTGATACCAGCTTCCAAATTTGTATCATTTGCACTGAGGAATTTCCTAGCGTCGGCACGTACTTTCTCACGCTTGTAAGCTTCGTAAGCAACTGTATCGCCAACAGGAACAACTTCTGTGGGTAGCAATCTAGGCATTCCGTCGTCGCCAATGTACGTTTTACCGCCATCGAAGGACATGCGGAGGGCTGCACCACCACCGGGTTTACTGTTTGGAACCAAGAACGCTGCAACTTGGTTACTTTCTGTACCCATTTTTTGCATGACGGCTGAACCGGGCATTGTCTGGTTCATTTCGTTGACTTTAGCCATCAGCGCCTTGCCTTCCGGCGTTGATAGATCAGCAACAGAAGGTATCATCACACCCTCTTCGTTCATTACTGTAACGCGGAATAAGCTAGGTGTACCTGCAATTTCGCTGCTAAAGATGCTTACGCCTTTAGCCGCAGGATCATTAACATCTGTACGGATAATGTCGATAGTGGTTCCGTTATCCACTTTATCAAAGCGGTATTCCGGCTCTATGCCAATTAAACGTTTTCGGTCAATTTCAGGTAGCAACAAGAAGTCTTGTTTAGCTAAACCAAATTTCTTGAAGTAATCTTCGTCGGTAAGTATTGGCAAACCTTGTAAGTATTGCTGGCTATCTGTCGGCAAAGCTTCAAAGTCTGTTTTGCTCATGCCAAATTTACTGAAGAAGTCATTATCGTTAACAGGAGCTACATATTCTGTCAGCACGTCGTTACCAAAACTTTGAACTAACTGAGAAAACTCCATGTCGCTAAAGAATGGAGAAGAACCTGCGGGATAAACTTTATCTCCAACGGTCAAGTCTTGAGTAAGCGTATATTGCTTACGCTTCATCAATGTGCCGGGGTCTACGTTGCTCGCCGTTACTCCGCCTTGTTGCATTATTAAGGCGTAGCCCGGAGTTCCGGGAACCGCGGACCGTAAGACGCCATTTACAATAAAGTTTTGAGCTTTACTGGTTGCTGAAGGCTTAAATACTTTTGCAACAGTAACATTACCGGAACCATGTACTTTAGCCAGATCATTATACTGACCCGAAGTTAGTGGTCGTTGTGTTTCTTCTACGACGTTACCCTCTTTATCTGTAATCGTGACTACGAACGTGTCTGTTATAGGCTTGTCATCTCTGGATAGCTGAGAAGCACGTTCTGCGCCGTATAACTGGCTGGCGCTTTGCAACGCCATTTGGTCTAACTGACGACCTTCTGCCTTTTGCGCTTGTTTAAACTTACCAAACGCGCCTGCTCTCTCGCCAATGTTACCTAAAACAGGTGTAAACGACTGTGCCAGTTTTTCCGCCGGACTCATATTTCTTTCACCGGGAGAAGCAAACATCAAAGCGCCTTGAGCTACGTCAAAGAGCATTTGCGCTTGTGTTAAATTCTTTTGGTCGGCCAAGTCTGCTTCTTGCTGCGCAGGGTCAATTAACTGACCGTAAAGAGACCGTTGTTGGTCAAATAACGTTTGCTGGCGCTGAAGAGCGGGATCGACGACACCGCCCGGTGCCATATACTGGACCGCGCCGCCTTGGTTAAAATTTACAGGAGCAGGCCCTCCGGGGACCTGTGTCGGAGCTTCGGGAGCGCCCATATTGACAGTAGACATAATACCTTCTGCCATCGCCCCTTCTACTGGGGCCGACATCTCTTCGGCAGCTAACCCGCCAATACCTTGATCTACCGCTGCAATCTGCATTACAGGTTGAAGCAGCGTCAAAACTGATTCGGGGGTTTGTTGTGAGTCTTCCGGTCCAACAATCTGTGAAAGTTCTTGGTAACGTTGTTCAATAGGTGCTGTATCACCTCGAATACCGTTAATGACGGTTTCGTAATCTTCAGCGTTTTCCAAGTCCTGCATTTGGCCTGCATACTGCGTAAGCATTCCTTCTAATTCAGCAGGATCAATTCCTTGTTGCATAGCACCTTGGGCCGCTTCGTTAATATCAACGGAATTTGGGTCGATTGCGGGTAAGCCGGGAGGCATCATTTGTGGTCCGGGAGCCGCGGGCATTGGCATAGGTGCCATACCGCCGTCCTGCATGGGAATTACCCCACGACCAATCAAAATATCCTTTTGCGTAACGTTTCCATCACCACTTAGGTCTGGAAAGGCTGCGCCTCCGTTAGCAAACATCTGTCTGCCCATTACTTCTCTATTCATTAAAATAACCCCGCTTTTGCTGCGCCTGCCGCTGCCGACAAGCCTGCTACGCCCAAACCTAATATAGACTGAGCGGGTGATACGCCACCACCTGATTGTTGTGAGATTGCCATCTGACTAGACGGCGCACCCTTATAAATGTCTGATAAGAAACCTACACGCTGATAAGGCTCGTATTGCTGCTCGACTTGTGTCTTACGAGTAGCTTCCAGAACCGCCTGATCTTGTGCTTGCTGTTGTTTACCAACATCGAAGATAAATCCAGCTTCTTTCTGACCCAAGTTTTGTTGTAGTTCACCCAAGGCACCTTGACGTAAGCCAAGCTGACTTAAACCTTCACCTTGCTGAAGCGCAAGCTGACCGTAACTTGTTCCAAGACCAGCAATACCTTCGCCCATTCGGCCTTGTAGCTCGGAGCCTTGTAAACCAAGCGCCCCACCTGCTTGTGAACCCTGCATAGCCATTTGTGCTTGGCTTTGACCCAACTGACCAGATTGACTGGCCAACTGACCCGCCAATTGTTCGGCAGATATACCAAGTTGTGCTGCTCTGTTTGCAATGTCCGCCTGCTGGTTTACACCCTGCATGGCTAACGCGCCTGTTTGTTGGCCTAATTGACCAGCTAACTGCGCTGCACTCATGCCTGTTTGTGCCGCAAGCGATTGTAGGTTCATACCTGTTGAAGCCAGCGCGTTTGCATTGGCTGACGCCATTTGCTCTGCACTTAAACCTAACTGACCGGCCTGATTCAGAGCCGCTAGACCCATCTGACCGCCTTGCTGTGCGCTTGCCTGTGCTAATTGTGCTGCATTTAGGCCCATTTGAGCGCCTTGTTGCGCTCCAGATTGACCAAGTTGTGCTGCCTGCATTCCAAGTTGAGCGCCCTGTTGCGCGGACTGTAAACCAGATTGCGTAATAAGCTGTTCAGCCGACATTCCTGTCTGAGCCTGTTGATTAATCAACTGACCCGCAAGCTGTTCGGCTGAAATACCCATCTGCGCCGCTTGTCCAGCCAATTGGCCTTCTAACTGTGATGCGCTAATACCAAGCTGACCCGCTAATTGTTGTGCAGATATACCTGTTTGAGCTTGTTGTTGAGCCGTAGTCGCTGCTAATTGTTCAGCGGATAAGCCTAACTGACCTGCTTGTTGTGAGGTCGATGCGAGTAATTGTTGTGCTGAAAGTCCTGTTTGAGCCTGCTGATTAATCAACTGACCGGCTAACTGCTCTGTAGAAATACCCATTTGAGCGGCTTGTCCAGCTAACTGACCCTGCAATTGAGCAGAAGACATACCAAGCTGACCGGCTAATTGCTCGGCAGATTGACCTAACTGGCCTGATTGAGCCAAGTTTGAAGACGCTAACTGACTTGCACCTTGCGCCAACTGACCTTGCTGACCAAACGCTGACAGACCTAATTGACCGCCTTGCGTTAAACCTTGCTGCGCCAATTGTTCTGCGGACATACCGGTTGTAGCTGCCAATTGCTCGGCAGATAGTCCCAACTGACCTTGTTGTTGTGCTGTTCGTGCCGCAAGTTCTTCCGCAGACAAACCTAGTGTACCAGCGGCTTGAGCCGCGGCCATACCTGCCTGAGAACCTTGAGCCCCCAGTGCGCCAGTAAGCTGTGCGGCTTGTTGAGCCCTAGCTTGTTGTGATTCAAAGGCTTGTTGCGCTCTTTGTGAAGCACTTTCAAAGCCTTGTTGACGCATACCGGCAGCGGTACGACCCTGCTGTTCCAGTATGTTTCTTTGTAATTCTTGTTCGGCTACCGCCTGACGTGATCCGCCAAAGGCACCAGCGCCAACTGCTTGTGCGCCAACTTGATTAGCTTGAATGTTACCCGCACGTTGAATATCCGCTAAAGCTTGCTGAACGGCAGCATCTTCGTACTGATTCATAAACGAACCAGCCGAAGCAGGATCGTATGCACCCGTAGTACCGGCTAAACCAGCAATACCTGATTGTGCTGTTTGTGTTCCTAACGCTCCGGCTTGCTGTAAAGCTTGTGCAGCATCGGATGTGATGCCCCTAGCGCCGGAAATTGCGGTTTGAGTCTGTTGAGCAGCTTGTTGCGCTGCCGTTTGTCCGCCAGTTCGAGCTTGACCTGCAACATTTCTAGCCGCTGTCGCAACATCGTCAATTCCGCCAATAGCTCTTTCATAAGCGCCTATTCCGCCAGCACCCGCCGCTTGTGCGTCTGTTCTAGCTTGTCCGCTTACTCCACCTAAACCTGCCGCCGTTCCAGCCGCACCTAGTCTTGCTCCTAATCCTGCTTGAGCCGCAGCATCCGCGCCAGCTAAACCGGCTGCGCCAAGAGCTTGTTGTCCACCAGCCGATTGGGCTCGTGCTGCTTCGATTGCTGCATTTGTTGCAGTACCGGCTTCTCGTGCTGCTTGTAAACCACCAATACCTGCTTGTGTAAGACCTGCACCAGCGCCAGTAACGGCTTGACGTGCGTTTGCAATTGCAGCAGCAGAATCTGTACCTGATTGTAGAGCCGATGCTTGCGCTCCCGCGCCCGCGGCACGAGCTTGTTCTTGCGCAGTCCCAGCGGCAGACCCTAAATCGGTTTGTCCAGTAAGAGCTTGTTGTCTTGCATTAGCCGCTACCGTTCCTAAATCCTGACCGCTTTGTTGGGCAAGTGCCCTAGCATTTAAAGCTTCTTGAGCGGCAGTATTAAGCCCGGTTTGACCCGCAGTAGCGGTTTGTTGTCCGGCTAAAGTGGCAGCATTAAGGCCCGTTTGACCAGCGGTTGCTACCTGTTGCGCGGCTAAAGCCGCTGCATCTAAACCTGTTTGTGCCGCACCAGCTTGCAGTACACCAGCTTGTCCAGCGGTAGAAGCCAAGTTCCGGGAAGCTACGTCAGCGGCGGCGAGTTGAGTACCTAATGTATCTCTTGTACCTGTTTCAGCGGCACGATTAGCCGCTTGAAGGGCCAACGCATTGGCTGCGGTGTTACCTGCAACAGTATCTGTAATTACGCCGGGGATGTTAGCTGCGGCAGTACCAAGAGCAGTTTGACCTCCGCCCGCTGCTGTTCTACCACCCAGTGCGGCGGCATCCAAAGCATTTTGTGCGGCAGTCGTTGCCGTGCCGCCCGCAGTAATAGCGCCCGCAATACCTGTTTGTGCGGCTTCAATTTGTCCGGGAATGTTAGCCGCGCCTGCGGTCATAAGTGCTGACGCTTCATCTTGGAACGGTTTGGCAGCGGTCATTACACCGCCCATGGCGGTCTGTGCATCACCTAGCGTAAAGCCAGCTTCTTCTAAATAAGGTTGATAACCGCCAATTCCGGCTTCTGCTAATTCAGTTGCCTTGATTTGTAGGCCGGACATTTCCGCGACCATATAGGGCGGAATAGTTTGTCCTTGGTCAGCGAGAGCTTTTGCAGATTGTAAGAGGCCTAGTTTATAAGCCTCAATTTCCGGTGCTTCGCGGACTATCTGTGTGGATTGTTCAGCCATTACGCCGTAGCCCTCCCACGGCTCTCAAGATTACGCATTACTGAATACATATTCTGGATTCCGTTGTTAAGATTTCCGTTTCCTAAACCACGTACTGCATCGGTAGTCATTACAAACTCACCGGGCATCAACATGGCTCGAACGCTATCCTCACCCGGAGTACCTTCAGTAGGGGCAATGCCGCCTGTGCGACGCGGGAAGATTGGTCCACCCTCTGCGGCTGTCACGTAAGGACGTGCAAATGGTCCGCCGGGGGTACTAGCTGTTAAGTAATTTTGTTGGTTTAGTGGAGGTAACACCGCGGCCTGTTCAGGCGGGTTGTAACCTACTAAATCTTCTTCTTCAAAAGCAGTTTGGTTAGCAACAGGTTCGTATTGACCTGTTTCTTGGTTTAATTGCAACTGACCCAAGTTGTGTACGAGGTACTTACCGGGATCAGCGTCAATCAGGTCTCTACCTGTAGTAGGTGTACCGTCAGGGTTGTAATCTAGGAAGTTAGCTTGTTCTATTTCAGGGACATCAAAGAATCCTGCACCCGCCGCCGCAGCCGTTCCCGCTAATGCTGTTGGTCCAAATCTCCTTAGAAGTCCGGGAGTTGCCGCTTTAGTGGCCGCATCAAGGGCCGCCGATTGTGCGGTTTGACCGGCTAATTTAGCACCCGCTTGGTCCATTCCGGGAAGGGTCATAGCGTTATTGTAAGCTTCGTTGTACGCTGCATTACCGGCGGTGGGGTCTACTGTACCTTTTCCGGGCATAAAGGCATCTTTCATGCCTTCAAAGAACCCAACGTCATCATTAGGATTAAGAGCGCCTTTAACGCTGTCCATAAATCCGGGTGTTTCGCCTGCCGCGACGGTTTCTGAGAAAGTCATGCCCGGTTTGACCGATCCTAAGACTTCTCCGCCCGCTGGAATAGGTTGTCCCGCCGCAACAGTCATTTCTGCTCCGCTAGGCATCCGAACAGCAACATCTCCGCCTGTGGTGTTTAAAGTTCCAGTAACAGAGCTACTAGAATCAACAACGGTATTAAGGTTTTGTGCTGGAGCGTTGGGATCGAGAGCTTGTGTAGCACCCGCGTCTCCCGCAGCCGCCACTTCTGCACCCGGTGTTGGTACATAATCAGAGAAGAAAGACTCTTTAAAGCCTCCCAAGCTTCCACTTGTAGCACCTTCAGTAAATCCAGATACCGTTTGACCCACACGAGAGGTAAATCCAGAAGCGGCTTCGCTAACGTTTCCAGTAAATGAACCCGTGTTTCCAGTGAAACCAGCAGTGACACCACCAACCGCACCAGAAATAAGTGCTGATTTGAGAGCGTCTTTTATACTACCGCCGTTTATCAGCGTTCCAATACCTGAACCAAGTGCTGCACCGTAAATAGGTCCGAGAGGCGTGAACGCCAAAGCAATAGGTAAGATAATAGGAGCGACTTTCTTGACGACTTTAACAACCGCCTTAACCACTTTCTTAA
>UEXN01001577.1_pt1 | contig 11924 bp, 17 predicted proteins | sample 1796711 | NCBI WGS metagenome assembly UEXN01 (sample SAMEA4772470, study PRJEB27181) | metagenome | reverse complement strand
TTTATGCAATCCTTTGCATGAGCTTGTATACCAATAGCAGAACTAAAATTAGAAGAAGTTAATATAACTTCATTTAATTCTCTTAATAGTTCATTTGTTAATGTTAGATATGATTTAGCCATTATTTCTTATGAACCTTTTGAATATCAAAGTTTGCAGACTTTGAAGATCCTGTGTGTTTTTTATAGCCTTCTTTAGGATCTTTCATTAGTTTGTAAGATTTACCATTCTTCATCCAATGATAACCTTCGGGAGCTTGAACTTTCATCTTAACAAGGCTTCGCAGTTTTCATAGCACCAGAAACAGAACCACCTTTGCTGTATTCGTTACGTGCTACTTTGTTACCATCTTTTTTAACTTTGCTGCCGTGGCCGTATTGCATCCTACCGCCACCCATCATTTTCTTTTTATCACCATGCATCATATTACTTTTCCTCTTTATGATTTACAGGATTATCAGGATTTCTAAAAATCCTGTCATAGTTTTCATCAGCTTTTTTCTTGTCTTCGTTTCTATAATATGCAGAACGAATTTTTATTTTTTTATTTACATTAAATCTAACGGGGTTTTGTTCGCTTCCAATTTGAGGCATAGGTTATACCTGTTTGAAATACATCGTGACTTCAAAACCAAGTCTTAATTTTTGGTAAGTAGGCTTAGACCATTTCATATCATTCTCCATTAATTAAATTAAAGGGGGCCATATTTCAGACCCCCGATAATCTTAGTCGATACCATAGAATGCAGATACCAAAGCGTCTGCACGAAGTACCTTGGCTCCATAAACATGGAGGCCACGTACAATGTCACCAAAGCTATCAGGATCTCTGATCACTTCAGTATTGACAATAGTTTGAGCTGTACAAGTAGAAGACATATGCCCAGCAAGGCACTTGCCAGCAGCATTACTAGCAGCAGCAATATTGTTAGTCTTGTACATATCAAATCCACGCAGCTTGCCAGAGGATACCAATCCATTGCGGATAGAACCTTGACCAGCATTGTAATCGACAGACAGAAGTTTTGAGTTGCTTTGTACAAGCTGCTCATAGAACTCTGGATTTGCTAAGAACCAACGACCTTCTTCAGGAACATTTGCTTCGTCAAGAAGACGCGCCATATGTGAAAGAACATCAATTGGATCATGCTCATTACTACCAAAACCAATATCAAGATTACCAGTACCATCAAAAGTACCAGATGCTAGATCAGTAGCACTATCAGAACCCAAAATGTGATTCGGACTAGCAGCTGACACACCAGCAAACATAGAAGCAATTACGCCTTGGTCAAAAGCATCACGCAAAGAGTAGGCTGCTGAAGATGCAGCTACTTCACGGAAGTTGACATGAGACATATTGGTTTCAATATCATCTACGATGAATTTAAAAGCATTAGCTGTATCTACAACCAAGTTAACTTCTTGATCAGTTAGTTTAGTTGCAGTTACATCCGCACCCCTTTCATACTGATACACAGTAATTTCAGGTTCTTTGATGATACGTACTGAATCACCATAAGCTGAAATTTCTCCAGAATAATCAGTATTAGTGATTGCTTCTGCAACAGAAGACTTACGGAAGAAATTAAGAACCGTCTTACTATAAATAGCAGGAAGGAAGTATGAGTTAGTTTGACCAGCTACGGAGTTAGCAAAGTTAGCGTTTGTATCCGTACTCGGTTCAAAATATTGATCTGATTGGTTATAAGCCATTGTATATTACCTCAATAAAAAACAAGTTATTTTGTCACTCGTCCTTCACTGATTGCTTGGTTAATATCGTCTTGATATTTATCAAACTCAGTAACGGACATTCGAGCGATTTCCCGTTCAGTCCATATCTTAGGTTGTTTAGTATCGATGGATTTCGTTTTAGTCGAAACCATGTCTGCTGCACTTCCTTTAGATGCAGACTGTGTTTTGGTTGACCTAGCAGTACTACCATTTTCGAGTTTAAACAAATCAATAGCTTTACTAGCTAAAGAGGCATTATTAGGATTGTTGTACACCCAGTTTTGTATTTCTTCAGGTTGAAGCTTAGCCCACTCATGAAACTTTTCATCGCCGCGAATGTTTTCAAAGTCAGGATGCTTTTGACGCAACTCAACTTCAGCTTCTTTCTTAGCTATGTCTGTTTCACGCTGCTTTAATGCGACTAACTCTTGACGTATATCTGTCAATTGTTGTTCATTTTGCAAATGTGCTACAGTTTCAACTGTATCGTACAGGTCTGGATTTTTTTTCCTAAAGGCTTCTAAATCTTCAGCACTTTTAGGAGCTTGATACTGAGGAGTATTTGTTTGTACTTCAGCTACTAGCTCTTGTTCTCGCTGTTTAAATTCAGAAACTTTATTATCATAATGCTTCTTTAAATCATCGTAACGCTTCTTATAATTTACATCCTTAGATTCATTTTCAGGGGCTTCAGCTTTTTTGCTGGAGGTGGCCTTATTAGTCTGAGGCTCAAAGAAAAGACCATCAGCATTAGCAAAATTAGGAGTTTGCTGTTCATGCCAATCTTTCTTTGCGTTATAAGGGTTTGCTTCTTGTTCCTCGATTTTATCTGCAACAGTCATGTTACTTCTCCAAACGGGGCTTGTTGTTTGCAAGGTAGCCTATCTTGTTGTTTCGTCAAACTGATAGGGGCTTGTTACTTCAAGGTAGCCGTATTAACGTATACTCGGCATTTTGCTTGACCCAGCCATCTGGCGCTGAATAATATCTTCATTGCTCATAGATGTCTTTGCCAAGCTGTCAGGCCGACTCATTAAGCCACCATCATAAGCACGTTCAGCCTCATCCATTACTCGTTGGAGGTTGTCAGCGCCTATTTGATCAGTAGCCTTCTTGGTCATAACAAACTCTCCGTCAGATAATCTAGCGGGTATTGAGTCTGATACACCAGTTCCGGGGCCATCAACTTCTCCAGCCCCAGAAAACTCAGCAGCAGTAACCATAACTTTATCCAGAATTGAATTAAGTTGGGGGTCTGATGCTAAAGCATTCTGTAAATATTGTTGTTCAGATTCATCAAGTGTTTCATTGATGATATAGTTTATGTATTGATCTTCCATTTCGTTATCAGGAAGTTGGGAAGCTCTTGCTTCTGCCATTTCTTCTGGTGGTATATTTGGGTAGGTATCTACAGGAACTGTGCCACCTTCTTGAAAAACTCCACGACCTTTAAGTACATCAGCGCGTGTTACTTTTCCATCGCCTGTTAAGTCTGGAAACTTTTCATCTTTAGGAGCAAGCATTGATCCACCTTCAGCCATTTTGACTAAAGGTTTGATATTGCGTGTAGCTTCCATTAAACTCATAATACCACCAGTGTTCCTAAATCTACGTGCTGTTTTAGCAGCTTTCTTTGGCTGCTTAGAAAATTGTTTACCTTTCTTTGTATCTTCTCTTTTTTTCCTAGAGCTGGCGGCGTACTCAGAATCAGACATAGCAGCTATAGCTTTTTTTGGTAGATACCTTTCGCCTGTAGCTTTAGATCCCTGAGTAGAAGGTTTACCACTTTTGGTAGTCCACTCTTGGTCTGTCCAATTTTTAAGAGACTTTTGAGACTTTTTTAACGCCATCGTATTTCTCTGCGTCCTTCATCCATTCATTAAATGATACAAGTTTCCTTTGAAAAGGACTCCAAAACAAACCTTTCATTTGTAGCCGCCACCTTTGGCTTTATATTCTTTAGCAAGCATCTGGGCTTTACGGGCTGACCATTGCCCCGGATTACCCCCTTTACCACTAGCTTTAATTTTATTAAAAAGATTCTTACGCATTGTAGGCTTAGTATAATTACCAGCCTCGTTTACTCTAGATTTCTTTTTAGTCATTAGATTTCTCTATTTCTACCTGTAGCATTTCTTCAACAATTTTTAACTTTTCTTCGGCTGAAGCTACTTGCTCTATTAGCTTATCTACTTCAGCTACTATGTCAGGATGCTCTGCTACACCCACTGAATTGCTAGTATAGTTTTCTATATTTACTGTAAGCTTTTTTAACTCTGCTATGTATTGACTAGACAATGCTTCTAGTATAAGTATTGTCATTTCATTCTTCGTAGTCATTTACATTATCTCTAAGCTTCATCAACCGCTCCAGAGAACTCACTCTCCCCTGACTGCGGTACACCTCCAATTCCGATGTTGCCACCGCCAGTACCCGTAACTCCGACATCTGTGCCTTCTGGAGGTACTCCTTCAGAGGCTTCCATGTTTCCGGGTTGTTCACCAGAGGCTTGAGCTGCCTCACCAGTTGTTTGTCCAGCATTTTGTAATCCTATAATTTTAGCAATAACAGCTGCTTCTTCTGGATCATTTAGTAATTCATCTGGATCAAGTTCCAAAGAATAAGCCAGTTCGCTGATTAGCTTGTTTATCTTAATAAAAGGAGCTATTGAAGGATTCTGTGCTGTTTGTAAAAACATAGTGAGTCGCTGGCTGCGAACTTCTTTTTGCATCAGACTATTAGTGCCTGTAGCTTTTACTTCTAAGTCACCCTCTATATTTAGTTTCTTATCTAAGAACTGCATGTTCCATTGATAATAAGACTCACCTAAAGGACGAAGTAGAAAATCATCTAGATTTTTTATAACTGTTTTAATATTTAATGATGCAGCACCTAGTAGCATTGACATGCCTGATGCTGTACGTGTCATACTCTGTACGCCTGTTTGACCATGAGAGTAACTAGGAATACCTGTCTGCTCATCTGCTAGTTGACGGAATCTGTCAAACATCATCATGTTTTCATTGGAAGTATTAGGAAACTTTACACCATTGATAGCTTGTCCGGGTACACCAGCTTGGCGCTTAAAGATCTTGCCCGGATATATTTCCATACTCTGACCACCTACAAGGGCAGACTCATCTACATCAAATACTAATGAGCCTGATAATGCTAGGTTGTCTATAGCCATACGTGCATGACCATTCATAATTTTTTGAGAGTCATCCATATTTTCAGCTACGCCTATGCCAAAAAAGCTATAGGGGTTTCTTTCGTATGGGAAAGCATTGTAGGGTATACGATGAGGAGTAAATGGATTAATTACAGCTCTCAGTATATTACCATTACAAATCCAAGCATTAACCTGAACTTCATCTAAATCATCAACTTCTTCTGGAAGTTCTATTCCTGCTTCTTTCGCATATTCAGCATCCATTATTCCCCAGTATTCTAGAACTTCAAACTGACCAGCTCCATATTCTTCTGAGCGTTTGTCATCTTTTAGTTCATGTTCATAATGGTCTGGTTCATAATTTGGCCCCATGCGTAATGTATCTCGTATAGCCTCTTTATTGAAATAAGGCATACGCGCAAGGGAACGCACTTGAGATTTATTCATCTTATGGCGGTGGAAGGCATACTCACACTCATCCATATTTGTTGCATTAGGATCAGGAAAGAAATCCCAAATACTTACAAACTCAATGCGAGGGACTCTCACATCTACAGGATTATACTCTCGCTCTCCTGCTTCATTTTCAGTCCAACGATTTAAAGTTTTGTTAAAGTTAAACGGGCCTTTAACAATACCCGTACCAAATAAAGCACACTCAAACAGCGCATTTCGTATTTCACTAGATCCTTTAGATTCTTCTATCTGATCATGGATTAGCTTTTCCATGCGTCTAGCAGCTTCACGGGCTGGTTGAGTTTCAAAAAACTGAGGTATTGCAGAGGGGCCGTCTACTAATGCGTCCTTTATAACGGCATCTATATCTTCAGTTTTACCTTTATTGTAGGTTGCCCCAGCATTTAAGACTTGACCATCACCCGCATACCCGACATCATAGGGATTAGTGGCGCTAGGCTCTGGGGCTGGTGAGCTAGTTTCAATACTAGGAACCGGGACTTGGGTGTCTAAATGTGCGTGTTCCGCAACACCTTCCGGCATCTTTGTTTCAGATATTCCAATTGGGAGTTTATTGGAACCAAAGACTACATCGACTAGCTGACCAAAAGCAGCAAGAACTTTTGTCTTAGTTACTTTGACAAATACTCTTGATTTTTCGGATTCTCTAAATTTTGAATGTTTCGGATAAAGACCTCTATAATTATGATAACCAGTTATCCAACGCCTTTCATCATGATCTCTAGCTTGCTTGGCTGATGTATAACGATCCTGAATAACGCCTACAAACTGATTAACAAAGGCATCCTCAAGGTTTATATTTTTACCTTGCTCGCCCTGTACATCTTGAAAGTAGACGTTATTCGCGCTATCTGTTATTGAGTTTTTATCGGACATATTACGGCAGTGTTATAAAGTCAATTACAAATGTAACAGTAGTTGCAGCAGTTCCTAGATTACTTGCTAGGGGCTTCAAACGAATATGCAAAGTCCTTTCAGAAGTACTAGCTAGAGATCCTGCAAGAGTCATAGCCTCTGATGTTGCTGGGCCTCCACTCATATTTGCAAACTTATTAGCTGCTGCTGGAATACCATTCTCTACAATAAACAGAGGAGTATTAGCAGCAATTGTTACAGCACTACCTCCATCATCTGCAATTGCTTTCTCATCAATAATTTGACCACCACCAGCGGCAGTTCCCAAATCAAAATCTATATCATCGCCTGATGAGCCGCCAGTAACCAAGTTACCTGCTGCAATCATAATAATATTTTTAATAGATGTACCAGCTGGCTGAGTAAAACTTACATCATAAGTTTCATTAGCTGTAACTGCGATAGTTCCTGTTGTTGCTGTAGCTTGAGCGCCTACTCGTGTAGCGATAGCGCGGACATCTCCTACACTAGGGACTCCTACATTATCTTGTACGTCAATAACTCCGGGTAATGCTGACATTTGTGTTTCTCCTGTTAATAACCAAATTCTGAATCTAATGGTGTAAATGCTTGTTCACGATGCATATGCCTAATTCTTGATAAAGGATCTGCTATTCTTGGTCTTGACATTATCAAGTACCTTAGTGCATCGTAAGCATGATCCGAAGCATGAGTATCCACATCTTCTGGATTAGTTCTATCTAAGGGAATACTTTGGAGTTCGCGTATCAGATTAGGACAGCTATTAAATATCTGTATTCGTGGCCTTCCGCTTTGCTGTAACTTTAAGTATTCGTGAATCTGTATTTTACCTTGTATACGGTTCTTATCTGCTCTTCTTAGTTTATGCCCTATTCGCATAAGAGCTTCACCTACTGTTGGGCCTGTAGAACCTGTCTTAGCCCAAGCAGCTGTATCTAAAACTCCGGGTACAGCAAAAGGATCTTGTATCTCCATCTCTGCTATAAGATGTCCAAGATCTTCGCCCGTAAGTCCTTTACGGTATAGTTCTCTATATATAATAAGAGTGCCATCTGAAGGATCTACAGTTCCCCAAATACAAGCACTCTCTGAAGCATAACCATAGTCAATTCCTTTTATTCGTTCCCATCCTATAGGAATCTCAAAAGGAGTAACTACATGAGTAGCTGTTTCAAATTCTGTGAAGGCAGCGCCTTCTGCTATTTCCCAATTACCTTCTAGTAATTGTTTTCTTTGTATAGCCGGGAGAGCCTTTAGCATCTCCTCATAACGACCATCTTCTGCAAGATAAGGATTGTCATCTAATCTTGCTGGTATAAACTTTCTGGTTAGACCATCTTCACCCTTAAAAGATTCATTAGGCGGGTGAGGTAATACGTACCGTTTCTTTACCCAATGAGCGCCGACACCACCGGGATTAGCTGTACACCGCATATAAGGTACAATGTCTGGATCTGTAGTCCGTAAACGCGAAGCCAGATAGTTCCATCCAAATTCTGTAGGTAGGTGAGTAATCTCATCAAATCCTATCCAACTATATGCTTGTCCTTGATAACGATATACATCTGCATCTCGTTCCAAGAATCCAAACTCTACTTTGGCCCCTGAAGGGAAGTTCCAAAGCTTTTCAACTTCCCGATACTTACAGCCGGGAAATGCTTTTGGATACAGCTCTCTAGACTTGTCTATTAGCTCTCTAAGCTCTGGCATAGACCGCCTAAGTATCAAAGCCCTATGAGCGGGCCTGTGAGCGTATCTAAGAGGATCTATCAGCATGGCATAGGACTTACCTCCACCTGCTGCTCCACCGTACAGTACGTCCCTCTCAGGAGCTGCTAAGAAGTCTGTCTGTGGCCCTGCGTTTGGTTTGAAGATAACATTGTCGTTAGCTTCTTCCCGCAAGGCTTTAGGAACCTTAGACAGAACATCATCTGTTATTATTTTGTTCTTATTATCTTTATCTAGCTTTTCTAAAGTTTCTTTAGATGCTTTGAGCTTATCTCTTTGATTTGAGAGTTTAACTCTTGTACGCTCTGCTTCTTTTTCTTTTTTGCGTACAGTTCTCCGCGCCTGTATCTTTGCTTTCGTTTCTGAGTGGTAGTTATAGCCCCTACCTTTTGCGCCCTTTGGTCTACCACTCTTTCGTCTAGGAGTTCCATCCTTCTTTAGAAGGAAGTTACCCTCTGCGTCTGTAAGGTAGTTCTCAGGATTTTTCTCCCAATCTTCCATTTATAATATTCTTCAGCCCGACATGGCTAATACTTCTGCCTGTCATATGAGTTAACCACTCAGCACCCTCTCGCAAAGACATCATGTCAGAGGATACCATCTCTTTTATCTTATCTAAAGATTCTAGTTCTTTCTCTACAGGTTCTAGAGTCTTCTCATCTTCAGATAGCTTATATCCGAAAGGTATAGTGCTGCTAGTTCGCCTCATTAGCTTTTGCGGGTAGTATAAATAACCCCCCTGTCATATTATTATTTACTTCTAGTCTTTCTTGTTTTCCAAGTCCTGTACGATCTAGTATGGTTTGTGCGGCCTGAAGGCGCATATTCGCTTGAGGAATAGGCTGATCAGAGTGCATTACCTCTACAAGCTTCATAGCGGCTTGGGGTGCTGACTGAGCCAGAATGTTTGAGGCCAAATCGATTATTTCATGTTTGAGTGCTTTGACAACTTGCCAATGTCCATTCTGTGCATAACCTGCCAACTCAGCAGCTTTCTTAGGATCACCTCCAGTATCTACCAGATAGTCCAAGAAGTCTTTTTGTTTTACAGTTAATTCTTTAGTCATGTATAGTATTATAGTGCTATATAGAGGTTCTGTCAAGTATTTTTTAATATTATTATAAATAACTTGACAGAATGCTCTGTGGACTGTATAATATACTTTGTACCCCCGGTGCATAGCTATATAGATATGTAACAATCCTAGCGGATTGATGTCTTTAAAGACTCTATGGCCGCAAAAAGTCTCCAGAGACTTTAGAGTTACTGTGGCCCCAAACTGCTTAACACTGTAAAGTCTGTAAAATGTATGAGTATTAGTATATATACTAGGGGGGGTGGCATGGCCTCCTGCCCCACCCTCCAAAGTCTTTAGAGACTTTAGAGGGTGCCACACTCCAGAGTCTTTTGAGACTCTGAAATCTCCAGAGCTTCTATAATCTCTTTAGAGATTCTAGCACAAAATCTCCAAAGCCTCTCTAGTTTACAGAATATTCACAAATATTCTGAGTCTGTAAAATAAACTCTAAAGACTCAAGAGTCTTTACAATTCAACAACCTATAGAGTATTTAGTAACTAAATAATCTATCCCCTCAGTTTATAAAATCTCCAGAGTTTGTATGCGCCTAAACGCCTGATCGCGCTATGTGATCGCCATGTGATCCTGTAGCGATCCTGTGATGTGCGGGGCGTGATGCGCTCTTTCACAATCGCATAATGCGCGGGGAAAGATGTTGACCTCAAAAATCCAATGTGCCTTTAATGGAAATGTCTCAGCGACACCGAGACTAAACAATCACACACAACTCCAAAGGAGTACATATGAAAAATTTGATTGCCAAATTTGCAGAGATTAAAAACATGGTTGAGTCCGATGCTTGGTCTGATACATACGAACTCTACGAGTCAGCCGCTTCAGCAGTTAGAGCCTATAGCAGAAAACATCCGTTTTCTCACATGGGTCTGACTCAAGATGAACTTGAGTTACTGAGAGAGGCTAGAAACTTTCCCTACGGAGACCCTGAGAAGAGCTAGACCCTTAGAACTTTTAAGTCTCTCTTACATAGTGAGAGAGACATAAAAGCTTCTTAGCACCACAAACGACAACACAACACAAACTTAAATCGGAGATTTACCATGACAACTTCACAAACTTTGAATGAAATTCAAGCAACTCCCAAGCAGTACTTTGGCCTAGCAGGTAAGTTTACTTACATGATTTGTGAATCTCAAGAGATTCCACAGATTAAATTTTCCATCATCCGAAAGCGAGTCTTGGGAGTTTTATACTCCCAGTTCCCAGCTTCATCACTTAGCCGTGGGAAAGCTCAAGAGCTTTTCGAGACAGCTAAGATCCCGGCTTTCCTGACTCGTCAGGTCAAGACTGAGGACATGGTTGGAGCTAAAGCTCCGGTCAAGGTCAAGCGAGTTGCTAAAGCAGCTAAGCCCACAGCAACCAAGGTTGCCAAGAAGAAGGTCGCCAAAAAGGCAACACCCAAGGTCGCTGCTAAAGCAGCCTCCAAGCCAACAGAGTTGGAGACACGTGTAGCCTTCCTTGAAGGCGAGGTGTCAGATATTTCCGAGAATGTCTTGACTATTAAGTCAACTCTGGAAGCTTTGATAACTAAGCTTGCCTAAACCCACCAACGCTCTGGAGAGTTTATGCTCTCCAGAGTTTTAAGGAGTATCTATATGATTTATTTAAATATTTTATATTATTATCTCAATCCCCGTTGGGAGTTAGTAAGCTACACTTGTTTCCGTAGGAAACGTCAAGTTAAATTATCTCACTGGAAATACTGCCAGCATGGATATGTCAGAATAACTCTAGGCCATAGGAAGTTTCAGTTTAGCAAAGGGTTATATTAATACTTAAAAGATTTAAAAGACCTTTTACGGTAGTGAAAGGTCTTTATAAATCTAAAAGGCCACCAAACCAAGGAGCGAATGATGAAAGCATATATTAAAGTTAAAAATATCTATGGAGTAGATAAGATCTATCCAGATTGTGATGTTTCTAGGTCACTTGTGAATCTTATGAATACCAAAACTATTCCGCTTGAAAAAGTCTACTGGATCAGACAGTTAGGTATTGAGTTAGAGCAAAGACCTGTAGAGTTAAAGGATTTATTGTAATTTATTTAAAAGATTTAGAAGGTCTTTTACGTTGTGAAAGACCTTCATAAATCTAAAAGGGGCCAACCATGAACAGGGAGCAAGCCAAGCGGCACATTGAATTGATGTTTGATTATCATTTTATATACTCTAAAGAGCTTGAAGATCTGTTGCCTTTTGAGGGCAATCTTAAAGATAGTGCTTACGAAATAAAAAACAGATTAGAAACTCTGGTAGATAAAATTTACAACGACTTCGATCAATCTCAAGAAGGTTTGAGATATACATATGAAGAAACCATAACTGGATTAGTAACAGGAGCCAATGATGCTTGATGAGATATCGCTACATAGAATCACAGATGTAAAAATTAACATCCCAAACTACGACCATAACTGGATAGAACTTACTGTTACAAATACTAGAGATCGAAAGTTTGAACTCACTATGTTTCTTAGTGAAGGTGAAAAAGAAACCACTATCTATGAGTTTCTTCATGAGCTTAGAGACTCTACAGAAACAGCAATCAAGGAGTTGATAAGTGTTCAGCAACCACAATCCGAAGATTAATCATTTCGCACAGCGTAGCCCAGATAATTTATTTCTAGTTATCATGATGGTATCCCTTAGCATCCAGCAAAAATGGGTGCTAGTGGGAGACATGATGGTTGATATGAAACAAAATAAACTAGAATCTAAGTTTGTCTGGGGCAACAAAAAGAATACTTACAAATATATAAGTACTCATAAGCATTTTATCTACGGTCAGATGATGGCTGTTATTAACTCCAGCAAA
>UEXN01002798.1_pt1 | contig 11932 bp, 15 predicted proteins | sample 1796711 | NCBI WGS metagenome assembly UEXN01 (sample SAMEA4772470, study PRJEB27181) | metagenome | reverse complement strand
AGTTTTAACCCTTTTCTGTATCATAACAACAAATATAGAGTACACTACTCTTTAATCCAAATTTGAAAGAATATTTTAATGGGTACCGTAACCTCTTCTCCGTTAGGATAAAGAAAGACAGAGTTTAGTTTTTGGGTATGTACCGGACTTAGGTTCTTAACTTTATCCCCACAATAATGAGAATTTTCAATTACAAGATACTCAGGTAGGATAAAAGCGACAACATCAGAAAACTTAGAGGCATAATTCATAAACTTAACCGCAAGTTTACCTCTTACACCAAATGGTGGACCACCTATAGTAATGTACTTACCAACAATTTCAGGGCTCCACTCAAGAAAATCACTTTTAATAACCTCATCATGTCGAGGTTCTATGTCAATACCAATTCTACGATTTTTAGGTAGTTCATTTAAAAAAGCGCCATCACCTGCTGACGGTTCAATGTATGTATACTCATTCGAGTCTATATCTAACTCAACTAGTTTTTCTTCCAATATATGTAGACATTCTAACACCATTTCTTTTTTCGCAAAGTATTGGTCCCTTAGTTCATATCCCCTTATTTTTTTATTCATAAAACAAAACTTTAACTCCACTTTCTTCAAACATTACTCTTGAACGTGCCGCATGGGCGTCCCAATGTTCACGATTACGAGTAGTGTCTTCTTTTTTGACATATATCTTTTTAATACCCGCATTAATAATTCCTCTACAACAATCAGAGCACGGAACTCCACAGGTTAGGTACATAGTACAATCTTTAGTGGATACTCCTATACGTGCAGCGTTCAGTATCGCATTCATTTCAGCGTGAACAATCCAATAATACTTTTCAGGTCTTACCTGTCTCTCGTCCACCTCATCGTCAATACCACGAGGAAATGAGTTGTACCCTGTGGATACAATCTCATTATCCTGTCCAACTATTACCGCACCTATTTGTGTACGTTTGTCTTTAGATTTAAGTTTTACTGTCTCAGCAATATTCAAAAAGTATTCAGTCCAATTCATTGTATGACTTTTGAAATATTTTTATTCTTTTCTATCTTAACTATTGTGTCAGACCATTGTCCTACCATAGGGTTGTGAGTTATAACAAATATCTTTTCGAAATATGATTTAATCTTGTGGAAAAACTCTGATACCATCTCAAGATTATCATTTGATATCTTACCAAATACCTCATCGAATACTACTACGTTTGGTTTTGGTAGTGAACATACTTTGGATAGTACTGCTCTAAGAGCAAGTGATGCTATTGTTTTTTCATACCCACTACCACTGCTCATTAACTTTTCAATCTGTGTATTGTTATCAATCATCCAAAATTCAACTTCGTCCTTTTCAGATATTCTAACTTCTAACTTAAACTCGGCAGAGTCCATAAGAAGTCTCTGTAATTCAGAATTTATAACAGGTGTCATACTTCTCATTATCATTTTAGATATACCTTTCTTTCCAAACAGCTCTAAATATATCTTATATATTCTAAGTTTTTCCTCCTCCTCTTTAATCCTTTGTATGAACTCGTTAAGTTCTTTAATCTTATCGTTATACTTATCTATGTTATTATTTGAGGTTGTAATATCTGAATTAATTTTTTCTTTTTCACTGGTTAATTCATCTATCCTCATATCGGCCTTTAGAAGTACTTCATCAATCTTATTATTTTCTTTGACTTTAACTTCTTGTTCTCTAAATCTACTTAGAGTATCTATAACCCCTTTCTTTTTTAATTCAAAAGATTCAATTTGTATTTCATACTTTTCCTTTACTAGTTTGTTCTTTTCGTATTCATCAAATTGATTCTTAAGGTCAACAAAAACCCTCTCTTGTTTATTATATTTCTTAACCTCTTTAGTAATTTTATCAAGATTAAGTTTTAATTCTACCAATTCTTTTTTTCTCTTTTCGGAATATTCAGATTGAGCTAAGGTAATACCACAATATTGACATTTAATCCCACCTTCAAATTCTTTTAACTCTCCCTCAATATCTATAATCTTTGAATCTGTGGTTCCTAAATTAATTTCAGACATCAACAATAGTTCTTTTACACTATCGTGTTTATCTTCTTCGTACCCTTTTGGTGGTTCTGTTGTGTTAAGTTCGTTAATTTCTTTTTGAGTGTTAGTTATCTTGGACTCATAATCTTTTATATCTAAGTCTAAGTCGTTTGGATTTACTCTGAGTAAGTCTTTATCTATACCTGTGTGTTTCTTTTGAATCCACTCGTCACGATATTTTTGTCCTTTGTCGATTCTTTCATTAACGTCTTTGATTTGTTCGTCATATGTTTTGATATTGATTTTCTCATCTGATATACTTTTTTTATTACTTTCAATATCTGATTTCAAATCTTCGATATTATATAAGTTAGAAGTCATTCTTTTATTAAAGTTAGATGTTATTTCTTTCGCAGCTTCTTCTTTAAGTTTAAGACTATCCAAACCTAAGAACCTTGACAGTACTTGTCCTCTTGCTGTAGGTTTAGAGTCGATTAGTTCCTCTAAATTACTTGCGGTGGTAAGTATAGTCATAAGGAAATCATTCATCTCCCCTATGGACCTCTTAATGAATTCTTCAGTTTCTCTTCTTTGTTCACCAGTGAAATTAACCAAAGAACCGTCAACCAACTTCTTAAAGAAATCTAACTTGGTACTTACTGTAAATCCTTCTCCACTTCGTTTGGGCTTTCTTATGACTTCACGAACTAATATATAGTTTTCACCGTCTATTGTAATATCACCCTTAACACTAACCTTATTCTTATCTCTAAACCTGTTGAAAATTTCTTCAGCCTTATTTGTTTTGGTTGTGGTGTTAAAAAATAAGAACAGTAAAAGGTCAACTGTCAATACTGTCTTACCTCCAAAATTTGGTGGGTTTGACTCAACAGCCGTAATACCTTTCACTTTATTAAAATCCAAAACCTGATTATCACCAAAGGATAAAAAGTTAGAAAACTCAATCTTATTGATATACCATTTTTTGAATGGTGTTATATCTGACTTTTCAGCACTTACTTTATTTTCAACAATGTCATCAAACTCAAGTATATCTTTTTCGTCATCAGATAATTCGTGAACCTTTAGGTATTTTGTGATTAAATCTTTTTGAAAGTTCTCGTCAAGAATGTTCATAGAAACATCAACCGACTGTATTTCTTCATCTGAAGATTTTACTTTGGTGACTACATTAACGTTTTTTGACCCATACTTTTTTTCGAAGTACGAACGAACTCTCTTAATTCTCTCCTGTGTAAAATTATCAGGAGTGTCTTCCCATACCACTTGAATGTATGGGTTTTCAAATTCGTCTACTTTTAAATTATGGTTCATATTAATATAATCAAATTCTATCGGTTGATTGAATAGGTCCATTACAGACTTATGTTCATAGACTCTGATGTGTCTACTTCTTGGTTTTCAGTTTCTCCTGATGCTGCTTTGTTCATCTCTTCGAGTTTTTTAGCCATCTCTTCCTCCCACATCTTCTGCATTTGAATTTTTTGATTCTGAATGTTATTATTTCTCGCTTTTACTCTTTTACGGTGAGCTTTCTCACCACCTCTTTTTCTTGATTTAGGCATGATATTTATATTTAAATTATTATTATGAAAAATTTTATTAAAACTTTTTTAGACAACTTTTGGGTAAAATTATTATTCTCAATCTCAATTATTATTTCTTCTATACCTTCAATAATACAGGATTTTACCGAACCAGTCAATAATGGATATACTCATTATGGTTTATTTATTGTGGGTATAATGTATTTATTAGAAAGTTTATTATGGATACTAGACATTTGGAACACCTCAGAAAAAGATTGACTTATTTTGAAGAAGAGATATTCTCGACCGGAGATGTTGATACTTCACAGTTCTTTAAATTAAAAAAAGAGTTGATTGATAATAGGTCCGATTGTAAAGACTTACTAGAACTTTTCGATATCTTAGAATCTACATTAGAAAAGATTCAATCTGATAGGATGAACAAACGTCTTAATATTTTGACTATATGGTCGACTTTATTTCTTCCCTTATCTTTTTTTACCGGTCTTTTCGGTATGAATTTCAATGATATACCGTTACTTCAAAATCACTATGGTTTTTGGTTTTTTGTTGTTATTAGTGTGATAACCGTGGGTTGGTTGTGGGTTTATTTTAAACGTAATAAGTGGTTTTAAGGTCTGTTCTCCTCAAACCATTCAATTATTGCGTTAATTGCCCATACACTTCCTGAAGCTAACATACCGTCGAAAAACAACCCAAATGCAGGATGTACACCCCAAAACCATGTTGTAGGTGAGAAAAACAAACTCATAAAGAATCCCACCCAAGTCGATGTACACATCATACATACAATTAACCCCGATAAGAATTTAAAAAGTGGTGTTATCAAAAATATTTTAGTATCTACCATACTATGTATAGAGTTACGTAATCCCTCAAATATGGAACCGTAAACTAAAATGTTACTCATACCATACGCCGCTAATATCCAAACAAGTAATTCCATTATCTATATAAATTGTCGTTTAAATTTGATGACCTCATAAACTGACCTTTAGTCGGTCCTTTTACCTTTTGTAATTCTACAACATTTTTTTCTAATTGTAAAATGTTATCATCTTTTTTTCTAATATCATCCCTAAGTTGTTTAATTGTTTCTTGAAGTTTTTTCTGTTTATCTTTATTTTCAACTTCTTTAACCACTTTAACTTCTTTAATAACTTCTTTGATTACCTCTACGGGTTTTTCCACTTCTTTTATTACCTCTTTAATTACTTCTATAGGTTTTTCAACCTCCTTAATTACCTCAACTTCTACTTCTTTAACTACCTCTTTTTCAATTACCTTTGGTGGTGTGTTTTCGAGTGTCTCTATCTTTTTTATTAGTTCTTTGATTTTACTATCGTCTGTGATATAGACTTCCTTTTCAATTATTTTTTCTATGGGTACTTCTTTTATAACCTCTTTAATTATAATCTTATCTACAGGTATTTCTTTTGTTACTTCAACTATTTTTTCGACCTCTTTCTCAACAATAACTTCTTTAATTACCTCGGTAGGTATTTCTTTAATGACTTCCACAGGGACTTCCTTAATAACCTCCTTTATTACTTCCACAGGAACTTCCTTGATAACCTCTTTGGTTACTTCTATCTCCACTTCCCTGATAATCTCTTTTATAACTTCGACAGGTACTTCCTTTATTACTTCCTTAATAACCTCTTTTTCTATCACGGATTGACCGTCAATAGTGAGTAACCCATACTTCTCTATCTGATATCCCTTATTAAAACATTCCTTTACGAAGTCATTAACATCCTCAAACTCATTAAGTTTACAAAAGGACTCAATATCTTTTACCTCGGTTGAGTTTAATTTAATCATTTACCAATTTTTCTTTTCCTTTCTCCAAATCCTCTATGGAATTTATTTTAAAATTTAAAAAAGGTCTTGGATTTACCAAATCAAAAGTCTCATAGTTATCGTCTTTGACATGGTAGACCCCATATCCATGTCGATTTACGCTCTCCCCAAAATTTTGTTGTATGGTAGAACCAATCATATATGCCTTATTTTTACCAGGTATATTAAATGTCTGTCTCTTATGTATGTCACCACATAAGACTAAATCACACCCTTTAAATCTATCGGTATCGAACCCATCTTCAAACTTATAACCTATGTCGGTTGTTAGTCCCTGTATTGGTCCGTGAAATAATCCTATCTTTAAGTTGTCTGACTTATCAATTTGAGGCCTTACGTTATGATTCACTAATGAGTATACTACCCAATCAACATTTTCATCACTATACACACCACTGTCTTTGTGATAAACAATATTGTCATTTTCTAATGAGTCAATAATGGGTGAAAGAGCATCTATTCTATTTAAGTTACTTTCAAGAAAATCATGATTACCGATAATCAAAACAGTTTTACATATTTTAGAACATTCAGTCAATATCCAAACAACAAAATTTATTAGTTCAGGAGTCATCTGATTTTTAGAATGTACTAAATCACCAGTAAACACAACCCTATCGGGTTTATGTGTCTTCCACTCCTCTAAAGCATTAGTCATAATCTCACGATATAAGTCGTGGTCTTTAAATAACCTTATGTGAAGGTCAGAAAAGTGTATAATTTTATTTATCATAGACAACTCAAATACCTTTCTCCTCTATCGCAAAGGAATGTTACAACATAACCATTTGGTTTATTTTCTTCAACCCACCTCTCAGCAGCAAGTATATTTGAACCTGCAGAAATTCCAACGAATATACCCATTTCTTTAGCTAATCTTATTGCCCTATTTTTAGCGTCTTCAGTGGTAACTGTCATAACTTTATAGACTTTATCCATGTCTACCAAAAATTTAGACCCGTCCCCAATTCCTTGGATTCCATGTAATCCTGGCTCTCCTCCGCTCATTACAGGTGACTCTGCCGGTTCAACCGCAATCATTTTAATCAAAGGATATTTTTTATCTAATTTATTCTTACAACCCATCAAAGTACCCCCTGTACCTGTACCTGTTACAACATACTCAAGATACTCCCCGTCAAAAAAATCTATTATCTCTTCTGCGGTACCCTCTTCGTGTGATTTAATATTAAGAGGATTATTAAATTGGTTACAATTAAACCATCCATTTTCTTCAGCCATCTTATCTCTAAGATTTATAGCTCCATCAAAATCACCCTCACCAACTTCTATAAGTTCCGCACCATATAATCTCAACATTTGTTTTCTTTCCTCAGACATGTTTGACGGCATCACAATTTTACATTTATAACCTCTTTCTGCCGCTAACCAAGCAAAAGATATTCCCATATTACCTGAAGTGGCCTCAACGATTGTGTCCCCCTCTTTCAATTGTCCACTCATAACTGCATGGTTCAAAATATAACTCGCGGGACGGTCTTTAATTGAACCTGTTGGGTTAAATATCTCTGCTTTTGCGTAAATTTTATCACTAATCTTAATCATTGGTGTGTTACCAATCATTCGTGATAGTTTTTGGCTTTTAGTTGTTTCTAAACATTCTTTATTCATCATACTTTAAAGTCTTTGTTAATATTTCCGCACTCTGTACATTTATAGGTTTCCATAGGGACGTATTGGTCGTCTGGAGTTCCAACGAGCAATTTACTAATTTTTTTTATAACAGTCACCTTGTCAAAGTAAATATTTTCACAATTTTCACATTCTACGTTTGGTGATTCAGCAACATTGAGTTTTACTTGTTGTCCTCCCTGTCCTAAGTTTGATAAATCCATATTCATAGCGCTTCTAACATTAATTTTATCTCAGATTCTAAGTCTTTACACTTAAAAACTTTATAATTTTTATTTTTTTCGTTTATCCAAATTAGATAACAATTACCTATTTTTAGATTTGTATTCTTTTCAATTATATGTTTATATAATGATAATTGAAGTGAATAGGTATTGATTTCGCAGACATCTAAGTGTTTTATTGGTTCACTGAATCGTTGTCCATAATTATTTTTTATATTAATCGCCTTATTAGTTTTGTAATCCCATACTTCTAACATTTTAGACTTTTTATTGTAAAACAAACAGTCAACCATACCACCTAAACCGTAATCTTCATCCCCCACTACTAATTCCATCTTTACAGGAACTAAATTAATTCTAGAGTCTTCATAGAAGTTTTTAAATATTGTTTGACATTTGTCAAATCTATCTTTTATGATGTCGTGTCCAAATTGTTTTAGTGCGACTGAAGGGTCATACGGAAATTCTTTATTATTCCACCAATTTTCAGCGTAATCGTGAACCGCGGAACCTTTTACTGTTGAGGTGTCTCTTTTTAAGTCCCATTCCGCAATTACGTCATCGACCTTTAAACCCCTTTTATTTGCATATTCTTCAGCGATTCTTTGTGTCTCAAATTTAGGTTTGAACATACCAATAAATCGAGTAGCACTCATTAACTCCCTATCCCCAATGAAATACTTGTGAGGACCATCGTAATATTTTACGTGATTAAATTTACTAAGTTCTAATATGGTTTCCATTATTTTTCTAAATCTACATATGAACCTTCAGGTATTATTCCTTTCAAATCTCCAAGGTCTTTACCTTCAGGTAGTTTAACTATTTTTATTTTTCCGTACAACTTACCTCCTGATAGTTTATAATAAAGCCTTTGTGCATCACTCCAAGCATCATCATCCAAACATATTATAATATTTTTTTTAGCTCTTTCATAAAGAACTTCCCATAAGTTGTCGTTGAGGAATTTACCTAAGAGTGGTATAGAGTTTGGTACAAAGAATCCGTCAAATACACCCTCGACAATCCATATATCCTCATCCCAATTAATTCTACTTTCGTTGAATATTAGAAACTCCTTATCCGCCTCTGGATTTTTATATTTCATCCTTGTGTTTGGGTTCCAACTTCTAGTAACAAAATAATTCAACTCACCGTCAAAATTGTAAGACGGAACTATAATTCTACCAGCATAGTTACCTTCATAGGCAAATCCAATATCATACTTGTCTATAATTTCTTTAGTTATCCCACGACTTTTTAAATAATTTAATGCTCGTCTTTTCTCAGGGAAAACATCACTAACATCTTCAAACTTATTATATTCTTTAGGTAAAACTAATTTTTTATATTTCTTCTCACCTTTTACAAATTCGTCAGGTCTGATAAGTTCGTAATACTGTTTATCCTTTCTACCCCCATATCTTTCTATTAACCAACCTAAATGACCTTTTGTGTTATGAGTTTCAGCACACGCCCAACATTTAAAAACATGGTCTCCATAGTTAACCTCTAAGTTACCTTTTCCGTCTCCTTTAGATAAACCCTTAATGTCATAAGAACAAACAGGACAGTCAAATGATATTTGATGTTTATATTCATTGTGAATGTTGCAATCGCCGAACATTCCTGTCAACATATCAACAATTAAACTTTCATCAGTATTACCCATAACTGAAGTATAAGTATATTTGGTTTCTTAATCAATTACCAAATACCTTCTTTTTTCATATATCCTAAAACACATGTATAGGCATCTGCTTGGTCAAAACATTCTTTCTTAAGTGTATTGTTTCTTGTATATAACCAAACAATCTGTGGTTCTGATTTAGAAACTTGTTGCCAAATAATTTCTTTTTTATCTATTGTCTTAGGTAACCCACCAAATAAAACTTTTTTACCCTTATTATTTTCTCTTACAAGGTCAGGCCATGCAAATTTTCTTGAGTTGTAAGTGGAGATGTATTTAGGAACAATACCTAAAACTTTATATATTGAACGTGATATCATTGAGTTATACCTAAGTAGAGTACCAACTGTCCATACATTATTAGAATTAAGTAGTGGTTCTTCAATTATAACTTTGGTGATTCCTAAGTCTTTGTATGTGTTTAGTTTCTCCTCAAAGGCGTCAACTTTAAACATCAACTCCTCCATTTTATCCTCACGTTTAGGTTTAATAACCGGTGAAAAGTGAGTTAATTCTAATAGGTTTTGACTGTGTAAGTCGAATAAGGCCCAACCAATTGTTTTGGTAGAGATATCTAACCCCAATACTTTGGGGGAATTTTTAAGATTTTCTTTTGGCATTGTTTTTAGAAATCAATCTTTATGTTATATTGTTGTACTCCGAGTCTTTGTTCGGGTGATTGTACTTTAGATATAATCATAAGATTTTTATCACTATCGTAAAGTCCAACTTCAGAAACATATGGTGTGTCTGATGTTGACCACGTAGGGTTACTAGATGTCATAAACTGACCCTGTCCTAAATTACACAAATAATTTAATACATATATGGTGGCTTGAATGTCAGATTGAACTTCTCCATAGAATAGGTACTCGTCTCCAAAATTAAGTGTTTGACCTGTAGAACCAATTCCAGGTATATCAATATAATTTACTAAATTATATAGACCAGCACTGTCATAATTTGGTTTATTTATAGAGATTGTGGTGTTTGTTAATCCACTAACCGTTAAAAACCCATTTACTTTTGTTGACTCTAGTTGACTCGTTACATCTATCTCTCTCCATTGTGATGGATTAGGTTTTTGTCCTGTAGTTACTTTTTGTGCCAATATAGATATCTCATTCGCCGTAAACCCTTCGATAGATGAGTCTATAACACTTTGTAAAAATGGAAACTCATCACCTAAACGGAATGTAACATCCGCAGTATCTGGTGGACAATCAGGGTCCGTTCCTGATATTAAACTATAGTAATTACAGTGAATTGACTCAGTGAATGCACTACTATTTAATCTGTACGTCACCCAAAGTGATTGTGAACTTCCACTTAATAAACCCTCATCATCCGCATCGGTATCATTACATGTGTTAGGTACTATTAAACCTAATTTAGGTGATGGTAATGTCCAATTTCTATTAGATTTATAACTTAATGCGGCAATTATTTCATCATCATCAAATGTTATTAGTTTTAAGTCTGGCCATACTTTTCCAACCCTGTTTGGGTATCCGTTTGTATTTGTGTTTGTATCCCATAAATGATAGTACCTTAATCCTGGGTCATTCATGTCAGTATTAGGTGTAGACTTTATATACTGAACACTAAATAGATTTAAATTAGTATAACCAGGTGGGTCTGTGTAGAATACTTCACCTATATTTGAGTCAGATGATTTGTGCCACATTAACCATGGTATAGTAATTTTAAAATTTCGAGCCTGTCCAGTATCTCCTGGATTCGAGGCGTCGTAAGGCTGCATCGCTAATTTTTCACCATAATAGTTATCTATAGCTTGATTAGTGTAGTGAACGATAGCAATCGATTTTTGATTTGAGGGAGATAGATTTACCTTATCTGAAAATGAATTGTAATAATACGTTTCACTTGTATCTGTCTGTCCTGTATTGGAGTTATAACCTAAATACTCTTTTGTCCCTATATATTTTCTTGAAGGGTATGTTGTGTATCCTTTGTTACTTGAGCTAGATACTCCAGCGGGTGATTCAGTCCATGGTATGTTCATGTTCCATACTTTAACATCTGTATTAGAAACGTCACAGTTACTTTCAAAATCAATTGCGTCGCTTTCCCAATAAAAAGATGGTGTATATGAATCATATAATTCAGTCATACCTGAAGGGTAAAACACTACTCTACCATTTCCTGTGTAACCCATCGAGTTTAGTTGTGGTAGTTGTCTATCCACTTCTATTGTAACGGTACCACTATTAGTGGATGTATCACCAGTAATATTTGTCACTTTATATGTTAATATAGGTGAGTCACTGTTTATTGTTGTTCCGTTTTGTCCAAAATAAAATACAGCAAAATCTCCGGGTGATGTAGTTCCTGTTGTGTTTGAATCTACTACGTCTGCGGTTAAACTAATTGTTTTACCTGAAGTAACATTAGTAGTATTAAATATATAGTTAGGGTTAACAGTATATGCAGTACCTGTTCTAACCACATCATAAACGTTATTTGTGGTACCGGTTTTAAATAGACCTCTAGGACCAGCAGTGTTAAATATATTATCTATATATGAAGCTTTGACAGGTATTCCATATGAGTTTGTATTAGTTGAGGTTACTCTTAGTGGGTATTTTATATTGCCTTTATTTTTTTCTGGTATCGGTGATAAGTTCTGAGCGTTATACTCACTATCTAAAACCATACCTGTAGTGAGGTCTTCACCACTAATACAGTCGTAACAAACTTCACTATCACCCACTTGAAAATAGGTTATATTAAACGTTCCTTCCGACATTTTTTTTCTAGCCGCGTCAGTTACTTTTGTCGTTAATAAGGCTGCAGTATCTTTAATAATATATCCCATTGATTATAAATATTGTTTTAATGATTTTTTATGGTTGTGCCTGACAATCATATATCGTTATATTTTCATTTATAGGTGTAAAT
>UEXN01002086.1_pt1 | contig 11940 bp, 21 predicted proteins | sample 1796711 | NCBI WGS metagenome assembly UEXN01 (sample SAMEA4772470, study PRJEB27181) | metagenome | reverse complement strand
CATAGGGGGGATGGACACGCTGTCCCCCCATCATCATCAAACCCACACATCATGACATTCACCCAACAACTCCAAGATGCCAACGACATGACCTTGGCGGCTACACATCAGAACGCTTGCAAGATTGCAGGGGAGGACGTACCACAAGGAGACATGCAACAAGCTGTCCGCGTTGCCACCGCTCTCAAAGTCATCGAGTCTTGCAAGAGCCTGATTCGAGAGCGCATCTTCGAACAGGGGCCTGACGGCACGATGGCAGAGGCAATCATCATCCACCCCACACAATAAAGCAAACAATCAAACGTTATATAGACATGAAAGCAACACTCACATTTCACACCCCAGACAAGCCACGAGGATGGTCTGTCACCAAGCTGTTCAGTGGCCAAGGCCACATGCGCAACTTCATCAACTACATCGAGCGTACCAAGCAGTACACCTACGACGAGCACTACATTCACCCCACAACACCCCCACAATCATGAAGCACACAATGCAACAACAACTCATGCAACGCAAGAACCTTGCCTACATTCGGATGAAGGACCTTCGTGAGAAGGCTCGCATCGCACGAATCGAATTTGACATGGTTTCCAGGGACCTGGAGAACCACAAGGTTGAACTCACCATCCAAAAGCTATCAAAATGAACATCGACAACATCATGCACATCCACAGCTGTGTGGACATCGCAGGTCTGACCGACGATTTGGTCAACGAGAACTTCTCCATCATCCTAGGCAACGAGAGAGAAATCAAGGAGATGCTGTACTGGGAGTTTGATTTCGAGTACGACATCGAGGACATGATAGAGGACATCGAGGAACTCATCCCCTTCGCCAGTGTGGTTGGCAATGGCACAGACCTGTTCGTGCTCAACGCAGAGACCACACCAGAAGATTTTATCATCCACTGACACAATAACCCCAACACCCCAAACGTTATATAGACATGAAATACGCAAGACAATGCTCCGTTTCAGGAGCAGGCATGAACAAAGGCTACGTCATCTGCGATGGCGAGGCTTACGTCTCCGAGGCCGTCGGTATCGACTACTGGTTGAAGGAGCACACCACGTACGAATCCGCAGAGGAGGCCTACGAGGATGAGTACTACTACTACACCGAGTGGGAGGACGAAGACGACTACCAGTACGAATCACAAACCCAAACACATCAACAATGAACATCCCCAACCCCTTCATCGATTGCTCACTTGACGAACTCGTCGAGGCATGGAGCGTCTTCAGTTCACCACGAGAGAACGGCACGCTAGACCACGAAGCTATGCAGTGGGTAGCGGAGGCTGTCGACAAGGCACTCCTCTTCAAGTACACGCACATCCCTGACCCAAGCAAGTTCTGGAGCAAGGGTGCTGGAATCAACATCATCATCATGCAGGCAGTATAAGCAACGCATCACTCATCAACATCACAATCAACAAATACAAGAACTCATGACCAACAAAGAAATCGTAGACAACATCCACGCACAGCCCGTGGGACGTGCCACATTAGTGGTGAACGACAGGTGCGGAGACCCAACCAACTACCTGTACAAGATTAACTCGCTTGCCCTCCACAAACCAGACCTTGTAAGGTCAATGGCGACAAGCATCATGAGTTATGGAGCGGACTTCGACTCCGATAGCATCAAGCGACTCGTAGACAAGCACTACAACGACAACAAGTAAAACCCCCCAACACAATGTCAGTATCAATCATCCTCCGTCAAGGTGAGTCCATCCAAGATGCGATGGCACGAGCCAAGACCACCATCCTCAAGCAACAGGCACAACAAACGCACGACCATGCAGAGAGCCTGTCCATGGATCAACTCAACGAAATGTTCAACCCCACAAACGCACAATCATGAACAAAGAAATTTTGGAACGCCTTGAATGGGAACATGGTGGCGATGGTGTCGAGTACGAGTTCTGGAAAGACCCAGCTACAGACAAGCTGTACAACGTACCCATCGAAATAGTCCGTGACTTTGACAACATGGAAGAAGTGAAACGAATCTCTAAATTTTGACAGCCATGACACAAGAACAAAAGAAAACCAAGCACATATACTTCTTCAACTGGAAAGAGGGGGGATGGAACAGCGTGTGGGACACCAACATTCGGTCCGCTCGCAAGCAGGCTAGAGAGAAGTGGGCTGACCAAAGAGAGCCCGTGCTCACCATCAACTACAACTCGTTCAGGCGAATCTCCATGGCCGAGTACGACCGAATACTTCGCACCGATGGGTTCAACTAAATGTTAAAAGTGTTAAAAAACTTGCGAGAGCAGAACCTGTACCCCATATTGCACCAACCCCTTAAACACAACACATCATGAGACAGACAGGAGTATTAAAGGCCTTCCCCGAGGGCATGTCACGCAAGCACAAGCGTCAGACCCAAGAGTGCTACCAACAAGAGATTCAGGGCGCGGGCTTCAACCTTGTGGACTGCGGGAGTTGTGGTTCCACCTTCCTCCATCGCACAAGCCATGAGGAGTTGGAGTGTCCCTTCTGCGATTGCCGCTCCGAGCCATGCGATTTCCCCGACCACTTCCACAAAGGATTCTCGGAGTCAGGCGAGTTCGATGACGTTAACATCGCAGATGACTTCATGGAAATCATGAAGGACTACATGGCGCGTCAGGACGACGACAGCTTTGACGTAGCCGTCGAGATAGACAACCTGTACACAGACCTTTCAAACCTTTACTACAACAACATCAAACATCAGTAGAAGACGAATGACTTTCAACCTTCAAGCACATGTAGAGTTCCTCGAAAGAAAGATAGACATCATGGTAGAGAAGTACGAATCCGATCCGTGTTGGATTAACAGGACTCTGCTTGACTGCATGGTGAGGGACTACGAATCTAAACAACGACAACTATTAAGAGATGACATTTGACAAAGTAAAATTCAACCCAATCAGTCCTGACCCTACGGAGCAGGCAAAGGCAAAGCTAAAGTGCTTGGACGCTCTCACCTGCGTCAACGCATTCATTGCCTTGTACAGAGTATCACACGAAGACCAAGAGGAGCTAGCTATCAAGATGAAGGAGGTCTTTACTCTGTGCGACAACTACGGATTAGTGCCGAAAGGCAATGTGTTTAATCAATAAATTTAATTCATCATGCCCAAAACAATGGGAGCAAAATCGTGGAGCATCCACGACATCTTGAAGGTCGCAGAGACCTTGAAGAACAAGGACGTAGTGTCCACGGAAGACGATATGGTCAAGAGCCTTAGCCGAGAGCTGAGTCGTTCGCCCAAGGCAATCCAGAGGATTGTACGAGAGGTACGCAACGGACAGAACAGGTTGCTTAAGACCAACCAAGGCAAGCGCATGCTGCACAAGTATGTCGAGGGCCAACGCATGGACATCAAGGCCGCAAGCCTACAGGAACGGATCCGCAACGCGGTCGACAGCTTCTCAAGTAAGGAACCGATGGTCAAGGCATCTGACGTAACACGTATGCTTGAGGAGACCTCTCGCAAGACATCAGAAGCCATCAAGTTGGCTCACATGTGGGGCTACAACCAAGGTATCGCTGACTATCGAGCCAACCTATTCGAGTGCAGTCCTATTGACAAGAAGCTAACGTCGAAGGTCGATGAGGATGTGTTCACTCGTGTGGCAAAGGTTCTGAATAAGTAACGCCCATGAGTAGCCTGTCAATGGGAACGGGATGGGTTCAATCTCTGGTTGAGAAGTCCCGCGAAGAGATGAAGGAGATAACTGACGAGGCAGAGGTTCTGGTCGGTGAGTTCTTTGAGATGGACAAGGTAGATGTGACCGAGCGACTCGTCGTAGGTCATGCAACGCTACCCCAAGCGCTCGTCATGAAGCTGGTGTGTGGGTTCTTATGGTTCAAGGTACACAAGTACACGGATCGAGAGAAGAAGCACATCCTTCAGCAACACTTCGGTGTGGTGAGAGCAACGATAGACCATCACCTGCGTGACGTCATATCAATCGTATCAGAACAAGACGTTCGTCGTTCGGACACAATCAAATGTTTCCGAAAGTGTTGGCCACTCATGGCTGACATAGGCATCAAGATGAATGTCGAGGGATGGTTGAAGAGCAAGGCTATGCAAGTCAGGTTCATCGACAGACAGATCGATATGCTACAGAAAAGAAAAGATAAAATTTTAATTCAATCAAATGAAACAACACAAGTTTAAGACCACGAACATTCGTGGCAAGCAGTACGTTGAAGTCAACGAACGCATCAAATTCTTCCGCCAGGAAGACCAATACAAGGGGTGGGGTATCCACACCGACATCAACATGCTCGACGGGGATCAGTGCCTGTGCAAGTGTACCATCGTCAATGCAGACGGAGAGGTCATTGCTCAAGGACATGCTCACGAAGTCAAGTCATCATCTAGTATCAACAAAACAAGTCATGTGGAAAACTGTGAGACCTCAGCCGTCGGACGAGCTCTTGCCATGCTCGCTATCGGAATCGACACTTCTATTGCGTCGTCTAATGAAGTCGAAGAAGCCATTGCCAAGCAACAAGAACTCGTTGACAATCCTCAGGTTCAGAAGCTTGCCAAGAAACTCGACGCTCCCGTCGAGAACATCATGGACAAGGCAGTCGGGTACATCAAGTCTCAAACTGACAAGCAGAAAGCCTTCGACGCCATCACCAAGAAGTATGGTGAGCAGTTGAGCGAGAAGCAGGTAGCAGGACTTCAAAAGTTTGTACGATGAAGAACGCACTACTGATTGCAGCCTTTGTGTCGATGACCCTGTCGTTGACCCTATGGTTTACGGGAAGCCAGATGGCTGGCCTGTACGTTGGGATCTGGTGTCCAACAATCCTGTCCCTTGAGTCCTTTCTATCCAAGAAAGGAGACAAGTCATGAGCATGCGTGATACCCTGACGCAGGCCGTAGGTAAGCCACACCTTTCGTACTCATCCCTGAAGTATGCGCTTGGAGACATGCGCCTTTGGGAGATGTACATGAGGGGTAAGTTGAGGAAGGAGTCAGAGGCTCTAACCTTTGGTACACTCTACGACATGCTGTTATTTGAACCAGAAAAAGCTCATGAAAGATACTATACTTTGGATGATACTGCTATCGTCGCTTCTATTGGTGGTCGTGCACCACGTAACACAAAGAAGTACCGAGAGTGGAAGGCTGAGGCGCTCCAAGGGACACAGAATGCGGATAAAGAACTGGTTGGCACAGCAGACTGGAAGAAGGCGAACGAAATGATCGAGCGCTTGAGAGATTCTGGCCTGCATGAGAAGAGGTTCGCAGGTGGCAAGTATCAGGTGGAGTTTAACGTAGACGTTGATGGTGTCCCCCTCAAGGGGTTCCTCGACTGCCTGCAAGACGACTGCATCATTGACTCTAAGTCATCTCGATCTATCGACAAGTTCAGGTACGATGTACGTTCCTTTAGTTACGACATCCAAGCCTATGTCTACACGAAAGTGTTTGACATCAAGGACTTCTATTGGGTGGTGCAGGAGAAGGCTTACCCCTTCTACCCTGCTGACGTAAAGTGCTCAGATGAAACGCTGTTCTCTGGTGAGATGAAATTCCATCAGGCATTGGAGAACATCAAGACTTGGTTGGAGTTTGATGAACATGAAAAACAAGAACAATATGCGGAGTTCGTCGTCTAATTTCTGGTACAATGGCCTAAAGGCAGGGGCCATCTATACAACCTGCCTATACATTTTTTCTAATCTATTAAATCTTTTAATCGCATGAGCGAACAGAAGTATGACTCAGTACTCGTAGGGTACGCAGAAGAACCTCGTTACACCGAGGATGGTAAAATCATGGGATGGAGTCTTCGACTCAAGGACCATGAAATGAAGGAGATCGTAGAGAAATACGCTACATCTCGCAACGAACAGGGGCAAGGCGGTAACGTCTACCTCACCATGTTCATGAGTAAGAATGGCAAGGCTTGCTGCCGTGTGTTTGATCCTAACAGCGAGGCTGCCAAGGAGAAGCGTGCGGCCAAGCAATCTCAGACTGCTGATGCCGACCTGCCCTTCTAAGGAGAAGGCACCTATCTACCTGGCGACCGTTCGTGCGGCCTTCAAGAAAAAGAAGCGTACGTACGAGCGTGTCGTCCAGGTGGTGACGGTCTTTGACACACCCCACGAGATCATGCAATACGGGAAGCACACCATGTCAGTCCTAGAGGAACACTTCTACGGCAAGAACTACAAGTCCCAGAAGCATATCATCGTGAGGGAGGTGTTGAAGAAGAAGCTTATCTCACATTCAAATCTATCTATTGATGAACACAAGAAACAATATCAAGGAGAAGTGTAAACAACTTGAGGAGTTGCTCCTCTCGAAGAACGAAAAGTATGGGAACTCAGCGCTTGATCCGCTGAATGTTTTCTCAGTAGCGGGAGCTGTCGCAGGTATCAAGGTACGCATCGACGACAAGCTCAAACGAATTAAGAATGCAGGACTTGTAGATGCAACGGAGGATACGTTGCAAGATCTTGCTGGTTACCTAATCCTCCTAATGATTGCAAAGGACAATGAAAGTCACGATATTCAAAAACGTATACGACAAGACGAATCCACATCACATACCTATTCAGACAGCACTGAAAAGGATTCAAGAAGGGAAGTCGTCTACACTAGTTGATGATGTTCGTGAGGGCAACAAGGAGAAGAAGAAGGAACTACCTGTCGTATGCTTCAGTGGAGAGTTTTCGTCGCGTGCCGATGACGCGCTCTTCGAGCATTCGGGATTTCTTATTCTGGACTTTGACCACGTTGACGTTGACGCAACCAAGACGTCCCTTGCCACGGATGATTTCATTCATTCATGCTGGACTTCGCCAAGTGGAAACGGCATCAAGGCGTTGGTCCATGTCACCAACCCAGAGAGACACCGAGACCACTTCCGTGCGCTAGTCAAGTACTTTGAAAGAACGCATGGGCTAGAGCTAGATGAGTCAGGCATCAATGAGTCTCGTGCTTGCTTCGAGTCTTACGATCCAGACATCATCATCAAGGATGACTATCAAAGGTTCGGTCACTTTACTACAGAGCACGCAGAGGCACAGGTGCCTACGAACGAGGGGTACGAGTACACGGACTACATGAAGCTCAACCTCGCGGCACGTATGATACGTAACGCTGACGATGGAGAGAAGCACAGCGTCTTGATCAAGGCTGCCACCCTGTGTGGTGGGTACATAGCTGCTGGTAAGATGGAGGAGGATGAAGTTGTCAGGATCCTGCATCGAGAGATCTGTAAGAGAGACATAGACTCCGAGTCTCAGGCCATGCACACCATACGTGATGGTATCGAGAACGGTAAGACTATGCCCATCCGAGAGGTCATCGATGAGGAGAACTCTGCGAAGAGAGACATGCTTCTCAATGACGGGGACATGTCATTCATCTCATCCAACGACGAGGACTTCAGGTGGATCGATGACTTTGCACAGGGATTGATAGAGCTTGGTCTTGATACTGGTGATGAGGTGCTTGACAGGCACTTCAGGTACAAGAAGGAGTTCGTCATCATGAACGGGCACTCGAACGTAGGTAAGACAACGACAGCTTTGTATCTGATGGTTAACGCATCGATACGTCATGGTTGGAAGTGGATCGTGTACTCATCTGAGAACAGAACCGCAGCCATCAAGATGTCTTTGATGCAGTTTGCTTGCAACAAGAAGGCAGGCAACATGACGTACTCTGAGCGTAAGCAGGCATACAAGTGGGTGCAAAAGCACTTCACTGTGATCAGCAACAATCAGGTATACTCCTACTCCGACATCATCTTGTTCATGGAGAAGGTCATGCGTCAACAACCAGTAGATGCTGTGTTCGTAGATCCCTACAACTCATTGAAGTTGGACATGCGTAACTCAAGTATAGGTACACATGACTACCACTATGAGGCTGCTAGTCAGTTCCTTACGTTCAGTACCTCCAACAACGTAGCAGTGTGGCTTAACATGCACGCCGTGACGGAAGCACAACGACGCAAGGACGCGGAGGGATTGCCGATCGCCCCGTATGCAGAGGATACAGAGGGTGGTGGTAAGTTTGTGAACAGAGCTGACTGCTTCCTTACCATTCACCGAAAGGTTCAACACCAGGACCCTAGTGTGCGCTGTGTCAGTGAGTTACATGTGAGGAAAGTTCGCAACACCGAGACTGGTGGTGAGCCTACGTCTCTAGACAACCCGTTTAGATTCATCATGGACATCTCCAGGACTGGCTTCAAGTCTATGACAAATCACAAGTCCTTGTTCCAACCCGTTGGTTTACAGGAGGCTGAGCAGATTAGATTAAACATAGGCAACAACGTTGACTTCCTCAATAATAATTGATAACTTCGCATCGTGAGAAAGAAAAGAACCAAGAAGCGTTCTCGCAAAAAAACTCTAGGAAGGTACAAGAGTTCCATAGAAAAGTATTGTGCTGATCAGTTGAAACAATTCGGGCTAGCTTTTGCCTATGAAGAGCAGAGCTTCGAGCTTGTGGAGAAGTTTAGGTTTCCCAACAAGTACTTTAAGATGACTGCCAAGTCAAAGGTTATGTTGAACAGGAGTGACTCTGTTGTCCTCCCCATCACATACACCCCTGACTTCATGGGCAGGGATCACAACTGGATCATAGAAACTAAGGGATACTTGCCATCTCATCATGACTTTACCATGAGGTGGAAACTTTTTCTTAGGCATTTGGTGATGAACGAATCGAATGCCATTGTATTTTTAGCCAAGAACCAACAACAAGTTGACCAAGCAATTCAAGAAATAATTAAATCAATACAGAATGACACCATCTAAATTAAGTGAGGCATACAGCATGGCAACGACCATGATCCATGACCTTACAACAGACTTGTACGAAGACCTGCACGACCACATGGGTGACGTAAGGCATGACCCCGATCAAGTCAAGTCCATTTGCAAGGAAGCGAGGGAGAAAATTATTGAAGAGATATCGGTTATTGCCGAGCTGTCTCTTGAGTATCACGGCAAATGATTAGCCCTAAGAGGAGAGCTTACTCAGGCTCTACTGGCAGGGTAGCAGAGGTCAGGTTTGTAAGGGCTGCCAGAAAGAAGGGGTTGGTAGTTACTAAGGCCACACCTAAGGAAGACATGCACAAGCACATAGACTACTGGCTAGCCTTAGAGGGAGACAGCAAGTGGGGTGTGGACGTGAAGGGAAACAATCTACCAGAGGAGATCTGGTGTGAGTTCAAGAACGTCCGAGGTGATGATGGGTGGATGTATGGGGGAGCTTCTATCATAGCATTTGACATGCCCGAAGAGGGTGGGTTTGTTGTGGTAGACAGAGAAGATCTTGCAGGCTACTGTGAAGAGCATGTGAGTGATGAGGTAGTCACCTCAAAGGCGCAAGCGTACCTTAAAAGGTACACAAGAAAGGATCGCAAGGATGTCATCACAAGACTCAACTTGCACGATATCAAGTCCTTAGATTCTTTCCGAGTGTGGGAGTACAGCAAAGATTATTTAGTATCTTAGCCTCCCTTTTTTTCATCAACAAATAATTAGAAACATGAGTTATCGTCCAGAGGACATCCCCTGGGGAGAGGTTGGTTATGCCACATTCAAGCGCACCTACTCTCGCCCAATCAAAGATCGAACAGAAGAGTGGGAGGAAACTGTTGATCGCGTAGTAGAAGCTTGTAACAAGCAGCTTGGTTGTGACTTCTCAAAGAGAGAGCAACAAGATGTCAAGGACATTATGATGAACCTGAAGGGCACCGTCGCAGGCAGATTCCTTTGGCAGCTTGGAACGAAGACCGTAGATAAGTTGGGGCTACCATCCCTTCAGAACTGTGCCTTCACCGTAGTTGATCAGCCCATCCGTCCATTCACTTGGGCGTTTGAGATGTTGATGCTTGGTTCTGGGGTAGGGTACAACATCCAAAGGGAGCACGTATATCAGCTGCCCAAGGTTAAGAGGAAGGTTAAGGTCCAGCACGTAGAGGATCACGGTGCCGACTTCATTGTCCCAGACTCAAGAGAGGGTTGGACAGATCTCCTCAAGCGTGTGCTCGAAGCGAGCTTCGTAACTGGAGAAGCCTTCACCTATGACACGTCCTTGGTGCGGCCTGCTGGGTCAAAAATCAAGGGGTTCGGAGGCACAGCCTCTGGCCCTAACGATTTGATCTGGGGTATGCAAGAGATCAACCGCATCCTGAACGAGCAGAGCGGTAGGCGCTTGCGTCCTATCGACTGCCTTGACGTCATGAACATCATCGGAAAGATTGTGGTGGCAGGTAACGTTCGACGCTCTGCTCAGATTGCTATCGGAGATCACGATGACATCGAGTACCTGCGTGCAAAGCGCTGGGACCTGGGCAACATTCCAAACTGGAGGGCTATGTCCAACAACTCGGTGGCCTGCCATGACGTGAGTCTGTTGCCTGAAGAGTTCTGGGAGGGATACAAGGGCAATGGTGAGCCGTATGGTTTGATCAACCTCAAGTCCTCTCGTAAGATGGGTAGGACGGGTGAGTTTGAGTATCCAGATCCAGACGTGATGGGGTACAACCCGTGTGCGGAGCAGAGCCTTGCACCATTCGAGACGTGCTGCCTTGCTGAGATCTATCTCCCTAACATTGAGTCAGAGGAGGAGCTCAAGAAGGTTGCCCGATACCTTTACCGCATCAATAAGCACAGCCTCGCAATTAAGTGTGCTGTAAAAGAAACAGAAGACATCGTTCACAAGAATATGCGGATGGGCATTGGTGTTACTGGGTACCTACAGGCTACCCCAGAACAACAGAGCTGGTTGTCAACCGTGTACTCGTATCTTAGATCCTATGATAAAGCCTACTCAGATGACTGTGGATTTCCTAACTCTATTAAACTTACAACAGTCAAACCCAGTGGTACGTTGTCTCTACTTGCTGGCGTTACACCAGGAGCACACCCAGGGTACGGACCTTTCTACATTAGAAGAATCCGAATGGCTACAGATAGTGAGTTGGTCGGCGTGTGCAGAGACAATGGGTATCACGTAGAGCATGTCAGAAATTTTGACGGCACTGAAGATCACTCGACCGTTGTCGTAAGCTTCCCTTGTTCCTTCCCAAAGGACACGATGTTTGCAAACGACATGACTGCCATTGATCAGCTCAACGTTATTCGTAGGCTTCAGAAGGAGTGGTCTGACAACTCTGTCTCCGTGACCATCTACTACCGCAAGGAAGAGCTTGATGCTATCAAGGACTGGTTGAACCACAACTATGTTGACGTCAAGTCTGTGTCCTTCTTGCTACACAACGAGCACGGGTTTGATCAGGCTCCGATGGAAGAGATTACTGAGGAAGAGTACATCGAGATGTCCTCCAAGGTAAAGCCTATCCAGTCTCTCAGTCAGATCAGTATGGATGAGGTAGAGATCCTTGACTGTGACACAGGTGCATGTCCAGTTCGATGAAGAGGTTCGATCAATGCTGGATCAGCCAGCTATATCATCTTCATTAACATCTGTTAACAGAATATAGTTGCGTGCAAGCATCTAATGCACTATGTTTGTACCAACAAGGAAGCGCAGTCGGTGCGTACATCAGGCCAAGCATGAAAAGGCACCGCTTGATGGCAGTTGTGTTCGAATCCCAACCTTCCTTCACTACAGGGTGGGGACCTTGTGGGTGTGTGTTACATGTGGGTTTTGAAGGGGGAGGGTCGCTCACTAGTGGGTGGCCCTCTTTTCTTTTGTAACTTAGCGTGCTGACTTAAATACAATAGAAATGTTCAACTTCAAGTTTCTTTACTTCATCCTTATTACGCTGTGGTTCGTGCAGCTAGACGAGATGTTCGGTCAGGAGTGCACCATCATGCACACCAAGACCAACAACGTCATGGGGCTCAAGCAGATGGTTGATGTAGACCTAGACCGGGTCAACCCCCACCCCGTGCCGACCGATTTCCATTCG
>UEXN01001341.1_pt1 | contig 11950 bp, 34 predicted proteins | sample 1796711 | NCBI WGS metagenome assembly UEXN01 (sample SAMEA4772470, study PRJEB27181) | metagenome | reverse complement strand
CTCACAAACGGTATTCGAGAAGAACTGTGTGACTTTCATAGCAAACTTCAAGATCACTACGAAGAGTCAACGTCATTTGAAGCATATTGTGAGTACATGTGTAGCAGCGATGTCGTATTCACAGAAGACGGCAATGTCGTAGATCCTACTTTTATTAAAAACTCATTTGTCATTGACGGATACCAGCTATCACTAGGTTTTGGTGAAGATGATCCGGACTTTGATTAAAGAATAACTCCGTGGTTGGTGTTATAAGTCTGCACAGCACTAATAAGGCTGGCCCTGAAACATGGGAAGTAAAAAGGGCAGACGGAGTGAGAGCTGGTTACTCTCGGGATAGGGTGGGCAAAACATCAATATAGGACAGGCAGAAAAGATATGAAAAAAGGTGATATAATTAATCATTCAAAACTAGGCAAGGGAATTGTGATCAAAGTTTGCAAATACGGCGGGCTAATGATAAACTACTCAGACAAAACAGGTGTGATGGTACGAGTATCACATAAGGATAGTGTTAAAAGAATAGACGAAAATCATGCAATAGAAGACAAAACGTAATATAATAAAACCACACACCAACTAAAAGGAAAAACAAATGAAAAACATTATCATTGAAACGGGTATGTCTCGATACGACCTAGTATACGGAGAATACGAAGATACTAGAATATTTACTGCCGATGTTAGAACCGGAACAACCATGTGCTGCTTTGCATGGCTCAAAACTAGTCGAGGAGGACCGTCTTTCGCATGGCCGAAAGGCGACAATCTTTACGCGTCATATGTTCTAGAAAAAACAGACATTAATATCGCAGATCTAACAGGTATCTTATCGGCCATCAAGGCAAAGTTTCCCGGTGCTGTCGGTGAAATGATGGGATTTGACGATAACTATATGTATCGAGGAGAATAAAATGAACGTTCCAAACTGCGACGTACGAGATGCTTATCGCCGAGCAATTGCTAAGGTGTGGGGTCTAAAGCAAAAAGACATCCAGCGAGACATCCATATCGCGTCTAAAGCACCCGGGCAATGGTCTCCCAATAGCGCAGTTGAGATTTACTGCGAGGGCAATATCCCCAATGCTAATGATGTACATTACTCAGAATTTGGTACATTTTATCACTCAGAGAGCTGGTCCAAGATCGATGATATGGCCAACGGGATTATCAAGAAGAAGCATCCGAACGCTGTTCGCTTTCATCATGAACCATACAATAATGCTGTCATTAACATTTACAAAAGCTAGGGAGACAGAATGTCAATCAAAGTAGTATATAACAATTGTTACGGAGGCTTCAGCATTAGTAGAAAATGCGCAGCAAGAATGGCTTTTTTGGGAAATCGTGAAGCACAAAAACTTTTAGATGAAACTGAATACTTTCACGGGCATCTTTGGGAAACACCTCGTCACGACCCAGTGCTAGTGCAAGCAGTCGAAGAACTTGGTAGTTCTGCTTCGGGTAGCTTATCTGAACTTGAAGTTCATCATCTTTCCGGAAATAGATATATCATTGAAGAATATGATGGTATCGAAACAGTCGTCGAGCCTAAAGACATCAAGTGGATTGAGGTACCCGATACTTCAAACTCAAAAATAAAAAACACCAATGGCAATATTCATGTAATGGAACTCAAAGTTTGATATAATAAACACATAATCTAAACCAATAAGGATAAAAAATGGCATCAGGCGAATCAGCACAACCAATTTATACACTACTTGAAGAACTTGAAGACTCTAAGGGCTTAGTTCTGACAGAATTAATTAATTACATGAGCGGCGACGATATTAAAGACTTTGTTGAATACTTCCGAACCAACCATGATATGGACAATGACACATCTGAGGGCTTTGAAACAAATGAATATGTGATGTGCATGTCATGTCAAGGCACTTATCACGAAGATGAATCTTGTGCTAATGAAGATTGTGAGTCGACTCAGCCCACTTCCGGAACTAGTTCATATTTTAGCTCTTTGATTCCGGAATGTTAAGCAGTAGTAACCCCAAGCCGATGGACATTGTCTGGATAGTTATCACGTTGATTTTTCTTGGCGCAATCATCGGTTTGTTTTTTCACCACTGGCCGATGCCAGTCAATCAATCAGTTTTTGTACCGAACTAAAGGAGACAAAATGAATCATGATCAGATACTAGACACAATCGTTTCTTTTGTTATGTTAACATTTGGATTACTTGTTATTTCAAGTTTATTTTATGTGACTGTTTCCGTAATCGGGGCATAAAAATGATCAAACCTCTATTTGTAGGGCAACTTGTTAGATGGCACAATACAACAGCGAATAAATGGAAATGTGGCCTCATCGTTGAAATCATATCTTTAGCAAAAGATACAGCATACCCGAAGAAAGTCAAAGTATTATGGGACACAGGTGAGCTCAAGGCTCATGGTGCTTGGAAACTTTTCCCCTTTGGCAATGAGGTAATAAAATGAAGGTCGGAGATATAGTAAGATGGGCAGGTCGAGGACAAGACTCACCAAACATCGGCATTGTTGAATCATACTGCAATTTTCAAAATCTTTGGCTGGTTAGGTTTCCTGACGGAATATTCGAAATTGAAGCTTTTTTACTGGAGATAATTAGTGAAAGCGGGTGATCTGGTCAGAGTAACTCGTAGACATGGTGACTTAGTTTCGTATAGACTGGGTCTGCTTATTGAGCACAATGTATGGGAAAAAATTGTAACTGTACTTGTTGAAGGTAAACTTGAGAGATGCAGAGCTAGCGATGTAACTCGTGCCGGAAGGCGAGATCAAGAACTACTTGGCGGAACTCTTTGACGAAAATCATGTAATACAAAGCAAATCAAGATATAATAAAAACACAATCAACCAATTGAGGAAAAACAAAATGCAATATACATTAACTACTGACAGTAACGGAACTTCAAATCTTATGCATATGCTTAACGAGCGGGATCAAGGGTATCTGCGAGCGCTAAGGCCTTCACATGTCGAAAAAGCTTTTGGTCTGGGAAACGACATTGACATCCCTGAAAAAGGCTACACAGACCCAGAGTGGTACTTCCGCTCTTCTGATGGTACTGTATGGGGCATTGGCTGGCGATGGGGACAAACCCGGCTTCGAGGCCGCGGGCCTATTAGTCGAGGAAACTTCTTCTATAATACACCGGAGCCCGATTCAGCATCAGAATTTATCCAATTTATTTCAAGTCGACTAAAACAATGACAAAAGAATAACTCCGTGGTTGGTGTTTAAACTCCATCTGCTGCAAGACCTATCCTGTGAGGAGATTGATCACTCCCTTGGGACGTGAGCTGCAGATGGTGGAGAGAGGGCTGGTTACCTTTCGGGTCAGGGTGGGTATATTTCACCAACCACGATAAAAAAATGTATTCTCGTGTATCCTCGTGAACTACGTGATATAATATAAACATAACCAACTAATCAAGGAATAAAAAATGAAAGACAAAATCTATGCCATAGTTTGCGCAAACCCCGGTATCGACACTCCAAAGGTTTGCTTTCAACTGCATGATAATATTATTACAGAATCAGGACTAGAAGGCTGGGCACTTGCCAAGCACCTTATGACTGATCATCGTGACATCTGGGAAGACACTTGCACAGCAGTCGATGCATTACTTGATGAAAACGCAATAGTTTTTACAGACGGCGGGAAACTTTATCAAGTCGGTTATCAAGGCGAGGTAGGGTAAAATGACAACATTTTTAGAATTAGCGAACAGATACAGACAATTTAGTTTTGATAAGCCCTTCCCTGAAGAAGGCATATGCCTTTGGTACGAAGATAGCAGTTCTTCTGGGAACAGATACCAAAGATGGAAAGGGATCTGGGCATATAAAAAAGGAAAAAAAGACGAAAATGTTATAGACATGGAACGTGTTAGAATTGAAACAAAACATCAGTCTTGTGATTGGAGTTATCTTTTTGATCATATTCACTACGGTATCATTATCGGCACAAGAACGCTAGCTGCTGTACAAGAATGTTTAGACATCTTAAAAAACGACTTACCTCCCGAAGACGACGGTACAAAGCTTCGTCATGTCAACAGACTGGGCGGAGTAAATTATCTATCAAAGCCTATTCACCATGATTGGGAGCTTACATCCAGACTGTCAAAAATACTAAGCACGGCATTCTTCGCAGACAGTAAAGACGGAACACTCTACTCAGATGACTTTGACTATGCTTACAAGTCACACAGCGGGTGGAATAGATCTTGCTGATTAAAACTCATGTAATCAATTCACTCATGTAATATAATATAAACATAACCAATCAACCAAAGGAATATAATATGATTCAAATAAAGCATCCTAAAGTAAAACTCAACGGCATCGAGTATTTACTGGTCTCGATTCAATCAAATCCCGGGAAGTCACAACGCTGGCACCTCAAGCGCAAGTACATGTACCAGCACGGAGTCGAAGACTACCACAAGGGTGGTTCGGGCGCAGGATACTTCTCTAGCCCTAGTTACCGTGATGTCTTGTGGTACGATAACTCTAGTCAGGCAGTTAGGTACGGATGTTCTCGGTCAGTCAATAACACATCCGGACAATGGTCATCGTCATACTCAGGACATCCATCATATGCGTACAAGTCTAGTTGTAGTGAAATGCATCTCACTCACTCCGGCTGGCACAGAGCAAATGAGGCCCGAAAGAAGATTGGGCTTGAGACTCGACCGTATCCCGTGTAACAATAAAACAAACCGATTATAATATAAACATAACCCGCCAACAAGGAGTAACCTATGGAACCGCAAGCACAAATCATCACAATTATCATCTACAGCGATATCGATCCTTCACAACTACTTGAAGTAGCAAATGAAGCAGCAGAACGCATCGCTGAAGATGTAGAAACATATGGGGAAGACGCACATTTTTTGCCCGAAGAAACATCTGTAGAATACGTTGATAACGGTGGAAAATTTATAGTCGGAGGGCACTAACATGAATGATCAACAGTCAATATATACAAATGCTGATTGGGCCGAGTTTTTTATGCTAGCAGCAACAGGCCAGACAGAAGAAGCCAAAAAATGGTTGTCTGACTATTCAAATGCTCATCCTGAACTTAATGATGCAGGCGACCAAGAACAAGACTACGCAATTAGAGAAGCGGTAAGCTTTCTTACCAAGTTTGCTGAAAACTGGAAAGATAATATACTTAAGCAGGAAGTTCGACAGCGCCGGCAAACACAACTCCAAAAGGCAATAAAGCGAACTGAAATCGAGTGGAATCCAAACGACCCACAGTTCTGGTAGACGCAACCCGTGCAATATAGCATCACGCGGGATATAATATAAACATAACCAATCAGCCAAGGAATAAAACATGACATTCAATCAAGCACTACAAAAACTCAAAGATGAACGGGCTCTGTATACCAACATGCTCGAACCCTTGAATCTTTCCTTCGAGTTCTTTCTCAGAATGGGGCAGCTCAACAGCAAGGGAACAGAAAAAGTCATCACTAAGCTCATCTCGCACCTCGAGTCAAAGGCAGTCACACAATGAAGAAACCTAACGGGTGGATTGCATATAAGACTTTGAGCTCTTATACAATTTATAGTTTGATGATCAACTATAAAGATGCAGGCGAAGAGTTGATGTACCAGCACATGAGAACAATTCTTAAAGATCGAAATTACATCGAAGAAAATAGAGGAACAGAATGCACTACATAAGAGTAATGATCAGTCATAGAACATCTCCGGAAGGGGAACAGTGGGTCACACATACATTCAGAGAAGACGAGCTGGACTTCATGATGACTCGACTTAGAGATTGGGAATCCCGTGGGATCCCGTTCGAGCAGCAGTATACTCAAGATCCATCTGGGCCGTCCTGGTATTTGGAGTCAGAACTTCAAGCAGAGCAAGAGATGGCTGAGGAGGCTGATGATTATGATCCGGAAGGTGAATGGTTCTAGCCGCAAATAAAACTCATGTAACACAAACAAAAGCTGTTTATAATATAAACATAACCAATCAACAACAGCCAACCAAGGAAAACAAAATGAAATATATCAGTTTTAAAGAACTTAAGTTCGAAAGAACGATTGAAAGCTTAACATCTAGATGTGTTGACAGTGACAAAACTATTACTATAAAAACAGAAGACATCAGTGCAATATTTGAAGAAAAACTTGAATATACATATGAAGTCTACTGTAAGGTAGCACTAAGTAACGGATATAAGTTCTCCATTACAAAAGAGACAGGTGATACGATCCGCGAACTTTTGTATAGCCTTACAACAGACATCTCAGACCGAGGAGAGTAATATGAAAACGTTAGCAGAAATCAGACATATGTTAGTTGTTGCAGCGCAAAAAGACTATGATGATCGAATTGCAAGAGGTATTCACCCTTATGCGATGGCTTCTTATCACTTTACAAAAGTAATTGATGAAGAGCTAGCAAAGCATGTCGAATACAAAACATGGAAAGCAGACAACTGGCGAGAACTTGACAAAGCATTCGATATAAAATACTATAATAGACAACGATCTCATTTTGGTGACAACGAAGGAGTTGACTTTTGTCAAGGGCAGTGGGCTGTCGGGGCTTATCTAAATAGTGCACAAGCATGGGCAACACCTGGTTTCGCTGAGGCATATCGGCATCACTCAGTTTACGGTGGGTAGACAAAACTCATGCAACGCAATAGCACGTGTGATATAATATAAACATAACCAATCAACCAAGGAATACAACATGTCTTACAATAACAACATCATCCAAACTCTCGGCGTCGACGATGAATCAACATACGGCAAGAAGCTAAGCATTACAGTCGCAGTCGACACACTCGGCATGTGCACGATCTCATTCGGAGCCAACTACTCAATTCGCATTCCAGAGGACGACGTCGACGCACTGCGCGACGTGCTTTACTCAGCATCTAGAGCGCAGATGGTTCATAGAGTGAATCAGAATGGAACTCAGAGTCATCTTGAACAGGATTATGTTGAAGCTATAAATGCATGCGAAGAGAAGAAAGAGCAGCTTCGTCGCGAAGAAAAGAACGGGCTGTACCCAGAAAGGTGGGACTGCGCAAATTAAAGAATAAAACTCCGTGGTTGGTGTTTTAAGCAATACATACATGGGAAGAGTCGATAAGAAATCATGGCGAACATGTGATTGGGAACTGAAGTATGTATTGCGGAGAGAGAGCTGGTTACTCTCGGGATAGGGTGGGCACATTCACCAACCACAGAAATAAACAGACACAACAAGGTAACAATATGAAAAAAGAATGGCACTGTAGATATACATCAATGCATCCGGGCGGATCACACCATCAGACATTTCCGATCTTTGTCAAGGCAGATACAGCTGCAGAAGCAGAAGCTGAGGTTCGAATGCTTAGACCCAATGCGCTTAAAGTATGGGTGATTAGACCTTATTTCGAAACATGGCAGATCTCACTTTAGATCAAAACTCATGCAATACAAAACAAAATAAGATATAATATAAACATAACCAACCAACCAAGGAAACAAAATGATATATCGTAAACTATTCGACTGGATCGACTCCGACGATGCATGCGAAGCCACCACAGTCACAATATGCTCAGCACACGATCCTTCCCATGACGAAGAACAAGACTTTATCATCCGAAGAGTTGCAAGCCTCATTAAAACGGGAGTGACAATCCAAAGTATTACACTGACTGTGTGGCCACAAACAAAAACTCAAGACATCTACCAGATGGTAATATCTGATGATCATAAACATAGATTGGATGCCTTCCCGCAAGTTATTGATAACATATACTGGGCTGGAGAAGCAATTGAAACGATGGTCATAAAAGTCAGCATAAAAGAGCATCATTGGGCATGACACAAAAGCGTGTAACCCACAAGCATGCATTATATAATATAAACATAACCAATCAACCAAGGAAACAAAATGACAAATCAACTTAAAACACCTGATGTATATGACAGAACAAGACTCGATTGCCCGGGCAGAGATCTAGTATTAGAATACATTGATGGCTACTGCGAGCATGAAGACAAACATCTGGATGAGTGGAGAGTTATCGATCTAAATACAGGCGAAGTGTTTGCTAAAGATACAGTGCCTCACGAAGTACTTCATGTTGCAGCTGCAATGACTCGAGTCGAAGGAAGTCCAAAGCCTTCTTATGTTCGCGAAGTCAGAAAGCATATCTTATTCAAAGACGTACCGCTAGCTGACAAGCTTCGACACATTGAGTCGCATGCCAAAGATTTAGAACACGACTTTAAACTTCATGAGGACAGTCGTTGTCCTCTTGATGCCGCAATACAAGATTATAATACTATGTATAGTCATCGATGCTGGTATCAAGAAGAAGACGGCAGCTGGGAAATTGACATCGATGTATAAAACTCATGTAACATGTAAAACAACCCGATATAATATAAACACAACAACCAACCAACCAAGGAAATAAAATGTCACCATCATCTCTATACTCACCCAGTGACTGGGCAGAACTATTCACACTCTGTACTCAAGTTGAAGATGTCGATGATCCACAGTCACCTCATTATATTGAGCCGGCTGACAAGGTCTGGGAATGGCTTTGTGAATACAGCAAGACACATGATTTACCTCAACCAGAAGAAACAGAAGAATGGAGCGACACAATGCACATCATTAAAGAAGCGCTGATGTTTCTCGACAAGTTTGCTGAGAATCACTCTAACGACTTCGAAGCAAAGAAAATAAAAATGCGGGGTCTGCACGCGTAATTTGCCGATTACGAGGGTACACTCTCTCAGACTAGAGACGGCAATCTCTGACTTGAGCGCGCCAGGGTTCGATACCTCTGGGACTCCATCCTTTTGACCAAAACCCGTGTAACCCAAACATACACAGAATATAATATAAACATAACCAATCAACTAGGAGAACGACTATGGGCGGAAAAGCTTTAGACGGAAACAGAATCACAAACGAACAGGCACACAAACTATTTGAAAGCATTGTTCTTAATCATAATCTCGGCTGCAAAGCAGACAAAATACTTTTGTGTGGATCAGCAAGGCGAGGAAAGAAAACTAGCGGTGACTTGGACATCGTCTTTATTGACAGCGAGAACGAAGCAGTTAAGGCTTGGCTACTCGAAGAGTTCGGAACCAAAAAGAACGGCAAACCGCAAAACACTGCACTCATCGACGGCGTACAGGTGGAGTTCTATGAAGCAACCCAAGCGTCTTGGGGAACATGCACTCTGATGTGGACCGGATCGAAATGGAATAACATTAAACTGCGGAAAGCAGCCAAGGCGCGAGACTTGAAGTTAAGTCAGCACGGCCTCTTCGATGCTCAAGGTGCAAATCTAGCGGCAAACAAGACTGAAGAACAGGTATTTTCACTTTTAGGGTTTGACTATGTTGAACCACAAAAACGGTGACAAGATGATAAAACAATATGCCGGGTACGGACTGTTAGGAATAGGTATCTTGTGCAGTCTACCCGTAACTTATCAGATGATTATACTCGAAATAAACTGGAACTACTTTCCAGCACGAGACTATCAACCCGGAACTATATCAGGGGGCGTCGATTTATCTTATAGGGTAATTGAAACATTCTATCTTCTTACCTCCCCTGCTTGTCTCCCGTTTATTCTCGTCGGATTGCCTTGCTTTATAATCGGTCAGTTTTTACTTGAAAAAAGACTTTAGACAAACCCATGTAACAGGCATACAAGCAAGATATAATAAAAACATAACCAATCAACAACCAAAAGGAATAAAATATGTGGGAACTAGAACAAAAAATCGAAGAGCTACTTGAAGAATATATGGAGTCAGCCGGAGCAGTAAAAGTCAGAGCTGAAGAAGTCGGGCTAGATGAGCGATGTGGTTTCGTATGGATCTCAACTGATGAGTCGTGGATCGCAGTGGAAGGAAGCACCAGGCTTGTTGACTACTACGGCGGGTTTGAATACATCGACGAACAAGCAAAGAAAACAATTGATCGATACACTTTCTACGAAGGGGAAGACGGGCGCATCGAAGATTGTCTTGAGTTTTACAGAGCACACAATGAAGAACGCCAGGAGGCAGTGTAACATGTCAAACTTCATCAAGAACACAATAATCAGAACAATCGCAGAGATGCTCGAAGAAACAGACGATGCTGAGTGGATCCGAGAAGAAGTCTCAGCTATGTTCGACGTAGAGATCGATGACGAGCTGTGGTCGCTGCTTCATCTTCAAGGCGCGATTCGGACACATGCAGTAGATAAAAGCCTGTAGACAGAAACGTGTGTAACATAAAACCACATGTGATATAATAAAAACATAACCAACCAAAGGAGACAATATGTCAAGAAAAACAGTAAACGTCTTATCCTTGTTAGAATGGGCGAACAAGAACCTCAAACGAAAAGATGAGTTTGCAACAGTCGACTTCAAGTGTGGGATCTGCAGCATGATCGAAATGGTCTTGCATGAGTCAGGTAACTACGAAGGCTTCATGTTCCAGGACAACGATGATAGTGACTGCGGAACACTAGGGTACTACAGTCGATCATACATTTACTCTGAAACGCTGAGAATAGCATCATTTACAGAAGCAAAAGTAAGGTGGGCATCATGATGTTTCAAACAAAACCAGATGTAAGACTTTGCACTGTGTGGATCAAATATACAGACGACAAAGAGGTTGACCTTGAGGCTTGGCTAGACATTGACAGCAGCATAGAAGATCAGATTAGAATGAGTTTTCAACCATTGTCAATTGAACACCCACAAATCGCAGACTTTAGGTGGGACTTGGTAAGATCAAACCCGTGCAACATAAAATAAAGCATAGTATAATATAAAGGTAACCAACCAAAGGAGTAAATATGAACACAGCACAATACAAAGACGAAAGAGGTCTTTATAACATGACCCAAGAGCAAGTTGAGTCTGCAGAATACCACGAACTAAATGCGATATGCTGTTCTTGTAATGCACAAGGCGGATGGACAGTCGGTACCAAGTCCCGTATCATTAAGGAACTAGCCCGACGATCTAGAGAGATCATCGAAGCTCATGAACTTAAGCATAAACAAGCATAGGAGAAGAATAATGTCAGTCCAAGAAGAAGCTGAACTCATTAAAGAAATGATAAAAGGCTATGTCGATACACTCGATGAAAAAGAAATCATCGATATCGTTATCGATCACATGAATGATACACTTAATGAATCAGACAGATATGAAGTCTACAACATGCTCGATAAAACAAGATCCTATGATCACGGGAACTGGTACTGGATAATCCGTCGTATCAGAAACACCGGTGCGCTATCCCGACTAAAAGATACATGCTCAGTCTACAAAAAGCGGGCACAAGGAAGCGAGCGACATTTTTATATTTAACCCGTGCAACCCGCAAGCAAGCAAGATATAATATAAACATAACCAATACACCAAAGGAAACAACATGAATATCAATAACCTCTCAGAAAACCAACTCATCGAACTTAATAAAAAAGTAGTAGCACGCATCAAACATCTCAGACGCAGTGCATCTCGAAGAACTGCTAGCACGCTTAGGCCGGGACAGACTGTGTCTTTTGAAGACAACTGCGGTGTAACAACTATAGGCAAGGTCATGAAGGTGAAGAGAACCAAGGCAGAGATCAAGGTTCGCACACACGATCGAGGCACATGCACTTGGAATGTACCGATGAACATGCTCACGGTCATCGACTAAAGGATACAACATGAAAAAAGGAAATCAAGTCAAACTGATCGGAAAATACCCATACTGTGGCCGCGACGGCATCGTCAAATACTGCTGGGAAAAAATGTTCAGACATGTAACAGAAAAAGAAGTTCAAGCATGGAGAGACAGCCCGGAGTCTAAAGGTATCGACTGCGCCGGAGAGACCAAGCTGCCTCCAACCTGCACCGGTGTCGACTA
>UEXN01002791.1_pt1 | contig 11954 bp, 12 predicted proteins | sample 1796711 | NCBI WGS metagenome assembly UEXN01 (sample SAMEA4772470, study PRJEB27181) | metagenome | reverse complement strand
GCAGGTCAATCAGCTTCGACATCTTTAGGAACTTTAACAACAACTCAATTATCTATAGCTAGTTTAGTCGGTCTAGGACAAGTGGCTACTTCAGCAGTTGGAGAGGTTATTGTACTAGGATATCAAGATATTGATATTATTGGAAATACAAGTTATAGTGCAGTTAATAAAACAAATGGCGCAAGTTATTCTAATGTTGACGTAGTAGGAAATACATCGTATACAGACGTAACTCGCGTAGTTTAGGAGAAAAAAATTATGGCTTCAACATATACTGATCTTGGTCTTGAATTAATGGCAACTGGTGAAAACGCCGGTACCTGGGGAACAAAAACAAATGCTAATTTAAGTCTTATTGAACAATTAACTGGTGGATATAATTCTCAAGCCGTAACTGATTCAGGAACACCAACAGCTTTGACAATAGCAGATGGTGCTTTAACAGGTACTGCTCAACAAAGAGTTATAGAATTAACAGGATCAATATCTGGAAGCAGAGTTGTGACTTTTCCATTACTTACAGAAAATTTTTATTTTATTAAAAATAGTACATCGGGTGCACAAACAGTTCAATTAAAAGCAGCATCTGGTTCAGGTGCCACAGTAACTTTTGCAACAGATAATAAAGGTTGGAAAGCTATTTATTTAGATGGTGTAGCAACTAATACAGGTGTTTATGAAATTGAAATAGATACTGTCGCAACTCCGGCAGGATCAAATACACAAGTTCAATTTAATAATTCAGGAGCTTTCGGTGCTTCAGCTAATTTAGTTTTTGATGGAAATCATTTAACTATTGCAGCAGAGGGTGATTTAAGATTAGGAGATAATACAGGTGGAGAATATGTAGGAATTGACGCTCCTGCAACAGTTGGAGCATCTTATACTATAACATTACCAGCAGCTGTAGGATCGGCTTCTCAAGCCTTAGTAACTTCAGACGGCTCTGGAAATACACAGTGGACATCAACATCAACTTTTGGTATATCAACAGGGAAAGCTATTGCAATGGCGATCGTTTTCGGATAAAAGGAGATAATTATGGCACAACCAAATATAGTAAATGTAACATCAATTACAGGTGAAGTAGATCAATTTGCATTGACTACAACTTTATCAACTGCATTAGTAACAGCGGCTTCAGATAAAGTTTATAAAATTAATTCTATTAATGTAGCAAATATTGATGGAATAAATGATGCAGCAGTAACTATGGGAATTATTAAATCAGGTGGATCACAAGTAAATTTTGCTAGTACAATTACCGTGCCATCAGATGCAACACTTGTTCTTGTTGATAAAAACAATGGTTTTTATTTAGAAGAAGGTGATGTTATTGCGGGTGGAGCTTCTGCTACTGGAGATCTAACAGCTACTATTTCATACGAAATCATAGACGACGCATAGGAGGTAGCCCAGTATGCCTACTCCTGGTGGACCTTACTCTGGAATCTGGAAAATAAAAGATTTATCAAAATACATTCAAGATAATGCTTGGCCTGTTCCTATTTCCGATAGAGCATTATTTAAATCAGGCCCTGCATCAGCTCCAAGTTATACATATGATAATGTAATTGAATATATTAATTTAAGTACTACAGGTAATGCAGCAGATTTTGGTGACACTACTGAAAATGGCGCTACTAACAATATGGGAATAGTTTCTAGTAGCACTAGAGGTCTTTTTTTTGGATTTACAGATGGTCCTTTTACAAATGCTACAAATACTATCAACGCAATAACAATGGCAAGCCTTGGTAATGCAACTGATTTTGGAGATGTAACTACAAAAAGACTTGGTATGGGAGGTGCTTCTAACTCAACACGTGGTGTGTGTGCTGGAGGTTTTCCTTCTCCTGGAGGTTTTCCCACAGTAAATACAATAGAGTACGTTGAGATTGCTACAACAGGAAACACTTCAGACTTTGGTGATTTAACTCTTAATAGAAATAGTTTGGCTAGTTTTGCTAGTCCTACAAGAGGATGTTTTGCAGGAGGAAATAATTCTCCAACAGCTCCAGCAAATACAACTAATGTGATAGATTACATAACCATAGGATCAACTGGTAATGCAATAGATTTTGGAGATTTAACTATTAATATGAGACAAAATACTGGTTTAAGTTCAAGTACAAGAGGACTTTCAGCTGGTTCAAATGTTCCAGTATCAAACGTTATAGACTTTATCACAATTGCATCAACAGGTAATGCTACTGATTTTGGAGATTTATTATCTTCTGTAAACTATACTTTACCTGGATCTAATTCTATAACAGGTATATTTGCTGGAGGATCTGTTACCCCAAGTGAAGCAGCTACAGATGTAATTAATGCAGTAACTATTGCATCAACTGGTAATGCAACAGATTTTGGAGATTTATCACGAGCAGGTAGAGGTGGGGGAGGTTGCTCTGTTTCTCACGGTGGCTTAACTTAAACTTGATTTAATTAATAAATTTGTTATAAGTTCCTTGTGAACAAGAAAGTCATACATTATCTTTGTGGGTTACCAAGATCAGGTAATACTATTTTATCTACCATCTTAAATCAAAATCCTGAAATAGCAGCAACACCTAATTCAATAATTACAGAAATATTTAAAGACCTACATAATTTAAAACATTCAGACGTATTTCAAAATTATCCTGATCATAAGTCTTATGATAATGTCATTAAAGCCGTGATTCCTGAATATTATAAAGATTGGAAAGAATCTATTATCATTGATCGAGGACCTTGGGGTGCTCCCAATAATTTAAAATTTTTAAAACATTATATAAATCCTAAACCTAAAATTGTAGTGTTAGTTAGAGATGTGTTAGAAGTCTTAGCTTCATTTATAGAATGGGCCGATAAAAACTATAATGCTTTTCCTAATAGAGCTGGAACTATGGATACAGAAAAAAGATGTGAATTATTAATGAATCATGATGGATTGATTGTTAAAGAATTAATAGCTATTAAACATTTAATCGATCATCATCCTGGTACCTATAAATTAGTAGATTATAATGACTTAGTTAAAAACCCTGAAAAAATTATAAAAGAAATATATGAATTTTATGAAATTAAATCTTTCAAACATAACTTTAAAACTTTTAAACAGTTTAAGGTCAATGGTATGAGTTATAATGATAAAGCTGTTGGAGCTAATTTACATACTATTAAAACAAAAGGAATTAGTAAAACTAAAAGAAATATTAATAAAATATTACCAAAATCTATTATTGAAAAATATGGTAATCTAAATGTATGGCTACCTTCAAAAGAATCTTAGTATTTGGTTTACCTGGTGCAGGCAAATCTACTTTCAGTAAAAAACTATTAACAGCTAACATGGATTATTATAATGCAGATGAAATTCGTAAAAAATTTAATGATTGGGATTTTTCAGAAGAAGGAAGAAAAAGACAAGCAGTTAAAATGTTATCTATGACAATGGATTCTAAAATAAATAATCGTCATAGTATTGCAGATTTTGTTGCTCCTTTTGATAAAAATAGACAATCTTATGATATTAAAATATGGATGAACACTATTAATAAAAGTAAATATAAAGATACTAATGAAATTTTTGAAAAACCAAAAACTTGTAATTTTGAAATAAAAGATTATAACTACGACAATATTATAAAGGATATTCATAATGAAATTAAAAAAAAATAAAAAAGAAAGTAAAGATTTAACTCTGGCTGGTATATCAAAACTACCTGCTTTAAGTAAACAATATCAAGGTATGTTAAAACATATCAATTCATCATTACCTGCGGTTAAAAAAACTTCAGCTAACTTTTATAAATCACACTCACAGTTTATGGGTGTTATGTTAGATGTAACTGCGATCACACCTGTTAGATCTTTAAAACATACTTTGGCTGAAATAGATCGTACAAGATTAGCTCTAGAAGAAGCTCATTTAAAAATGAATGAGAATGATATAATGATTAGAAAAAGAGAAAAACAATTAGAAAACCCTGATCTTGATCCAATAGAGAGAGAACATATTGAACACAAGCTTTTAAAACTAAGAGTGAGTGGTGCAAACATAATGAATAGTGTTCAAGGAGCTGTTCGTAAAATGTCTTTCTTTACTACACAGTATCAATCTATTTTAAAAAAATTAGGTAAAGAAGACATTACTGAAGAAGAATATGAAAAAGAAGAAGTTAAATACCATATTATGACTTGTATGAAACAAGCACTTAATGCTGCAAGAGCAAGAGGAGGACAGATAGATGAAGGTAATTTAATTTATTTATTTGATATGGGGATTAACTCTGCTGTTGCTCAAAAAGAAATATATGGCTATCTTAAAAGAGAGAATGATATGATGGCTAATGGAGAAAATCCTAGCCACGAAATGACAGTACGATGGCTAGAACATTGTGCAGAAATATTTAAAAATGACTCACAAAAATTTGCAGATAGGAGAGGTTTCCAATTAATGGACCAAAAATCATTATCTACAGTCAACGAAGACAAGAAAAAACAAGACTAGCAATCTTTAAATAATCATGGTATTTACAGGGTATATATTATAATATAAGTATAAACTCTAAGGAGATTAATCTATGGCATACAAAGCAGTAAAATATAAGCTAAATAGTGATGGTACTATCCCTTCATTTTTATATGGAGGAAATGATGGTTCTAATGGTAATTGGCCTAATCAAATTGCGGGTGTTCCTGGTCCACAAGATATGTGGCTAGTAGGTATAGCGGATAATGGTGCAACAATTACAGCAGGTCAAGCTGAAGAAATTGCATCACAAGCAGATTTAGTAACTTACCTAAACACTTACACAACTGATTGGAAACAACCTGATCCAGCTAATCCTGGTATAGAAAACGAAATTCCATTTGATCAAAGTGCACACGCTACAGCTTTTTGGACAAAGTTAGACGCATTAAACGCATAAGGATTTTAGATGGCTCAGTTCCCACGGCTAGATAACGCAGCAGGCGTTTGGAAGATTAACGAAGTATACGACCAAACCTATAATGGGACTTGGCCGAACAATGGTGCTGTGGGTATTTTTGGAGGCGGGATTATTTTTCCTGGAACCAATACATCAGTTGCAGAATCTTTTAATCTTTCTTCAGGGGGAGAAGTTTCTGTATTTGGAAATTTAAGTTCAGATCGAAGAGATTTAGGTTCTACTAGTTCTTTATCAAGAGGATTGTTTGCAGGAGGATATACACCAACTTCTTCTAATATAATTGATTATGTAACATTTAGCTCACTAGGTAGTGCTGCAGATTTTGGAAATTTAACAGAAGCTAGATATGGTATTGGATCAGTCAATAGTTCTACAAGAAGTGTTTACGCTGGTAACGGACCTTCAAAAAATACAATAGATTATGTAACAACAGCTTCACTTGGTGATGCTTTAGACTTTGGAGACTTAACTGCGCAAACAGGACAAGCTATGGCAGGGATATCTAGTTCAACAAGAGGTGTTTTTGGAGGATCGATTACATTTGGTCCAACAACAACTCACAACACAATTCAATTTATAACAACAGCCACTACTGGAAACACAGCAGACTTTGGTGATCTTACTGTTGCTAGAAGATCAATGCAAGGAACCTCTTCTTCTACAAGAGGATTATTTATGGGAGGCACTCCAGCAAGTAATGTAATAGACTTTATTACAATCGCATCTACTGGAAACGCAACAGATTTTGGAGATTTAACTGCATCAATATTTGCAGGAGGTGGAGCAAGTAATTCAGTAAAAGCATATTCATTAGGTGGCGTAACTGGTAGTACACCACTTACTAACAAACAATTTGTAACTATTTCAACTACAGGTAATGCAACTGATTTTGGAGACCTAGGTGGTCCAGGAGGTCAAGGAGCAGCAACTAGTAACGCCCACGGCGGTCTAACAGACGGGTATCAAGGAACAAGGCCTGCTACTTTTTTAAATTCAGGAGATCAAGGTATAGCAATGGGGGGAAGTGGCTCTACTGCTATTGATAAATTTAAAATTTCACAAACTGGAAATACTACTAATTTTGGAACATTAGGAACAGCTAATCTTTATTATGCAACAGGAGCAGGTAATGAAACAAGAGGAATTTCAGCAGGAGGAGAAAGTTCAGTTACAGCAGCTAAAACAAATGTGATTCAATACATCACATTTTCTTCTGATGGAAATACTTCAGACTTTGGAGATTTAACTCTAGCAAGATCAAATACTGGGGCATTATCAAATTCTACAAGAGCTATTTGGAGTGGAGGAGGAAATCCAAGTTCTCCAACTGCTGCCCAGCAAACAATGGATTATATAGAAATGTCTAGTTTAGGAAATGCAGCAGATTTTGGAGATATGACACAAACACAATTTAATGCTGGTGGTTTATCTTCTCCTACAAGAGGTTTATTTGGAGGTGGAAACCCGCCATTTACAAATACTATTATGTATGTAACCATTGCTTCAACTGGTAATGCTACAGATTTTGGTGATTTAAATAATGCTGTTTATGGAGTTGGGACTGCAGCTTCTTCTACAAGAGGAACTTTTGCAGGGGGTTTTCCAGGTAATCTTAACGTTATTGATTATGTAACCATAGGATCAACTGGTAATGCAATAGACTTTGGTGATCTTACGGTTGGAAGATATAATGTAAGAGGAGCATCAAATTCTACAAGAGGAGTTTTTTGTGGTGGACAACCTAACACTAATGTAATGGATTATATAACCATTGCGTCAACTGGTAATGCTACAGATTTTGGAGATTTAAGTTCAGCAAGAGGAAATACTGCAGCTATGTCCAACGGCCACGGAGGCTTGAATGGGGCTACGTTAACAGCAACTCCTGATAGAGGAATTTATTTTGGTGGAGCAACTCCTAGTGAAGTAAAGACAATGGATTATATTGATATTTCATCTACAGGTAATGCAATTGATTTTGGAGATTTGTCAAACGGAACAACTGTAATGGGAACTGCTATGACTTCAACAAGAGGTATTTCTGCAGGTGGAGCGGCTCCCTCCGCAACAAATGTAATTAACGCTTTTAATGTGCAAACCACTGGTAATACATCTGATTTTGGAGATTTGACACAAGCTAGATATTTTATTTCAAGCGGTTGTAATAATAATTCTGTTAGAGGAGTATTTGGAGGAGGAGAGTTTCCAGGGTCTATTGTTAATACAATTGATTATATTACAATAGCATCAGTCGGTAATGCAATAGATTTTGGAGATATGTCTGTAACTGTAAGAAGTAGAGCATCTGCTTGTTCACCAACAAGAGGTTTGTTTTTAGGTGGAAGAGGTCCTACAGGAAATACCAATGTAATAGATTATGTCACAATAGCTGCAACAGGTAATGCTACAGATTTTGGTGATCTGTTAGGAACTAACAGATATGCTGCTGGTTTTTCATCTTCAACAAGAGGAATTGTAGCTGGAGGAAGTTCAGAACCAGGTGCCTCTACAAATATTATTCAATATGTTACTATTGCATCAACAGGTAATGCATTAGATTTTGGAGATTTAACAACTACGTCAACAAGTAATGCAGCAGCTTCTAATAATACAAGAGGAGTTGTCGCCTTAAATAGTAGTACAAATATTATGGAATATGTAACTATAGCAACCACTGGTAATTCTATAGACTTTGGAGATACTACTCAAGCAAGAAATAATTTAGGTGGCGGTGGAGCTAACCACGGAGGATTACAATAATGGCATTCCCAAGTAAAGACGGACCAAACTCATACGTTTGGAAATTAAAAGATGTATATAATGCAAGAGTCGGTGACAACTGGCCAGAAGCTTACATTGGTTCAACCGATATTGGTTATGGTATGGGGGGAGAAGAAAGTAGCTATACTAATATTATAGATTACGTAACTATAAGCACTGGTGGACAATTTATAGATTATGGAGATTTGGCAACAGGAGCAACAGGTGGTGGTGTTTCTACTTCAACAAGAGTAGTTCATGGTGGTGGTGATGTTCCTGGAGGAAACCAAAACGTAATTGAATATTTTGAAATAGCGGTCAAAGGAAATACAACAGACTTTGGAGATTTAACAGTTGCTAGGGGTAGAAACCCTGGAATAAATAATGACACTAGAGGTTTATTTTGTGGAGGTACTGATCCAAGTTATACTAATGTTATAGATTACATAACAATAGCATCAACTGGTAACGCATTAGATTTTGGTGATATGATTTCTCCTGCTTTAGGTGGTGGAACAAATAATGTAAACTCTACAACAAGAGGTGTTGTAATGGGTGGAGGTAACCCAAGTAGGTCTGACGTTATTCAATACATAACTTTTGGTTCAACAGGAAACATGACTGATTTTGGTGATATTACTCCTGGAGGAAGTCTTTTAAATGCAGGAGCTGCTTCTTCTACAAGAGGAGTATATGGCGGAGGAAACGGAGGTGGAGGTGGAAACCAAATGGGTTATATAACTATAGCTTCTACAGGTAATACAACAGATTTTGGTGATCTAACATACACTGCTACAGAAGGATTAATAGGAATAAGTAATTCTACTATAGGTTTATTTGGTGGAGGAGAACCAGGTCAAACTAATGTAGATAAAATAACAATTGCTTCCACAGGGAACGCAGTGGATTATGGAACTTTGACTACAAGGCACTCTGAAGGAGCTGGAAGTTCTGGTTCTCACGGTGGACTTTCGTAATTAATATGTTATACAATCTCTATGAAAGAGATTATACAGTATTTTCCAACTACTTTTTATTATAAAGAAAACATATTATCTGATTTAGATAAATCAGATATAGTTAAATATTGTTTAGACACCAAAGAAAAAACAAAAAAAGGTGGTTCTGAATGGCTAGTTAATACTTTTAATAGTTTAGGAACTTTAGATATAATTAAAGATAAAAATTTTAATAAACTTAACAAAGAAGTATTAAAACATGTTAATATATACAATCAAACTTTAGGGTCAGGTCATAGATATAAAAAATTATCTAATGGATGGTTTAATATATATAATAAAAATGATTATCAAGAATTTCATAATCATGCAGGATATACTTTTTCAGTTATTTATTATGCACAAGTAGAAAAAAATATTGAGGATAGATCTGCTACTATATTTAAACATCCTTATGAAGATATGAGACCACTTAAAGGAACCGTAAGATTAAATCATTTATCCTATCAAACAGTAAAAATGAAACCAGAAAATAATAGTTTATTAATATTTAGGAGTTATTTGCAACATTACGTAGAAAAAAATAATAAAAATACTAGAGTTACCTTAGCCTATAATATTGACTAATTATAAATAAATGTTACATTTTAAAAAAAAATGATAAAGAAAGAATTATTACAGTTATTTGCTACACCTTTATTAATTACAGAATATCAAGGTAGTATTGAAAAAGAATTAAAGTTTATTGAAAAACTTAAATACGAAGCTAATGGTAAGAACGGTAACTTTAGATCAACTGATTCTTATATATTTAAAAAGAAACAATTAAAAAACATAAAAGATTTTTGTAAAGAGTCTGTAAACATTTTTGCAAAACAAGTTTGGCAATCATCCGATAACTTAATGATTACACAATCTTGGGCTAACAGAAATCCAAAAGGATCCATTCATCACGAACATTTACATCCAAACTCTATTATATCAGGAGTAATGTATTTTAGACTGGATAAACATCTACCACCTATTATGTTTTCTAAAACTCAGTTTGAGATGTTAAAATTAAATTACGAAAAATACAATTCGTTAAACAGTCAAACATTTTATTTACCTGCAGTCGCTGGAGAACTTATATTATTTCCATCTTATTTAAGGCACTCTGTACCTATTAATACATCTGATGATGTAAGAGTTAGTATATCATTTAATACATTTGCAGATAACATAGGTTCGGAAAAAGATTTAACTGAACTCAATTTAAGGAAAATTTATGAAAATCAATGATTACATATACACGATTAACCTGGTCCCTGAAAAAGTTTGTAAACAATTAGTTAAACAAATAAATAAAAAAGAATGGGAAAAGCATAAATGGCATAGCAATGAAAGTGGTGATTATCATTCTGAAAAAGAAAAAGAATTAGATGTTCAACCTATTGATCAAGAAATGCAAAATGTAATGACACCTTATATGGTTAAAGCTTATCAAACGTATAATAGTAAATTTGCTGATTTAAATAACGAAAGATTAAATAATTTAGCTACTAAGTTTTCACCTATAAGATTTAATAGATATAAAAAAGGAACTTTAATGCGAAAACATTATGACCATATTCACTCTTTATTCGATGGTCAACATAAAGGCATACCCGTTATATCTTTTATAGGTATGCTTAACGATAACTATATAGGAGGAGATCTAATTATTAATGGTCAAAAAATAGAACCTAAAACTGGGAATATTATCATATTTCCAAGTTGCTTTTTATACCCTCATGAAGTAAAAGAGATTAAAAAAGGCACCCGATACTCGTTTGTAAGTTGGGGTTTTTAATATATAATGAGGTTATATGTTACAAAAATTAGGCTTTGCTCCAGGATTTAATAAACAAGTCACAGAGACCGGTGCTGAAGGGCAATGGTTTGATGGTGATAACGTACGTTTTAGATATGGTTCACCTGAAAAAATAGGTGGCTGGCAACAATTGGGACAAGATAAATTAACTGGTGCAGCTAGAGCTATTCATCATTGGGATGATAATGCTGGTATTAAATATGCAGCCGTAGGAACTAACAGAATTTTATATGTATATTCAGGGGGTACGTATTACGATATACACCCTATAAGAACAACTTTAACAGGCGCAAAATTTACAAGTACATCATCATCTAAAACAATTACGGTAACATGCACCGGGGCTCATGGATTAATAGAAAATGACATTGTTTTATTTGACAGTGTAACAGGAGTGCCCGCAGCATCTACTTACAGTAATGCTACATTTGAAGACATTAAATACATGGTAACGTCTGTACCAACTACTACAACTTTTACAATTACAGCTGAGAATCAAGAGTCGGGGACACCTTTGACTACAAGTGATGGAAACAGCACTTCTATATTATGTTATTTTACAGTGGGACCTTCTCAACAACTTGGTGGTTTTGGTTGGGGTGCTGGTTTATTTGGAGGTACTTCATTAGGTGCTGCAACTACAACTTTGGCCTCTACTATTAACGATAGTGTAACAGACATACCTTTAACTAACTCAGCAGCTTTTCCGTCAGCTGGTGAAATAAGAATAGGTACAGAAGACATAAGTTTTACAGCAAATAATACTACAACTAATATATTAAGCGGTGGTGCAAGAGAAGTTAATGGAACTTCTAAAGCAGGACATAGTGGTGGTGCTACTGTTCAAAATATTTCTAGTTTTGCAGGATGGGGAGATCCGGCATCGACTGACTTTACAATTGATCCCGGTCTATGGATTCTTGATAACTATGGTACAAAATTAATTGCACTTATTTATAATGGTAAGTGTTTTGAATGGGACGCTTCTGCACTTAATGCAGTAAACACTAGAGCTACATTACTTGCTAATGCACCAACTGCATCTAGACATGTATTAGTATCTACACCAGACAGACACTTAGTATTTTTTGGTACAGAAACTACAGTCGGAACATCAACAACTCAAGATGATATGTTTTTACGTTTTTCTGATCAAGAAAATATTGATGGTACAGACGCCTACACAGTAAAAGCAGAAAATAATTCTGGTACTCAAAGGCTTGCGGATGGTTCCAAAATTATGGGTGCTATTAAAGGTAGGGATGCTATTTATGTATGGACCGATACTGCATTGTTTTTAATGAAATTTGTAGGTGGAGACTTTGTATTTGCTTTTGAACAAGTAGGTACTAACTGTGGATTGTTTGGTAAAAATGCTTGTATTGAAGTTGATGGTACGGCTTATTGGATGTCAGAGAATGGTTTCTTTACATACGATGGTCA
>UEXN01000341.1_pt1 | contig 12015 bp, 14 predicted proteins | sample 1796711 | NCBI WGS metagenome assembly UEXN01 (sample SAMEA4772470, study PRJEB27181) | metagenome | reverse complement strand
AAGCTAAAACTGAAGCTGAAAGAAAAGCCGCCGAAGAAGCCGCTAAGAAAGCTGCCGAAGCTAAAAGGAAAGAAGAAGAAGCCAAAGAGTTGGAAAAACAACAAAAGGAAGCGGAAGCTGAGAAAGCACGCTTAGAGGCTGAAGCAGCAGCTAAAGCCGCAGAGAAAGAAGCAGCAAAAGTTATACCTCTGAAACAAACAGCACAAAAAATAAGCGACAAGTTCGAATTAATGCAAAGAGCAAAAGAGACCGAAGGCTATAAAGCCCTCAGATCAAGTTGGGATAGTGTTTATTCTGCCAAAGGGCATAATTTTGAACTTGACCTCCAAGCATTTGTGGATTTCTTTGGTCAGTATGGACACCACCGTAAAGAAGTAAATGAGTCCGATAAGGACATTAAAAAGCTTGCTAACGTCAATGATTATATTAAAATAAATAAAGATAAACTTCTTGGCGCCTATAAGGGCAATGTTCTTGATTCAAAAAAGAAAGCACAGGTCGATAGAATCATGACAGCAATCTTAAAAGGAAGCAACAAAGATTTCGAAAAGGTAAAGGTAAAGCTGGAAGATATCATATATAATATTGCGAAAAACCCAAAAAAGTCTAAAAAGAAAGAACCTAAACCCCAGCAGCGTCAAGTAGCAGAAAACATTGAAAGATTATTAAACCCACTAGTTAGAGAAGCAGTGAGAAAAAAATGGCAAAAAAGAATTACGTAATCGACACTTCTGTGTTTCTTTCAAATGCAGATGCATTATTCGCTTTTGAAAATAACGATATTTTTATTCCTTTGAAAGTGTTAGAAGAAGTCGACAAGCATAAAAAAAGACAAGACGCAGTTGGGTTCCATGCAAGAAAGATAATTAAACACCTTGATGGCCTCCGAGAAAAAGGCTCTCTTGTAAAAGGTATCCGTCCTGAGAAGGGCATGGGAATTATCAAGGTTTGTGATCCAAACTGGGACGCTTTCAAATTACCAATATCGCTTGATAATACCGTTCCCGATCACATTATCCTTGCTTCTGCTCTTCATGTTCAAGCCGAATGGGACAAACGCAAAACTGTTGTGGTATCAAGAGACATCAATATGAGGGTCATTGCAAATTCCCTGAGTCTAGAGTCTGAAGACTATATTACAGCACAAGCTGTTGAAGACGCAGACAAATTATATGATGGTTTTGAGGAAGTTTTGGTTGATGATCAAATCATAGAGCAGTTTTATGCAGGCGAAGAAATCATTCTGGATGATGAGCAGTCACTTAACCTCTTCCCTAACCAGTTCCTTATGCTTTGTTCGTCCGCAAACCCTAAAAAAACGGCTCTTTGTTGTTTCAAGGCACCTCATAGACCCCTCAAACCAACAAAGCAAAAATACCCCAATATTAGCTGGGGAATAAAGCCTCGAAACAAAGAACAGGCATTTGCTTTTGACTTGCTTTTTGATGATGGTATTCCGCTTGTAACCTTGATAGGTAAGGCTGGGTCTGGAAAAACCCTTATGGCCATCGCCGCTGGTATGGAACAGTGCCTTGGTCTTGGCGCAAAGAAGTATAGCCGAATTATCATCTCTAGACCTGTGCAGCCGCTTGGCAAGGATATTGGTTTCTTGCCGGGTACAATGGAAGAAAAGATGCTGCCATGGCTTAAACCGATCCAAGATAATCTCCAGATGGTTGTTGGCCACGATAAGACGATGCTCCAGTCATTTATGGAAAAGGGCCAACTCGAAGTTGAAGCACTAACCTATATCAGGGGGCGTTCTATTTCAAACGCATTCGTTATTATTGATGAAGCACAAAATCTCACAGCGCATGAGGTAAAGACAATTATTACAAGGATTGGCGACAACACTAAAATAGTTTTGACCGGAGATGTTGAGCAGATTGATAATATATATACAAACGAAACGTCAAATGGTTTAGCATTCGCCGTTGAGAAGTTTAAAACTTATGACCTCTCTGGACATATAACGTTTAAACGAGGAGAAAGGTCTAAATTAGCGACTTTAGCGGCTAAGATACTGTAGGAGACCTTAATGTTATTTATATTGTTTTTTATGCTGTTCTCGGCTGTGTATGCTGAAGAACCGGCATACGAGCTTACCGTTGTTGGTAAAAAACCTGAATACCAAATTATTCAAATTTATGTTGATCTGACCGAGGTACATGACCCACAAGGCAGAGTCGGAACGTCGATTCCTTTAAACGTTATTATCGCAGAGCGAGCCCAACATACTTCACTTATTGAGGAGCGCTTACATCGATATACTTCTCCAAAGACATGGGAGGGAGAGATCAATGTCTATGATTGGAAGAACGTAGAGTATATGCCGACCTTTAAAAAGTGCAATTACCAGTATGCTGTCAAGTGTGGTGTACAAAATAGCCATTGGACACTGAGAACTATTGTGTCGGTCGGGCAGAAATATTCAATGCTAACTGTTTATCTTTATGACGAACGAGGGATGGTTATTGCGTCTAGTTCTCAAACAACATGGGGGACCATTCGTTGGCATCCTCGCTGGAAGCTAACAACAATAAAAGAGCAAGGTCCATTCGGTGGAGGAACAAAACAAATATTTGAAAAATGGCCTGATAGGATGGAAGAGATACCACCACTAATAACGCCAAAGTCGATACATCAAGCGTCTTTTGGTTTTTATTGGGTTAATAAAACCGCCTGTAGGACAAAATACTGTACAAAATAATTTGACAATATTAGAGTAGTGTGTTATAATATATATTAGTATCAATGAGTGGAGACTATATATGAACTGGGTTGAAAGATCAATTACCGAGTCAAAAAAATTAAGGACACATTATAAGATGAATAACATCGATATTTATATTAAGGATATGTTGCCTGATAATATTAATCCCGATTCTGTCTTTAATTATATTGCAAAACGTATCCCTTCTCATTTGTTGTCTCATGTCGATATTATTTATATCGGACAGTTTGATGCGTTTAAGGAAAAAGATGTAAATGCATTATATGATGATGGGGCAATCTATGTAACAAATAAACAAGTAGATATGGAGGACATGATAGATGATATTGTCCATGAAATTGCCCACTCTGTTGAAGAAAAATATTATGAATACCTGTATGGTGACCAAATGCTTAAGAAGGAGTTCTTAGGAAAGAGACAGAGACTGTATTCAATTTTATCTATTAATGATTACAAACCATATAACAAAGTCAGAAACACATTTGTGTATGATAACGACATTGATATGTATTTTTATAAAGATATCGGATATGAGAAAATGTGGTATCTTATAAATGGTTTATTTCCATCGCCATATGCAGCAACATCTCTAAGAGAATATTTTGCAGTTGGTTTTGAATACTATTATCTTAAAGACCGTTCACAATTAAAAAAGGAGTGCCCATTCTTATATAATAAATTAGCTGAAATCGAGTTCCCGGAGGATTAATGAAACAACACATATCTTATTCAGAATTAAAGATCTGGGCTGAATGCCCATTCAAGCACAAAGTAGTTTATATTGATAAGCAAAAAGGATTTCAGGGAAATGAATATACTGCTTTTGGTACCACTATACATACTTTGTGTGAAAACGCAGTACAAGGCTTTTTGCAAGAGGATGAGTATGATGACTTCTTTAATGAGAGCTTCGATGGTGAACTTGCCCAACTTGGAGAAACCAGACAAGACTTAGTTGACCAAATGCGGGATCAAGCAAAATCAATAATGCCATTAATAATACCAGAATTATCAAAAACATTTGAAGAATATAAGGTTTTTTCCGTCGAAGAGAAACTTTATGAAAAAATAAATGATTTTTCACTTGACAGATATAAATTTAAAGGTTATATTGATCTTGTTTTAAAAACGGCTGACGGCAAGTACCATGTTATTGATTGGAAAACTTGCTCTTGGGGTTGGGATAGAGATAAAAGAAGCAGCAAATTAGTGACCTATCAACTTACACTTTATAAAAAATTCTTTTGTCAAAAGCACAATATCGATCCGAAATTGGTCGAGACCCATTTTGCACTTCTTAAAAGAACAGCAAAGAAAGACAACGTTGAAATATTCAGGGTCACTTCAGGTCCTAGAAAAACTGATAACGCAACAGATCTGTTAAGAAAAGCACTTAAAAGTATTGAAAATAAGATGTTTATCAAGAACAGGCTTTCATGTAGATTGTGTGAGTTCAGAAATACAAAAATATGTCCGTAAATAAGGAGAAACGATGACAAAAAAAATTAAGATTGTTACGCTATCCGACCATCCTCTTAGCCCAAGTGGAGTCGGAACCCAAACTAAATATGTATGCGAAGCCCTGCTAAACACAGGGCGTTATCAAATTGTAAGCCTTGGCGGGGCTATTAAACATGCTAATTATAATCACGTAAATGTAGAACCATACGGTGAAGATTGGAAAGTAATACCAGTTGACGGCTACGGAAACCCACAAATGATCAGGTCCATTCTCAGAACAGAGAAGCCTGATCTTCTTTGGTTTATGACCGATCCTAGATTCTGGGGCTGGCTATGGCAAATCGAAAATGAAATTCGCCCATTGATGCCTATGGTTTATTATCATGTTTGGGACAATTATCCGTATCCACATTTTAACAAGAAATATTATGACTCTAACGATTTGATTGTAACAATTTCCAAAGTAACCGACGATATTGTGAAAACTGTATCACCAGACGTCGAATCAATTTATCTACCACACGCCGTTAATTCTAATGTCTTCAAAATGTTATCAGAAACTGAGGTTGAAAATATTAGAAATAACTCCCTCCAAAAAGATGATAGAGGGAAAACAATTTTCTTCTGGAATAATAGAAATGCTAGACGTAAGCAGTCTGGTACCCTAATCTGGTGGTTTAAAGAGTGGTTGGATAAAACAGACAATCATGATAAAGCAATGCTAATTATGCATACTGACCCTAGAGACCAACATGGCCAGAATTTGGAATATATTATTAATGAATTGGGCTTAAATAAAAGACAGGTGCTTTTATCAACGGCGAAATTATCACAAGAGAGTTTGGCTGGCCTGTATAATATGGTGGACTGTACCATTAATATCTCAGATGCTGAGGGTTTTGGTCTTGCAACACTTGAATCACTGTCTTGTGGTACCCCAATTATTGTTAATATGACAGGTGGCTTGCAAGAGCAAATTACTAACGGTCACGACTGGTTTGGCATTGGCCTGAAGCCAACATCCAAAGCCATTATCGGTTCACAGAATGTTCCATATATATATGAAGACCGAACAAACAAAGAGCAGTTTTTTTCCGCTCTTACTAAAATGATGGCTCTTGGTCCTGCGGGACGCAAAGAGATGGGATTGAAAGGCCGACAACACGTTGAGGCTAATTATAATTTCACTGATTTCAACAATAATTGGGTGAAAACTATTGATAATCTTGTTGAAAGCAAATCATCATGGTCTGACCGAAAAGAATATAACGGTATTAGGTTTAAGGAAGTTGCATGAGCAAGAAGAAGTACTCAACACCACTTGATATAATACCCAACTCTGGTTCTTGGTATACGGATCAGATGGATGTTGAGTACCCTCTTTCCGTTGGCCCCCTCGCTGATAGTTCTAGCATTGTATACTCAACTCCAAGTTACGGCATTTTTGATATTGATATGCCAGTACATCCTGAGTATGCAAAGGCTTTATGTCCGTCAATTAAAGTCGGTGACCTTGTTGAGACATATAGCGGTGAGATGGGCATTGTTGTCTCAGTTGAGAAGCCGAAAGGCTTCTTTTTACAGATTAAGGAAGCAAATAACAATTATTATACTGTCTTGATAGGACAAGCTGAAAAGAAGTATGTTGGATATTCATTAAAAAAAATGAAAAAATAATTTGACAAACCAATAGCACCATGTTATATTAAAGTTAGGAGAAAAAATGAAAAAGAAAATATTTGTTAGAGGCCCTGTCCTCTCTCAAAGCGGCTACGGTGAACAAGCCCGCTTTGCATTAAGGGCCTTGCGCTCTAAAGAAGATTTGTTTGATGTTTATGTCCAACCTATCCCATGGGGACAAACTGGTTGGGTATGGGAAGAATCTGAATTTCGGCAATGGATGGATGATAAGATCATCAAGACGCAAGTAATGTTACAGGAAAAAAGACTACAACCAGATATCAGCTTGCAGATTACCATACCAAACGAATTTCAAAAGATATGTCCTGTTAATATTGGATACACTGCTGGTATAGAAACAACCAAAGTAGCACCAGTCTGGCTGCAAAAGGGTAACGATATGGACAAGATTTTAGTCGTGTCTAATCATGCCAAGACAACTTTTGAAACAACAACAGCAACTGCTACGAATCAGCAAACCGGCGAAACAGTTGATTATAAACTAAATACGCCAATCGATGTTGTTTGGGAAACAACTCCAAGACCAGAGCCAGAAGATATTCCGAGTATTGAGCTTGAATATGATTTTAATTATTTAATTGTATCCCAACAAGGACCAAGGAAAAACTTTGTAAACGCTGTCTCTTGGTGGGTTGAAGAATTTATTGATCAAGAAGTTGGCCTTGTGGTCAAAACAAATATATCCTCGAATTCAATAATGGACTGGAAGATATTACAGAGCGAATTCACTGGGCTTTTGTCAAAGTATAAAGATAGGAAATGCAAGGTTTATTTATTGCATGGAGATTTAACAGCCGGACAGATGACTGGTCTCTACACAAATCCAAAGATTAAAGCTATGATAAATATATCACATGGCGAAGGCTTTGGATTACCGCTGTTTGAAGCAGCAAGAGAAGCACTTCCTGTAATTACGGTTGGATGGTCGGGTCAACTGGACTTTCTTCACCATAACGGAAAGAGCTACTTCCAAGAAGTTGAATACACAATGGGGCAAGTACAAAAAGAAGCGATTTGGGACGGAGTTATCCAAGCAGACTCGAAGTGGGCATATGCGGATCAAGGTTCATATAAAATGACTCTTCGTAAAACGTTCAAAAACTGGGAAAAATGCAAAGAGACCGCCACAGACTTAGCTGCCCTCATTAGTGATGAATTCAGCAAAGAAAAGCTATTCTCAGGCTTCTGCGATGCTATTTATTCACCAGACCCTGAGCTTTTAGAGTGGATGCAACAATTAGAGGAACTTGATGAAGACTAGATTCATTATGGTCACCGATTTCTTCTTTGATGAGATTAGCGGCGGCGCTGAAATAAATGCAGAGTCACTGGTCGACCGCTTTATTGAACATGGTGTTAAAATTGACAAGATGAAAAGTTCCAACGCAACATTGGAGTTTTTGTCAAGTAATAAAGACGCCGTGTTCATTTTTTCCAATTTTATTTTGTTGAAAGAGGAATGTAAACAGTATGCTATCGATAATTTAAAATATTTTGTGTACGAACAAGATCATAAGTATATCAGAAGCAGAAACCCGGTTGGGTATAAGGATTTTGTTGCTCCGAAGAGTGAGCTAAGAAACATCGAATTTTATAATGGTGCCATAAAGGTCATGTTCTTGACAAAACTGTCGATGGATGTATTTATTGCAAATACGGGTCTCAGAAATGTTTTGAATTTGGGGTCTTCTACTTGGAGACGAGATGAGTTAGAGTATATTAGAACAATATGTAACACATCGAAACAAAGTGTTATTGCGATAATGGACTCGAACAATCCTATTAAAAGGACTGATGACTGTGTTGACTACTGCCTGAAGAGAGATTTAAAGTACGAATTGATAAGAGACAGGGACTTCAAAAAATTCTTATATAAGATGTCGCATTTTGAAAAATTGTTATTTCTTACAGGGCACTTAGAGACTTGCGCTAGAATTGTTGTTGAAGCCAAAATGTTGAATTTGAGAGTCATAACACAAAAGAAACTTATAGGCGCAGCATCTGAAGACTGGTATTCGCTCTCAGGCGAAGAACTCATTGATAAAATGGAAGAGATGAGTTATAACATGCCATTACGAATATTGGAGGAAGCTAGTGTCCCAGTGGGCTAAAATACCACTAAAACAAAGGAAGAACAAGTTTAGGGATATGTCTAAGGGCAAGTCCTTATTACTTAAAAATGCTATGCTTAAGGGCATCTATGAGGGTCTTGAATGCTTATGTGTCAGTGCAGGTACTAGTACTTCTGAATTTGACTATGAAACAATACAAGAGTATGCTAAAGACAAGCCAATGTTTACCATCAAGACTTCGACAATGAAATACAAAGATATAACAGATGCTTGTATCACCAATTATTATGCAAGTTTTCATTTTCCGGATGAGCGTGAATATATGGTCTTAGCCAGACAAGAGACACCGCTTGGCTATAATAACTGGGTTAACAAAGACCTCATTGAGATGTCCACGTTTTCAGAGCAGTTTAAAAACGAGCCTGATGTTTTGTGGGGCTCTGACACCACTGCAAGGCACTCTAATTCTGTTGTAAATGCCAATCGCTGGGTTGAGAATGAAATACAAAATAGTGGCTACAATAGAATCATTGGCCCGGGCTTAATGAATGACATGATCATTCCCATTATGGTTCATTGTGGTATCAAGAAAATAAACATATTAGGTTGGGACGGTGCAAGAATACAACCAGATGGAAGTATTAAGCACTTCTATGACAATGAACCTGAATATAAGCCAACATTAAATTATGTATCAAATAAATTCAATTTGAATAATTTAAAGTCTGATACAAATGAATGCGAGCAACAAATAGCAAAGCGTGGCGAAGAGGGCTTGCTAAGATATCTGGCTGATAAAGGTATCGAGATAAACATATTAACAAAGCATAGCGAAATAAACAGCCAAATTAAAAGAAATCATGCTTTATATGGAGAGTAGATGAAGAGAACATATATTATTGCTGAAATTGGAATAAATCACAATGGCTCTCTTGATGTTGCTAAGAGGCTTATTGATGTTGCTGTTGTTTCTGGCTGTGACGCTGTTAAATTTCAAAAAAGAAACCCGGATGTCTGTGTACCAGAACACCAGAAAGAGGTTATGCGTGACACACCATGGGGACGGATGACTTATCTAGACTACAAATATAAGGTAGAGTTTGAGAAAGAGCAATATAATGAAATAGATAGGTATTGCAAAGGTAAGGGTATTGAATGGTCTGCCTCCCCGTGGGACTTAGATAGTTTAGATTTTTTGATGAGGTATAATGTCCCATGGCTCAAGATACCTTCTGCAATGATCACTAACGAAAAGCTAATGAAAGCTTGTGCTGCGACTAAAAAGAAAGTAATATTCTCTACCGGTATGTCGACATACGAAGAGATAGACCAAGCTGTAGAATGGCTTGCTGGCTCTGAGACTCTTATGTTACATTGCAACTCAACTTACCCTGCGCCACTTAAAGACTTAAACCTTAAATGCATCCAGACTCTTAAAGAGAGGTATAACTGCGAAGTAGGATACAGCGGCCATGAGTTTAGACTCGGTACTTCAGTCGCAGCAGTATATTTAGGTGCTACTTGTATTGAAAGACATATCACTCTTGATAGAACAATGTGGGGTTCTGACCACCTATCATCTGTTGAGCCCCAAGGCCTTATCAAGATGGTTAGGGGCATTAGAGAGCTTGAAGAGGCCTATGGTGATGGCATTAAGAGAGTTACTGATGGCGAACTCAAGCCAAGAAAGAAACTAAGAGGTTATTGATGAAGAAGATCGAAGACATTTGTGTATTAGTACAGGCAAGACTATCTAGTCAACGTTGCCCAAGGAAAATGATTCGTCCATTTGCTGATAGCACTTTGATGGATATTTGCATACAAAAACTAGTTGATTCTAAAATACCAAATGAAAATATATGGATATCGGTTCACGAACCAGAATTAATTGAGTTGTGTGAGAAATACCCAGTTAATATCTTTAAAAGAAGCATAGCTTCAGCCATGTCAGAAGGCACTCCAATGACTGAAATATACGAGTGGTGGGATAAGATTCCACACCAAAATGTAATTCTTGTGAATGCGTGTGCTCCGTTGCTCAAAAAGGAAACAATTGAGAAATTCTTTTTTGATTATATTAAAGAAGAACAAAACGGAATGTTCGGAGTTATTGAAAAAAAGAACTACTTTTGGAAGAACGATGGCACCCTGCTAACTCCTTTAGACGAGTCTGTTATGAACACAAAAACAGCCAATGTAATAAAAGAGGCTGCTCATTGTTTGTATGCTAGTTCTCTTTCTTCAATCGGGAATAGTATATGGATGGGTAGGTTTAATATTCCTAACGAGATAAAATTGTGGACAATGCCAGAGGAAGAGATATTCGATGTTGATTATGAATGGGAATTTCAATTGTATGAAAAGTTATATAAAGCAACGGTGAACAATGAAGCATGATTTTATAAATGGTAAAAAGTTTTTTATAACTGGTGGCACTGGAACCCTAGGAAAGGCATTGGTTTCAAAAATCTTAAACAACGGTGGCATCCCAATAATCTATAGTAGGGATGAAGGAAAACAGGCTCTATCTTTTGCTAGCAACAAGGATGTAAGAAAAATTATTGGGGATGTTCGAGACTATGACAAGATCAATGTTTCAGTTATGAGACATAAGCCGGATATTATTATTCATACTGCTGCGCTAAAAAGAATTGATGATATGGAATTCTACCCGGATGAATGCGTCAAAACTAATATTCAGGGTTCGGAAAATGTGGCCAAAGCAGCTTTTAATAATAACATTAAAAAATGCGTCTTAATATCAACAGATAAAGCATGCCAACCGGTAAATGTTTATGGTTCATCAAAATTTATAGCAGAAAGAATATTTACAAACTACGATTATCATAGTAGTCAAACAATATTTTCTTCTGTTAGATATGGCAATGTCATTTGCAGTAGGGGTTCATTTATACCACTGTGGTTAAAATTGTTGTCTGAAGGTAAGAAAATCAAAGTTACCTCTTTGGGAATGACCAGATTCTTATTTACAATACAGGATGCTGTTGACGCTGTTTTCGGAGCAGTGATAAATTCAGAAGGAGGCGAAGTTTTTATTCCTCAGATAAATTCATATGATATGACGACTATAATTAAGGCTGTTAGAGAAATTCATGGCTCTCAAATTGAATATGACGTTGTTGGTTTGCGTCCGGGTGAAAAACTTCATGAAGACATGCTAGCAGAGACTGAATTGCCCTTTGCCTACAAAGTAGACAATATCAATTTATTATGTATCAGACCTCAATATTCTAATAGAGAGTATCAAAATAAATGGTTAAAATACAGTGGACCACACTTCAATTCTTCTTTGCATGTTAGTAATAATATATCAGATTTAAAGAACTTAATTATAAGAGGTGAAAAGGAGTCCAATGAGGCTCTTTGAGACTAGAATGGTACAAGAAGATGTTAACAAAATATCCAAAGTACTTTCCTCGGGTAATATTGGTTTTGGCGAAAATGTTAACATCTTTGAAGACATGTTTTTGGATTTTTCAAAAAAGAAAAATAATATTGCATGCAATTCTGCTTCTGCTGCTTCATTTATGATTTTTTCCTATTTAAAAGATAAGTTTGGCGTATGTGATGTTTATACTACATCGTTAGGTTTTACTTCACCTGCTTGGTGCGCTAAGCACTTTGGTCACAATTTGGTGTTTGTTGATGTCCAAGACGACTTACAATTTTCCTGTGAATACTACAGGAAAATTAGGAAAGACACTAAAAATAAAGTAGTCCTCATGCCAGTTCTGTATGGGGGAGTTAGTAATATTGATAATTTTGAAGTTTTTGGAGATGAAATAATCGTTGTTGATTCTGCTCATTGTGTAACACCAGCCATTAAATCGGATTTTATATTTTTTTCTTTTCACCCATATAAGCCAATCTGTACTTCTGATGGAGGGATGATTTCGACTGATATGGATGAGGCTGCTAATTATTTTAATAATTATAGAAATTTTGGTAGGATTTTTAAAAATCTTACTTACGATATAAAAGCCGCTGGTTTTAAATTCTATATGAACAATTTGAATGCAACAATAG
>UEXN01002744.1_pt1 | contig 12109 bp, 17 predicted proteins | sample 1796711 | NCBI WGS metagenome assembly UEXN01 (sample SAMEA4772470, study PRJEB27181) | metagenome | reverse complement strand
AACTAATCGTAAATGTTGTCCTGTATCTGGTATGGATAAAGGTACTTGAGGAAACTGATTATCTGCCACCTTCAGGTCTCGCTTCTATATCTACACCTGACATGGTATTGAAATTTCCTGTCACATTTACCCTAATGCGATGATATCGAGATGTACTCCGTAGAGGACAAGTGCCAGTATCATTAGTGCTAGTAGCAGTGCCAGTTGTTGTGGTGTCAAGTTGTGATTGCCTCGTAATAGGTGTGATAGTTACAGATGTATTTGTTGTTCCATCTACTATTGGCCTACAATTAATTAAAGTTGATCGCTTACCTTCTGTGCCTTCAAATTCTCTAGTATCTATTGTTGCAGATAAACTGTTAGAAATAAACTTACCAAACTTGTTAGCAGAGTTGAATCCAGCTAGACCAACAACGCCTTCTCTATAAAAGTAAGAGTCAAGAGATCGTGGTAAATTATCTAAATCCCCTAACACATCTAAACTTTCTAAAGTGTTAAATGCTTCTTGTGAGGCACTAGCAATAAATTGTAAGTCTTGTCCGCTACCTGTACTCCATTTATCAACAGCATAGTTGTAAATTAATAATTTATTATTCGTAGTTCCAGTTGCTCCTGATCCACGATACGACCATACAACAATACTATTGTTAGGATCGACAGCAGAAGAAATACCATCTAGGTTAGATGACAAGTCATCAAAAAAAAAGTTATCAACTTTACCATTTCCAATGGGTGTTAATTGCTGTCCACCAGTGAGTTTGTAAAAACCATCTTGTGCTAAAAAGAAAACCATGTTTCCGTAAGAAGCAACAGACTTAGGTGCAAATGCTCCAATGTTATCTGCTATTTTATTAAACTGAAAGATTAACGGAGTACCTGCATATTCCATTCTGTAGATAGCTTTCTCCATAAAGATCACACCAGCACTTTCACCACCTACGATGGCTTGAATATTACCATGTGATCCTACAATGTCTTGAAAACCTGATTGTGTAGCTTGGCTAGGTGTCCATGTAGAACTATCATTAATACCTGACCACTTTACTCGTTGGTTATAGGTTGTAGAACTTTCTGTAGTATATCCAGATACTACAAAGTCTCTAATCACTGCGATGTATTTAGCTTTTAATGATACAAGATCACTAAAGGCACTATCTACACCTTCTTCAAACTTTTGTATGTTGTCTGCAAAGTTAGTAGCAATAATGTTTGAGCCAAACTGTGTGAAGGCCCAAAAGTCTCTAGCGTTTTCTGTCGTAGAATTGTTATAACCACCTGATTTACTTTTATCTTGAAAGACTAGTGAGGAGTCCATCTGATATAATTTAGTAGCATCACCAGCATAGTTCGTAGAACCACTAGCACTAAAACTTGTAAATAAACCTAATGCACTTCCTGTTAATCCAGTACCACTGAGGGCCTGAAAACCAGCTAGGCTTTTATAACCTTTAGCTAGAGGTAAGACATTATCTACAACCAACGCACCTGAGTTTTGGTATGTTGGAAGATCGGCTTGTAAATCACCAAACTCAATCATCTACACCACCTGTGGTGTGGACATCTGTAAAGGTGAAGATGTGGTTGAACCTCTTGATGATGTTTCGTTAGCATTCTTAATAGCCTCTTTGTATAAAGTTGCCCATGTATTAATTCTTTCGTCTTGCATAATAAAAGGTGCTGACTCTGCTAATGCACCATATAAATATAGTTCAGGGTAATTAGTAAGAATATCATTTGTTGCATTACTATCTGATAATGCAGTTATGTTTTTATAATAGTTTATTTGTAAGGTAATAGCGGAGTCAGGTGCTACACCTAAAAGAATATTTGTACCGAGAATAGTAAAATATGTAGGTTTGCCTCTACTTTGACTGACATTATACTTGTTGTAAAAATCACTGTTGTTTATAAATCTTAATGTGCAATATGGATCGCTCTGATATATCACAGTTGTTGCTTCTATATAACCTGAAGGTAAAGAATAACTTTGTGTACCAGCAACAGTTGTTATTGATGTATCAGTGTTTACCATTTCTCTCACTCGTAGCTCTCTATTTAATCTTGCTTCAGTAAGAGTAATAAAGTCACCTAAATAAGCAGTTAGATCGTCTCTGTTTAAATAGTTTGCTATCGTAGTTTTCAGATTGGAGTATGTGTCTAATGCCATTATAAGTTACCTGTATATATTCTAAAATGTCTGTTATCAGAGTCGTTTAACCAACGAAAAAATCTAGTCTTGTCTAAGACTTTTCCATTATAATGTAAGATGCCTTGCTTCGCTAATTGATGAACTACAATGTTAGGTAGTCTAGCTACACGATACCCTTTTTCATTCTGAAATGCTTTTGCTTTATATGCACCTTCGTTTTGTGCTACTTTATTAGCATCTAATATTTCTTTTATCGTTGCTGGATCTTGATAGTTTTCAATATGTATTTTATTCTCAGCTTCATCAACAATAAGATTAGTCTTGACTGATGACTGATCGTTAGAATCGTTTAGTGAGAATATTTTTGCCATTACTTTATTGCTTTAGCTATCATCGCATCAACAGTATCTTTCATAGATAGACCTTGATTACCTGAAATGCTTAACATGGGATCGTATTTACGATCACCCATTGATGTTTGCTTAGATTGTTTCTTACCATCACCTTTAGAAATCATTTGGTCTGATTTTACAGCGTTAGCTACAACCTTAAACAACCTTGATGTATGTTTTTTGTTTGTGAATATTGCCATTTGTTCCTCTCTATATGTAAAGGGGGTGCATGAAACACCCCCAGTCCTTTAGCTACAATTATGCAGTTAAGTTAAATATTCCGTAGTTTGCGTTTGGTGCTTTTGCACATAAAGCATACTCAGCTAAGAGTAACTTCTTGTCAGAGTCACCAGTCTTTGCAAGATCAGTAGTTTGGAATGGTCTTAGGAAATCCACTGACCACATATCCATTTGAAGGATATCTACTCTGTTTGCATTTTGATGTCTGTTTGGTACGAAAGCTACCTCACCGAAATCAGATACATAAATATCAGTAGTACCGATTGATACTCTGTCACTCGCATCTTTGTATTTCGTTGCAACTCCATTAAAAGCTGAAGCTAGTTGCTTGTGTGATGGTGACATCATTACTGTCTCAGGCTCTCCACCTAATTCAAAGGCTTTTAAAAGACCAGCTTTTAATAATAGCTCTGTGTAAGTTCTGTTTGTACCACCAGCGATTGCTGTTGCACCTGTACCAGCTGGTTCAGCTGATGGTGAACCATTTACTGAATAGTTATCAGCAGAAGATGATGTACCTGGTTTGTTACCACCATACCATGTTCCAACAGAAGCAGTTTCTCTTGCAGTTGATGCGTTACCAGCGACTTTTGCATTTTCGATTCCTACTAATGCTCTTTCCATGTCTCGCTTGATTTCTTTACCCATCTTTGCAAGTTGATAAGCCATCTGTGTAGACATACCAGCGTTATCGACTGCATCGTCAGTACCAGAAATCGTTACTGATTTTGCAGAGATTTGTGTGTGGTTGTTAAGTCTCACAGTTGCTGTTCTTGCATCGCCTGTGTAGTCGTCACCTTCGATTTGTGCGTTTGCACCAGCGTCAGCTAGTGAGTCTGTCTGCCATTCGTAAAGTGTGTTTGTTGCTGTACCTTTTGATGCGTTGCTCATAAAAGGAGTTTCAGTCGGTGAAATATTGTAAATTACATCAGCTAAATCTTCTCTTATAGAATTTGCACCATCATAGGTATCAAAAGTATTGGTTGGTTGTGCCATTACTTATTCCTTTCTATGTTGTTGTTATTGAGAAAACATCTCTTGTAAAACAGAAACAGCATCATTTACTTTTCCTGTTTTTCTTAGAGTTGCCTTTTTAGATTTCATACGCTTTGCAATCTCATCATCATCTTGAACTTTTGCACTGGAAGAACTCACGACCTTAGAAACTTTAGTAACTTTTTTATTTTTTAAATTAGCTTTTTTTAACTTATCGTATCGATAAGCGTTAGCTAACATAATTACTGCTCTATGGTCTACAAGTTGTGCTATGTCTTGATCGGTATAACCAATATCTTTGGCATAGTTTGTTAAGTTTTTAACAAACTCTGGACCTTTGTTCTTATCTGCATAGATCGGAAGTTTTTGAGTAAGTAGTTCACGCTGTTCAGCAAGATAAGTTTGATATTTTTTATCATTCTCAACTTGTTTTTCAGCCTGTAATCTCTGCTGTTCTTGGATAGACGCTTGTAATAATTCTTTGCGTTTATCTTGGTCAGCCTTAACTCTAACATACTCAGCAGGATCGTCTCTATATAGTTGATCCATATCAACTTGTGGTTCTGCATTTAATTGTTCAGACAACATACGAAGATTTTGTGCGTATTCATCTCGTTTGATTTTAGCCTCCTCGCTTCTTCTAAGAGCTTCTGCGTTCTTTTCCTCAAGAGTTTTTCTTTCTTGAGAAAGCTTCTCAGTTTTGCGAGTATAATCACTTTGTCGAGAATAACCTTTCGTGAGTTCATCAAGGGTGACTTCTTGTTCTTGTCCATCGACAACAACTTTATAAAGTTCCTGACTACTCTCAGATGGTTGCTCATCTTCAATTTGATCGATTAGTTCATCATCTTCAAAAGCATCTTCGATATTCGTTTCCGAGTCGCTTACTTCTTTTGTTGATTCTTCACTTGCAGTCTCTTGAGCCTGTGAGGCGTTTAGCAGGGTATTCAAGTGTTCTGCGGTCTCGTTTACATTTCGAGACGTAGGCTTTGGTGCAACAGATTCACTGGGAGTTTCTGTTGCAGAATCCATTACTGGTTGTTCTGCCATTTATTTCTCCTATTTTTTTATGATTTTACCAGTTTCCATGATTGACTGGATTTGCATCACAACGAGTTCCAACATTCTTCTCATGACAAAAATGTTTTCTCTCTGTTCTGAATTTTGTAGATCACTACTTAACCATTCTTGATTAAGGTCGGATCGAATTTTGTTTACTGCTTCTATAAATAAAGGGTGTTCTAATACTTGTTTTGCTTCAAGACTTCTTTTTTGTTCGTTGTCTGCCATTACTATCTATATTTGTTATTAAAGTCTGATAATTTTTTTGACTGTTGTTTAAAATTAAAAGTTCTTTCACTAGCACTTTTTTGTCTATTAGGATCTGGTGGTGAATAAGAAACTACTTGAGATGCACCATAATTAGATTGGAATGGCCTTGAATCTCTACCACCTAAATTTATCGTACCAACATCATCAGCTTTATCGCCTCTGCTTTGTTTTAGATAAATTGGATTGCCTGTAGCATCTACTGCATAAGGTGTTTCTGCTTGTGCATCTAAGTTTAATCCTTGTTTTCTTGCTAGGTCTTGTTCAAAGGCTTGATTTGTTTGTGCTAGTCTTAAATTACCACCTTTAGCAAAAGTCAGTGTTCCATTATCTGATCTGTTAATAACACCAGCATTAATTAATTTATTTACATCAAATGCAGTTGATAGTTGGCCCATTGGAGTAAATCTTCTAAACATACCACTCAATCCTGTACCATAAGGATTTATTTCACCTGATCCAAAATATGATTTAGCTGTGTCTGCTGTTAAACCTTCAGCACCTAATCCTAAGTTCATAAAAGCATTCTGTGTCGGACTAGCAATACTACCTACACCTTGATATATAGGTTGTGTTTGATTGCCACCATTACTTTCGTTTGTTGTTTCCTGTTCGCTTTCAACAAGTTTGCATGATTGTGTTACTGGATCAAAATAATATCCGTTTGCGTTATCACAAACTGGATTGCCTTGCTCGTCACTAGAGGGAGGAGTAAATGCTGGTTTTGGACTTACGTCAGTTTGATTAGCATAAAAGCCTTCAGGTGAGTAAGGGTTTCTAAATACACCAAACTCATTCATATCTTGTGGTTGCATCGGTGTTGATGCTGATACACCTGATAATTTTGAGTCAATAATTCCTTGTGCTAAACTACTTGATCCAAATGGTTGAAACATTAATTAATACCTTCCTTTAATATTTGAGAAGCTAACTTTTCTTTTTGTATTTGATTACCTTCTTCAGTCTTTAAAATTTCTGTTGCTAGTTTTTGTTGATTTAGATTGAGTTTTTCTCTTTCGATTTGTTCATCTACTTTTTGTTTTCTAGCTTTTAATTGCAACTCAGCTTGATCTTTTTGCTGTTGTCTTTGTAATTCTGCTTGTGCCAACTGTAGTGTTGGATCAGGTTTTTTTTGTTTTGGTTGTTGTGGTGGTTTAGTCGATGGATTGTTAAAGAATTGAGAAGCATCTTTGTACCCAGCATTTTCTAAGTATTTCTCTAAAGTGTTGTAGATTTTTTGTGGATCTACGATGCCCATACCACCAGTAGCAATAAGTTTTTCTTGTACTGCTAACACACGACCTAATACTTCGAGTCGTTGATCTTGTGATCCTGTGCCTAATCCTACTTGTACTGTTGCATTGTATTTGTCGTGCCAGTCTCTAGGGTTCATCGGTACAAACTGATTGCGTAATCTAATAATTCTTTCTTGATCTTGGTATTTACAAACTAATTGTAAGATACCTTGAAACATTCTTTTAACACCTTCACTAAAGTTACGAGCATACAGTTCTATTCTTTGTGTTGATGCGTTCATCATCACATTCGCACTGGTTGCTGTAGTGTGAGATTTGTTAATGACATCACTATCAAGGCCCATTTGTACTTTTGATACACCTGATCGTGACTCACGAATGTTGTCTACCTTATCCATCATAGCTAAACCCTCTTGCATAAAGTTTGGGGAGGCAAGGGGAGTCACTGCTCCTGCTGACTTTGCACGAACTATTCCCCCTGCTCTGGAAGTAAGGAGATCGTCTATGTTTACTTGCCCATCTACTACAACTGTACGAGCATTGTTTTGTAGATAGGCGTTATTAAGAGTTTGCCTTAGGAGGGTAGTCTTAATCTCTTGCACATCGCCAATTAAATCATAGATAGATAAACCATAAAATCTGTGTGGCATAGGAATAGCAGTTACCATCGCAAAAGGTATTTGCTCTATGGGTTCATTTTCTAAAATGTGATAAGTATTGGGTGCTGATCCACCCACTACAATGTGTCTTAGTTCTGCGATACCATCGTTGTCATAATCACACTTCATATAGCAATCAATGACTGATACTCGTGTCAATAAAGGATCAACGTTTTGATATTCTTGAGGCATCGTCTCATCGTCATACGATCTTCTTGTAACAGCCTCTGTGTTGTAAATTTCTTCATCAGCTACAGGGAGTTCATTGACAATCTTCTTGTCAAAACCCATACTAATAAGTTCTGATCTTGTTTTAAAAACTCTTTGTCCAATAAAGTTGCAATCTTCCATGTTTGTAGCAGTTTTACTGACTAAAAGACTTTCTGGTGCAACATTTTCTACGCATACACGACCATATTCTTTTACTCGTTGAACAGTAACGTTGTATTTAGTTTCGTTGGAGTCAATATTGTTTAAATCAATATCGATATCGCCTTCTTCAACTTCAATAACCTCTACTTCAGAATCTGCAATTAAAGATTGATACTCAGCAGTCGTTAAATTCTCATAAGACTCTTTTTTCTGCTCTTTATCTCTTTTCCAATAGTATTTTACAAAGCCATTTTTAGAAATAAGGGCATCTTTAAACATTGTGTGTAAGATACTGTAGCCATTGTTGTCTTTATTGAAGATATGATTGATGTAATCTGATGCTTGTTCAGAATACGCAATATCTTCTGGGCCTGTTGGCTCAAATCTGACGATACTTTCGCCTTGTGTAAAGATTCTCATCATACTAGGCAGTATGCTTTCAACCACTTCGAGTACATCTTGTGATCTGACTTGTGATTGACCTTCTACTTCGTTACCAAGAGGCTCTCCTAAGTAAAATTTTAGTGCATTTTTACGTTGCGAAGATAATTCACCCCCATAAAAACCTAATGAGTTTGTAATCTCTTGCGATATAAGTGCTTTTAATCTTTCTTTTGTTAATTTCATTATACAATTCCTAGCTTCGGATAATTAATCTGCGTAGACCAGTTTTTCGTTTCCTGTAATCCAGTACATAAATACCTAAATGCGTCTGCACTATGTGATGTCCAGTCGTGTTGCGGTCTATTTTTGCTTTCTCCTCTATCATTGACAGCCCATCGATACTGTCTCAAGGCATCTAATCCATCTTTTGTCTTTTCAAAGTCAAAATAACATCGTGATAAGGTCATTCTGACTGCGTTAATTCCATCTTCTATACTCATCTTGGGTACAATACTGGTCGATAGACCTAAACTCTGTGCGATCTCTACTCGTGATTTACCTGTTCCAATCTCTCGAACATTAGCGTCATGAGGAAGGTAGTGTGTGTCGTACACATATCCTCGATCTTGGAGGATTGAGGCGTAGTATTCTAAGGATTCACCACTATCATCGAAGTAGTCTATAAGGTGTATTGCTGTGCCTTTTTGCTGAACGAACCATATTGATGTTTTATCGGCCATTCCCAGATCCCAAAAGGTAGATACCTTTAATGTCGGATCATATGGTACTTTTGTTACTCGGCCATCTTCATCGGCTTTATTCAGTCCTTGTGAGTAGATAGCTCCGATTGCAGAGCTTTCAAAACTACATTCATATTCTGCCTCGTATATCTCAGGAGGCATTAATTTCTTTGCTTCGGCTAGTTCTTCTTCTTTGACAACTTTAGTTTCTGATGCCTTAAACTTCGTGGCATACCAACCATCATTGTGCATACCATGATTATACAAATCAAAGAAAGAGTTATGACCTTGAGGAGTACCAATCGCAATCATAAATCCTTCTCTGTCTGATAGTGCTGGTCTGATTACTTCAGTCCACATTTTCGGTGGCATTTGTGCCACCTCGTCTAAGACAACACCATCAATATATAAACCTTTTAGTGTTTGTGGTCGTTCACAACCAAGTAGTTGTATTCTACCACCATTGGGTAGTTCCGCTCTTAATTCTGTTTCATGGTAGTCCATATTAGGGAGGACCGATGTATAGTATTTCAAGTAATCCCATGCGATCCTTTTTGCCATACTGTAGGTCGGTGCTATATAATAATATCGAGGTCGTGGTAGAGGACATTGTAGGCACTTCTTAATCAGCTCATTGACTGTGAGAACTGTCTTACCAAAACGTCTATGACAAACTAATACGTTAAATCTTTTTAGGTTCTTGTGAACTTGTTGTTGTAATTCTCTAGGCTTATACGGAATGGTTATGGTGTTCATTCATCAGCTTTCTTATCCCCACCATATATATCCTGTATTCGTGCCACTGTGCTGTCTGTAACTAAACCCCTCCCTGAGTTTTGTTTGACAGGTGTCTTGTCGTTCATGTGCTTCACCATTAAGGTGAACACATCAATTTTTTTTGATTTTTTCTTTTTTTTTACCACTATAATGATCTCCACATAGGAAGTAATACTGTCTGTAGGCATCTTTTGGCTGTATAGCAAAAGAACCCCAACTATCACAGTATAGACAGATCCTATTTTGTTCTTGTTGATGTCGTGTCCAATTCAGAATAGTCAGTTCTGAATGTATTTTACCTTCTGGTAAATCTTTTTTATATTTAGTAAAGTCTATCGTCATGCTGGTGTAACTCATTGGTAGAGTGCATTCTTGGTAAGAATGAAGTAGGAAGTTCGATTCTTCTCACCAGCACCAAGCCTTTTAGGACATGGTTTCTGGGTTGAAATGGGTAGTATAATTATAAAAAAAAAAGCGATGGGGGTTGTCGCAAATATTTTTAGGCTAAATTTTGTGTTTTTAGCTAGAAATAATTGTCAATGATGTTCTAAGTGTTGATTTATATAGCTTTTTGTATATTTACACGCATAAAACACGCATAATTTATATATTTATACAATAAAATATATTGTGTTGGTCCTTTAAGAGCTTTGATAAATGTTTTTTAGTTTTTTATGATGTTAGATCCTACCACTGAAATACAATTTAATGGTCCTACAATATAACCCAATCAAATCAACAATATCCAAACAAACAACCTTTATTCTTCTATAAGTCTTTCTTACTACTTCTCTATCCATATTTCTGTACTTGTTTACTTAATTAATAGTATTTCATTAATAATTTAATTTATTTGGGTAAGAATTAGCGGAAATTTATATATAATATGTATTACTCAATATTACCCATAAAATACAATTAATTCCACTTTTTACAATTTATTACTTGCAAAACAATTTAATATATGAATAATCATTTATATATGAAAGAGAGAAAAAACATGACAAGTAAAGCAAACGTCTTAAGACTTCTATTACAAGAAGCTAAGAAGCAAAACCTTAAATGGTTAGTCCAACAAAGTGGCGAAAATCTGTTTCCTAATGAAGATGATCCAGATGATTATGATAACTGGCAATTTACAAATAAGATCAATGGTACAGTTGATTTTGTAGAAAATATATACAATCAAGCGGTTATCATTTTTTCAGATCATAAATGGGTTAAATATATCAAACAGTATGATGAACACTCAGCTGAAGATATTTCAGATTATATTGTATGTGATTGGATAGACAATTTTTGTGATCGATTAACTGAAACACATTCATAGATATTTATATAAAGGTCCAAGGGCCTTTATATCAATACCTAATGTATTGAATGAAAGAGAGAAAAAACATGAACTTAACAATAGAACTTAAAACTGTATATGGTAACGATCTTATATATCCAGTATGTGACAAGGCATCAAAACTTTGTTCTTTAACTAATCAAAAGACGTTCAGTCAATCAGCAATTAAAATACTAAAAGAGCTGGGGTATACATTTACCCAAAAAGAATTGAGTTTATAAATGAACTTTCCCATTGATTACGATACTCATTATATTTTTGGTAAATACCTAGCTTCAATTCAAACTTATAGAAATGGTGCAATAGAAATTTCTATTGATGATTATGGCATCAATTACAGAACTACATTTCATTTCCATACTTTAGCTAGTGCATTAAGACAAACAAGAAAAGATATTCGATATTTAGAAAATATTTCTGATTAGATATTTATAAAAGGATCTTTATAGGTCCTTTTATCAATAACTGATTATTGTTATTGAATGAAAGAGAGAAAAGAATGACTAAAGTACATCATACGAAGTATAAGAAAAACTATCGTCAGTATATTCTAGATTGCGTATACAGTGATGATAGAGAATTAACAACAGATCAAGAAAAGATCAATTATATATTTGATCGCTTTAATTCTGAGTATAGTTGGAATATCCAAAGACAAGGCAAGTATAAAGCAATGTCAGAATGGTTAAGCGGTTTGGCTTTACCAATAGATTTTTATAATCATGATATTGTTGAACTAGCTGTTAAAATGGGATCAATAGATCCTAATCCCTCAGATCAGTTATATGACAAAGTTTGTAATAACTATTTTAATTTTATGGCTAATATTATTTTAGGCTTAGAAAAAGAGGTATCTAATGCAAATTAAATATATAGCAACCATTAAAGAATGGCGAGATAAAACCTATGGCAATACTTATTTTTCAGCCTCTATAGACGATATAGAAAATGAGAAAGAATATAAATTGATAATGCAATATGGTGATTCTTCACATGGTGAACAACAAGTCAAAAAGTATTTAGGTTTAAAAGGTTTTAACTCTGAATTACCTATTAAATTTATAACTATCCCAAATTGTAAGCAAAGAGAAGTTATAAAACATGGTGGCGAATAATGATATTACGAGGCCTGGACGGCATTGACATCATATCATTAGCTATATTCTTTTATATATCTTTTAAGTTATATCAGATGCTAAAGAAAGAAAGCGAGGATAAAAGACAATGAAAAATTATTATTCAAAGGTTATAATTACTTATTCAATTAACAATTTAGAAGCTGATAGCAAATCAGATTATATTGAAAAGTTAAAAGAGCAATATAGTGAATTACATGGCATAGAATTACAAGATAATGAAATTCAAGATATAGAAGAAATTGAGGTTAATAATGAGTAAAAACTTAAAAGAACATAATAAAATATTACTTGAATTTATTGATGATCTATATGAAAATTCATTTAT
>UEXN01002743.1_pt1 | contig 12113 bp, 14 predicted proteins | sample 1796711 | NCBI WGS metagenome assembly UEXN01 (sample SAMEA4772470, study PRJEB27181) | metagenome | reverse complement strand
ATTCTGGTAAGTTTTTATATCCTATTACTACTTGCACAGAACGACCGCCAAAATTAGCTGTTTTCATTTCTGCATATCTATTACGAAAAGCATAATAAGATGTAAAATCTAATAAAAATGGATCTAAAAAATAACATTGAGTAAATAAATCAAGAGGTGATTTAGTGACTGGAGACCCTGTTAATATTCTTCTATATTTACATTGTTCTGACAACTTTAAAATATTTTTAGTTCTTTTTGCAGAAGGGTTTTTTATAGATGTAGACTCATCAATGGCTATTAATGTTTCATGACAACTTAAAAACTTTATGGCAAAATCAAGGCCTTTTTTTGTTGAAAATGCTTCAACATTCATAATTAAAATATGTAAATCCATTTCTGGTTTAAACAATGTTTTAAGTTTTGCTTCTTGTGTTTTGTTGATATTAGCTTGCCACAATATTGACTTTTTTTGTATGTGATCTGCCATGTGTGTAGGTATTTCAGAGTCTTGCCAGTTTTTGTATACACCTTTTGGTGCAATAATTAAGGCACCGTTAATTTTACCTCTGTCATAAAGCATGGATATATTATCTATCAACACTTTTGATTTACCTGTACCCATCTCCATAAAAAGAGCGTAAGCTTCTTTATTCCAAGATTTTTCTAAAGCAGTTATTTGATGCTTATAAGGCTTAGTTTTAAATTTATAGTTCATAATCTTTTCTTCTTTCTATTTGACAAGCTATACGAAATATAATAGAAGTCAAGTAAGAAAGTTATGACGGAATACACAGAAATAAAAAAAGAAAAAGAACCTACTGTTTATTTGCTACAGGAAATACCTGGAACAAGTGTTGGCAGACCAAAGTTTAATATTATGGGTGCTCTTAAATATGGTAAACTAAAAGTTTTACTAAAAGAACACGCGCAAATTGTATTAAGTGCAGGTCCAGTTCTTTTTGAATTAAGAAAGTTATTAAGAGGTATAAAACCTAATGATTACTTATTATTGACTGGAGATCCATCTATAATATTTCTTGTAGGTCCAATCGTAAATTATTATACGGGTGGAAAAATTAATTTATTAAAATGGGACAGACAAGAAAAAGTCTATTATCCTGTGCCAATAAATTTTAATGAAAAAGGAGAAATAAATGAGTAATGAAAAATTACAAAGTATGTTTATTGAGGACGCACCTCAAGACGTAAATAATTTAGGCGGTGTAGAAAGTTTATCCGACTTAGTTATTAAATTACAAAAGTTAGAAGACGAAATAAAAGAAGACGAGGAACGTCTTAAATTAAAAAAACAAAACGCAGACCAAATATCACAAATGGCAATTCCAGAGATTATGGATTCATTAAAAATGAAGACTATGAAATTAGCTGATGGATCTGCAATAGAAGTAAAAGAAATTTACAGCGCTACTATACCTCTTGATAAGAGAGAAGGCGCATATAACTGGCTTCGAGAACATGACTTAGGTGATCTTATTAAAAATGAGATCACAGTTTCCTTTGGTCGTGGCGAAGATAACAAGGCGAGCGAATACGCAGACCTTGCAAAAGGGAATGGGTTCGAACCAACCCAAAAGTTGAAAGTCGAACCTATGACCCTCAAAGCATTGTTTAGAGAACGTTCTGAGAAAAACGAAGAACTTCCGTCTGAACATTTTAATCTGTTTAAGGGAAACAAAACAAAAATAACAAGGAGCAAATAACATGAGCGAAGAAACAAGAGACGTCGCAAACAAACAAGGTGGTGCATTAGCAACTTTGGACTTTGTTGCAGACTCAGGAATGGGTCTTGAAAACATTGACAAAGGTGATCTTGCTTTACCTTTTCTGAAATTACTGCAAAGTGGTTCAGATGAACAAAAAAAGAAACATGCTAAATATGTAGAAGGAGCAGAAGCTGGTATGTTTTACAATACAGTTACAAAAAAACTGTATGATGGAGAGAAGGGAATAGAAGTTATTCCTGTGTTCTACAAAATGACTTACCCTGAATGGGCACCTTTTGAAAGAAGCGAAGGTAGACCAATCAGTAATGATAGGGGTCCAGGAGTTATGGCAGAAACAACTCAAAATCAAAATAACAATAAGGATGTGTTGAAGAATGGTAACGAGATTATCAAAACAGCAAATCATTTTGTTATCATTAACGGAGAGAGACCTGAGAAAGCTTTAATGACTATGAAGTCTACTCAGTTAAAAGTCAGCAGAGGATGGAATTCACAAATGGAAGATCAATTTGAGACAGATCCTAAAACTGGCAAGTCTGTACCGGCACCTATGTTTTCAAGAGTATACAAACTAAGATCTGTTGAGAACGCAGGAAGCAATTTTAATTGGCATGGTTATACCATAGACATGTTAAAAAAAGTTGACAATGCTGGGCTCTATCAAATGGCCCGTGATTTTCACAATTCTTTAAAAAACTCGCAGCAAAAAGCTGCCACAGTTTCAGAGGATAATAAATCAAATTACTAATTTCTCGTAAGAGGAATATGGGCGGTCATAGGGAGACTGAAGCCGCCCGTAATAAGGGATCAATATGGTTAATGAGTTTATAAAATTATTTACTGGGTATGAAGGTGATTTTGGTATTGCCGACATGTCCAAAACTTCTTTAGACTCTAACAAAAACAAAATAAAACCTAATTACGAATGGGCAGGCAGACCCGTATCTTCTATTGATTATAAAAATCATATAGAAGGAAAAATTTCTATAGGAATACAACCCTGTAGATTAAATAAGACAGTTCAATTTGGTTGTATAGACATTGATCCACCAGACTACGGACAATTCAAAGTAGAAGAATTTTTAGCATTATTCCAACAATATAAATTACCTTTAATACCTATACTTTCTAAAAGTGGCGGTTTGCATTGTTATTTATTTTTAAAAGAACCTATACCAACCATAGATTTAATAGAGGCATTTAAATCTTTTTTACTTCCTCTAGGTTTATCTTCTACCACAGAAGTTTTTCCAAAACAGAAAGAATTAAAGGAAGATGACAAAGGAGATATTAAGCCAGGTAATTTTATAAACTTACCATATTATAACAACGGTAGTTCAACTAGGTATGCGGTAGATAAGAATAATTCTAAACTATCATTAGAAGATTTTATTAAATATGCAAATGAATCAAGAATAGATAAACAAAAACTAAGTGAATTAGTTACTAGCACATACAGAGATATACTATTAGGCACAAACAAAGAATTTGAAGACGGACCACCTTGTCTAGCTTTATGTTCTAAGAAAAAATTAAGTGATGGTAGAGATCGTTTTATGTATAACTACATGGTATTTGCAAAAAAGAAATACAAAGACAAGTGGCCTGACCAAGTTGCAAAAGCAAATTATAATTATTTAGAAGACCCTTGGGATAAATCAAAACTAGACAGTAAAATAGCTGCATGGAAAAAAGACACAGCAGGACATACTTGTTATGAAGAACCTATACAATCTAAATGCATGCGTACGTTATGTTATTCTAAACCCTTTGGAATAAAATCAGATGGTATAACTACATTTCCAGACATAAAAGATTTTGCAATTATAAAATACTCTGATCCTGAATACAGATTTAACATTGTCATGCCTAACGATGATAACGTAGAAGTTACAATACCTAATACAAAACTTATGACTAATCAAAAAGATGTTTTAAATTTTGTATGGGAACAGACAGGTATATATTTTGAACCATTAAAACCAAAAGATTGGAGATCTAAACTAACTTTATTAAGGAACAATTGCCAAGAGATTACACCACCTGCAGGAACACAGATAGCTGATAGATTAAAAGAAGAACTATATCAATATTGTGTTAATGGACCACAAGCTATGAAAAGAAGTCAAATTAATAGTGGTGCATGTCTTACAGAAGAAGCATATCATTTCTTTAGGTTCGAGTCTTTTCTTGAGCATTTAGGAACTAATTGGAAGATTCCAGAAGAAAGAATTGCACAGAAACTAAAAGAAAAATGTTCTGTAGAATTTGGACATTCACTAAATATAGATGGCAAAACATTAAAAGTATGTAGGGTATCACAGCTGCATTACAAAAGAATAGAACACAAACTAACAGATAGAGAGAGGTCTAATTATTAATGAGATATAAAGTTATAGGACCGCCAGGAACCGGCAAGACATATACACTTTTAAATGAAGTTGCTAACTACGTTAACAAAGGCGTACCATTAGATAAGATAGGTTACTTTTCTTTTACACGTAAAGCTGCAAACGAAGCAAGAGATAGATTTTTAAAAACAAACCCTACTTTAGATAAAAAAGATATAAGATATTTTCAAACGTTACACTCGTTAGCATTTACTAGATTGGGATTAAAAGAAGAAAACGTAATGCAAGAAGGTAATTATAGAAAAATAGGTGAGACGTGTGGTGTGCAAATAAAATATGCAGCCTACGAAAAGAATGAATGGAATGGAATTTTTACATCAGACAGTGAGTATTTAAGTTTAATAAGTTTAGCTAGAGTAAAACAAATTAGTGTATTGGATCAATATAATTTGAACGAACATCTTGGTAAAATTCAAAGAGACAAGTTAGAGGCAATAGATAAAGAAATAAACAACTATAAAAGTGTGTATGGATTAATTGACTACACAGATATGTTGGATAAATGGTTGGGACCAAAAGGAACAGCACCGCAATTTGAAGTTATATTTGTAGATGAAGCACAGGATTTATCCTTAATACAATGGTCTATGATAAAAAAATTAGAAGAAAATTATTGTAATGATGTATGGATTGCAGGAGACGATGACCAAGCGATATTTGGTTGGGCAGGAGCTGATGTTAATTCATTTATAAATTGGAAAGCAAAACAGATACCACTGACAAAATCAAAAAGAGTGCCACAACTTATTCAACAAAAAGCATTAGATGTCATAGAAAGAATTAACACAAGATTAGATAAACAATACTTACCTAAACCTGAAATTGGTAATATAAATCAACGGTTTAAGCTGGCTGACATAGACATATCAAAGGGACAATGGTTAATATTAACAAGGACTAAATCATTATTAAAACCTATATCTGCTTTTTTAAAACGAAAAGGTTATTTTTTTGAGAGTAGTCAAGGCAATAGTATAGGTAAAGGTTTATACGATGACATAAACAATTTTAAAAAAATGCAAGAAGGAGAGAAGTTACCAGAAATTTTAGAACAGAAAGTTATAGAAAGATTAGATGATAAAAAACCAGAATTTAATAAACCGTGGTATGAGGCTTTTGTCAAAGTTCCATTCCATCAGATTGATTATGTAAAGTCTATGTTTATTAATGAAGAAGATTTATCAAAACAACCTAGAATAAAAATATCTACAATACATGGAGCAAAAGGTGGAGAGGCAACTAATGTAGTTTTGTATTTAAATCAAACAGAGAACACTTTGAAAGGAACAAAAAAATCAAAAGACAAATATGATGAAGAACAAAGAGTTTGGTACGTAGGTATTACAAGAACCATAGATAATCTATATTTAATAAAATGTAAAAACAAAAAGAAGGAGTATAAAATATGACGGCGTACAAAAAACAAATTGGAGGATCTCACTATAAATCGATGGTCATGCAGCCAAGTGAGTTTATAAACAAGAACAGGTTGCCCTTTGCGGAAGGATCGGCTATAAAGTACATATGTAGGCACGCTGCTAAGGGGAAAGAACAAGACATTGATAAGGCAATACACTATTTGGAAATGATTAAAGAGAGAGATTACAAATGATTTTTAAAGCACAAACAGAATGGGTAAAACCTACAGAATTTCCAGACCTACGTCATGCTGATGAAATTGCAATTGATTTAGAAACACATGATCCAGAACTAAAAAAATTAGGTACAGGATCTATTGTTGGTAGAGGTAAAGTTGTAGGCATAGCTGTAGCTACAGATGGTTACTCAGGTTATTTTCCGTTTGATCATGAAGGTGGTGGTAACTTAGATAAAGATTTAGTTATGAAATGGTTTAAAGATGTTTGTGAATCTACAGCTGACAAAGTATTTCACAATGCAATGTATGATGTGTGTTGGATTAAAGCCATGGGTTTTAAAATAAATGGTAGATTATATGACACTATGATTGCAGCATCATTAGTAAATGAAAACAGATACAGATTTGATTTAAATAGTTTAGGTTGGGATTACGTTGGCCAAGGTAAAAACGAAACAGAATTAAACAACGCAGCAAAAGAATGGGGTGTAGATCCTAAAGCTGATATGTGGAAATTACCCGCATTATACGTAGGTAATTACGCAGAACGAGATGCAGAACTTACTTTAGCTTTATGGAAAGTCATGCAAAAAGAAATAAGTAGCCAGGATCTAGGATCTATATTTAATTTAGAAACAGATTTGTTCCCATGTTTAGTTGATATGAGATTTAAGGGAGTTCGGGTCGATACCGAATCCGCTCATAAATTGAAACAACAATTAAGTGAACAAGAAAAACAATTGTTATTAGAAGTAACAAAAGAAACAGGAGAAGAGTGTCAAATATGGGCTGCACGTAGCATTGCCAAAGTTTTTGACAAATTAAAATTACCTTACGAAAGAACTGAGAAAACACAGGCACCATCATTTACTAAAAACTTTTTGTCTAATCATGAACATCCTTTAGTTAAGAAGATAGCAAAAGCTAGAGAAATAAACAAGGCACATACAACATTTATAGACACAATTATAAGATACGAACATAAAGGTAGAATACATGCTGATATTAATCAGATAAGATCTGACCAAGGTGGCACAGTCACTGGTAGATTTTCGTATTCTAATCCTAACTTACAACAAATTCCTGCTCGTAATAAGGACTTAGGTCCGTTGATTCGATCCCTTTTCATACCAGAATCAGGTTGCGAGTGGGGATGTTTTGACTACAGTCAACAAGAACCAAGACTAGTAGTTCATTATGCATCCCTAGATCAAGACACAAGCGTATTTGGTGTTAAAGAGGCATACGACGACGGAGATGCAGACTTCCACACTATTGTAGCAAAGATGGCAGACATACCAAGAAGTGCTGCAAAAACAATTAATTTAGGATTGTTTTATGGTATGGGTAAAGCAAAATTACAAGCAGAGTTAGGTGTTAGTAAAGATAAAGCAGAAGAATTATTTTCTATATATCACAATAGAGTTCCATTTGTTAAGTCATTAACAAAATCTGTATCTAACAGAGCACAGCAACGTGGACAGATTAGAACATTGCTAGGTAGACTTTGTCGTTTTCATTTATGGGAACCAAATACTTTTGGTATGCACAAAGCATTACCGTTTGAACAAGCTGTCCAGGAACATGGACCAGGAATCAAGAGGGCTTATACTTACAAAGCATTAAATAAATTAATACAAGGGTCAGCAGCAGACATGACAAAAAAATCTATGTTAGACTTATACAAAGAAGGCATTGTAGCGCACATACAAATACATGATGAATTAGATGTTTCTGTAGAATCTCCAGAGCAAGCTAAAAAAATTGTTGAGATTATGGAAAATGCTGTTAAGTTGGAAATCCCAAACAAAGTAGATTACGAATCAGGAAAAAACTGGGGAACAATAAATGATTAACTATGGCTTATTTAAACGCAAACATTCCAGCAACATATGCACAAATTAGAAAAGAATATTTATATGATCTTAAAAGTCATAAAGGAGAAGTTGAAGACTGTATTGTCTTTGGTATGTCAGCACTTACCGGCCGTGCAATCTTATTTCATTGCATTATGGAAAATGGTGCTGTCTTTTATAGGTTACCAATTTCGGCTTTTATTCAACGTGGTTATAAACCGGAAGCTGTTCCAATTAAAAGACTTGATGAATTACAACTTTGGAATTGTTTTTCTTATTATCCTGCTGTTACTCGTTGGGATCTTTTAGACGGACAACACGGTAAATATATAGGAAAAGATAAAAAATGGCATGAAGGATCATACCTTTTTACAATTGACTTTGCACATCCAGAGAGTAATATAGTAGATACCGATCATTCGGAAATACCGCACGAACACAAGTGCGCACATATCATAGCCCTTGACGATGGGAACTATGCGGCTCAGCCAAATAATAGAATAATATGGGATATCCCTTCTTTCACAGTTAAGAATACTATTCCTGACTGGAAAGTACAAACATCAGAGTGGAATGTAGAAAACTCTGGTCAATGGAAAACAGAAGATACTGATAATTTCTTTTATGAAATTGAGGAGAAAAAAAATGATTAAATGGATTAAAAAAACGTGGAACAAATATAAAGAATGGTTATTTAAAAGCCATGATTAAATTTTGTGATAATTGTGGGTGCTAATGAACAAAATAAGTTTGCTTTTAGCATTAGTAATAATATTTATAGGTGTAACTAGTAAAGTACACAGCGCAGAAACACAAACAAATGTAAGTGGATCTAATACAAGTATTGAAGGTGGGTACACAGGTGGTGCAACAACGTACCAGTCTGGGTCTTCTTCTAGCACAACTACAAATAGTACAAGTAATTCTAATATACGATCAGCACCGCCAACAGCGTCAGCACCGTCATACAATTCTATGACACAAGATGTATGTAGCACAGGTGCATCAGCAGGTGTTCAAACATTTGGTTTAGGTATAACGGGTGGTAAACATTTCATTGATAAAAATTGTGAAAGATTAAAGTTATCCAGAATACTAAATGATTTTGGTATGAAGGTTGCAGCTGTAGCCATTTTATGTCAAGATGAAAGAGTGTTTGAATCTATGATACAAGCAGGTACACCATGTCCTATAGACGGTAAGATAGGTAAAGATGCATTAACATTGTGGAGTAAATACGACCACGAAAGACCAGATTATAAAACATATGTTAAGCGTATGAAAAAGAGAGAAAAAATAGATAAAGAAAACGAAATTAAAATTGAGAAATTAAAACCTCTTGATAATGCAAAAAATTAAACCAATTATAATAGCATTCTTTGCTTTGTATTTTGTAATACAATGCACAATAGCTAAAGCAGAAAACGATACTGCAACTACAGGAAACATACTACCTAACGCAGGCACAACATCTTCTTCACGAGATAATTTTGATTTAGATGGTGTTCAATCTGGGTCTACAGGTGCACTAGGAAACAATTCTACACACAATGGTTTTGATATAACTTGTCCAACACAAGTTAATAATGCCTGTGGTACAGCGTTTAGTGGTGAGTTAGAGACAAGCTATCAAATGAAAGTTGGTGCAAGTGGAACACTAATTGATATAGATGGTGTTGAAGATGGCACGACTTATACATCAACGCAAAAAAAATTAGATGGTGGTATACAATTAAATTCTTATTTTTCAATACAAAACTGTGAGGATGGTAATAGTTCTTATAGTTGTGGTGTATCATCCGGCGCAGAAGATAGTTATAAACTGCATATAAAAATTAAAGATGCACAAGGTAATACACTAGCACAAATGACAACCACAAGATTAGAAGATGCTGGGTACAATGCTAATAGCAGACAATTTCAAGACAATCTAGTTTGGAATGGTACAGGCGGAGCAAGTTATGAGTGGTATTGGGAAGGTTATGATGGATCATTAAATACAAACACATCTAATCTTGGACCAAACTTATTAGGTGCAGAACTACTATTAGATTTTCCAATAGATGATCATGAACCATTATCAACACAAGAAATTGAAAACATTAACGAAGCATTAAACACAACAGAACTTACAGAAAATGAGATCTATGACATTATATCTGGATTAGAGTCTATGATTGAAGAAGAGTTTTTTGCATCAGGTAATTTAGAAGAAGGTACAAGGCTAGAATTAAGTATTGAAGAAACAGGTTTGACATTTGAAATAGCATCTAAAGAGACTGGCGCTATTGTAATGGAGTCACCAATGGTAGCACAGATTATGGAAGAAATGCCTGTAGAAACATTAAAAGAAGAAATGGTTACAATGATTCAAGAAGAGAGTAAAACATTTATGGAAGTCTTAGAAACACCTAAAGAAGAAAGATCTGTAAAAACAGTAAAAGAGGAGATGACAAATGAACCAAAGCAAAAGCAAGCGATTACACAACAGCCTAAAGAAACGATTACAAAGGAAGAACCTAAAAAAACTGCTCCAAGGCAAACGGCAAAGACAGAGCAGAAACCCAGTAGCAAAGGCACTGTTAAGTCTACCAGAACTCAGGCAGCAGGTAACAAGGAGCAAGAAGCTATACAAGAGGGTAAAGCTAAGGTTGCAAACATTGCTAGAGTAATGAAGAAAATAGATCAGAATATTAAAGACAAATCTAAAAATTTGCAAATAAAAAATTTAATAAAAATAGATGCAATGACTAGTGACCAAGTGTCATTAAACGTGTATAATGTTCCGTTTTATAAACCAAAAGATATTTACCTAGATCAGTTAAATATGCAAGATAACAGGCTAATATACAAAAATGTGAGTCTTGCAAGTTATGTTGAAAATGATAAGATTAACATTAACAAGAAGAAACTTAATGAGATACAGTTTAAGAAACAACAAATCTTATTAGAGTTGGAGAGGTTACGTAATGGATAAATTAAAAAATAATCTAGCATCAATTGCTGCACTTATAGCAGCTGTTATAGCAATCGGTGGTGGCTTTGCAAAGTTTGGCGAAATGCAAACTAAATTAGATGCACTATCTAGTGCAAAAGGTGTGGATATATCTGGTTTAGAAATGCAAGTGCAAGACTTAGAAAAAAATGTAGCAATTATACAAACAGAAAACAAACTGTTTAAAGCTATGATAGAAGAAATGAAACTTCAATCAGGCAACCCACTATCACAATAATGAAAAAATTTTTTAAAAAATTGATCGACAAGATCTTTGGTAAAAGATGTAAGTGTAATGAAAATATCAGATAACACAGCTGTTAGCATGCCGGTTAGAAACCTAATTGCAATATTACTTGCCGTAGCAGCAGGAGTATGGAGTTACAGTGAGATAACAACTAGACTTATAACACTAGAGACATCAGAACAATTAATGAAACAAGATTTACTTGAGGCTAGCACACAAAAGCCAATCGACCAGGAACAATTTATGTTAATAGAGGACTTATATAAGTCAACAGAGAAATTAGAGAAGACACAAGAACAGAACATGACTAACAAAGTTAATATTGAATTTTTAAAAGATCAATTAGATAAAGCTTTAAAAGACATTGAAAAATTAAAAGACAAACAAAGGGAGTTTGCAAATGGCAACGGGCATTAAAGGTAAAAAACATGATGGTAGATCAAGACCTACTAATGAAGCTTATAAAAATGGGTGGAATGAAATCTATTTAAACAGAGTTTTAAAAAAAGAAGTAGAGATTGGTCGTAACGGAACTCAAGGTTATATGATTACAAAAGGTAAAAATAAAGGTACAATACTACCATGATTGCAGAAATTGTAGCACTTCTTATGTTTGTAGGACCTGATATCAAGGAGCATAGAATACAACCTTCTATGAGTGTGTGTTTGAAAGGTAAAAGAGAAGCAACGAGACAAACTAAAAAAAACATAGACTATAAATGTATTAAATCTAAAGCAGAATTAGAGACAAATATTGATGGATCACAGTCTATAAAAGCATTAATACTAGAATAATGGAACCGTTTGTACCGATAAATACTATTGTTGCAATGATTGCAGTTTGTTTAATAATATACTACAGTTTAAAACAATGAAATTAACAGCTAATTTTACCCTTGACGAGCTTACCAAGTCACAAACGGCTGAACGTAAGGGTATAAATAATAATCCTAGTCCAGAACAAATAGAAAATTTAAAAGCATTAGCAGTAAATATACTACAACCAGTACGGGCACATTTTGATAAAGCTCTTATTATATCCAGCGGATTTCGTTGTGCAGAGTTGTGTGTGGAAATAGGATCAAGTATCAACAGTCAACACTGTGCAGATGACGAAGCAGCTGCAGCAGACTTTGAGATATGGGGCACAGACAACGAGGTGCTGGCGACATGGATTAAATCAGAGCTAGAATTTGATCAATTGATATTAGAATTTTATAAAAAAGGCGAACCTAATTCTGGTTGGGTACACTGTTCATACAGTCGTAACCAAAATAGAA
>UEXN01002735.1_pt1 | contig 12130 bp, 20 predicted proteins | sample 1796711 | NCBI WGS metagenome assembly UEXN01 (sample SAMEA4772470, study PRJEB27181) | metagenome | reverse complement strand
TTCAAAAGATGTACCGGCTACTTTAATTGGTTTTATAAATATCAGTTTATGTTTGTGTGATATAATCATTGATTTCTTTCTAAAAATAGCTATACTAAATCAAAAGAGAAAGTCAATGACTAAAGTTTATTTAACTCAAGAAATACCAACAGATAGAGAAACCGGTAAACCCAAATATAATGTTATGGGTGCATCAAAGTATGGAGAAATAAAAACTCTATTACCTATGTATTCTCAAATGATACTTTCTCCCGGTCCATTAATACAAAAACTTAGAACACTTTTAAAAGATTACACGTCAGACGATTATCTTTTATTGTCAGGTGACCCTGCAACTATAGGTGTTATATGTTCAGTTGTGTCTGATATGACAAATGGAAAGTTTAAATTTCTAAAGTGGGATAGACAAGAAAAAACTTATTATCCAATAGAAATAGATTTATTTAAAAATTAGTATTGACAAAACAAAAGTCTAGGATTATATACAATCCATGAAAGGAATTGTATGAGTATAGATTATGAAGACGATAGATTAGAATCTGTAAAGCAAATTGATGCTGCAGCTTCTTTATCTAATAAAGTTATTGAATTAAAAAATATTGAAGACGAAATTGAAAACGCAGAAAAAAGTATTTCAAAATTAAAAGAACAGTCTAAAGTATTATCAGAGGTAGAAATACCTAAGATGATGCAAGAGATGAACATTACAAAATTAAAGCTTAAAGATGGTGAGTCTATAGAACTTAAACCATTTTATTATGCTTCTATTGCAAAAGGCAGAAACGAAAGTGATTCTGATTTTTTAGATAGAAAGGATAAAGCTTTTACATGGCTTCGAGATAACGGCCTAGGTGATATTATTAAAAATGATATTACCGTTACCTTTGGTCGGGACGAAGATAACAAGGCGCTGCAATATGCAGACCTTGCAAAGAGTAATGGCTTTGAACCAATTCAGCGCGAAACGGTTCATGCTGTAACTCTTAAAGCGCTAGTCAGAGAGCGTCTTGAGAATAATCTTGAGATGCCTTCTGACATTTTTAAAATCTACGCGGGTAACAGTACAAAAATCAAAAGGAGATAACATGGAAACGAGTAACGAGAAACAAGTAACTATAAAAAAAGAAAATCTGCCTTCAGATATTTTATTTGAAGCGGATGCAGCACAAGGTTTAGAAAACGTAAGAACAGAAAATCTGGCTTTACCAATTCTAAAACTTTTACAAAACGGATCTGGAGAAGCTCAGAAGCGTAATCAAAATTACGTTGAAGGTGCAGAACCAGGTATGTTCTTAAACACCGTGACTAAAAAATGTTATAACGGTGCTGAAGGAATAGAGGTTGTACCCTGCTATTACAAACTTGAGTTTCAAGAATGGGCAGACTTTGGTACAGGTTCAGGAAGACCAGAAAATATTTTTGGTCATGATTCTGATATTTTATCTAAAACAACTAAAGATACTGGAGGTAAAGATCGTCTTGAAAACGGTAATTACATTCTAACAGTTGGTCAACATTTTGTTTTAATTGTTGATGGTGCAAATACAGAACCTGCATTAATCTCTATGAGTTCTTCTCAAGGTAAAGTGAGTAGAAAATGGAATTCAATGATGGCTTCAATTACACTTGAAGGCAAAAATGGTCCTTTCACTCCTGCTACTTACAGTCATAAATATGTCCTGTCTTCTGTACTTAACAGTGGAAAAGGTAATCAATGGTATGGCTTTAATGTTGTAAGCGGTGCTATGATTGATAACGCATCACTCTACGAAAGAGCGAAAAAGTTTCACAACTCATTCGCCGGCAAATAGTGTGAAAAGTGGGCGCTTAGGGGAGACTCAAGGCGCCCATGCAACGACAGACAGGACAGGACATGACAGACGTATTAAAAAAATTTAAAAGTATATTTGAAGGCTTAGACATAGCTAGAGGTGAGACTCGTAAAACAGGTGAGGTATCTGCAAAAGGTAAGAGTATTACCAGGTCTAAAACAATTACGGAGCCACCTACAGATAAAATGTGGGAAGATCATTTAAAAGGAACAGAACCTGCATTAGGTATAATTCCAATAAGAAGAGACAATACTTGTATATGGGGATGTATTGACTGGGATGTATATCCTTTAGATCACAAAGAAATAGTAAATGATTTAAAAAAGAAAAAAATACCACTGACAGTATTTAGATCAAAATCTGGTGGTGCACATTTATTTTTATTTACAAAAGAACCTGTGCCTGCAGTTATGATGAGAGATAAATTAAAAACATATGCTTCAGCTATTGGTCATGCAAGAGCAGAGATATTTCCAAAACAAGAAAAGATAAATATTGATCGTGGTGATGTAGGTAGTTTTTTAAACTTACCTTATCACAACTTAGAAAATACAGTTAGATATGCCTTCAATAATAATGGTGAGCCAATATTAGATATTGAAACGTTTTTTGAACACTATGAAAAAAATGTTTTAAGTGTAGATCAATTTAATAATTTAAAATTAAAAGAAACAGAAGAAGATGATTTTCTTGAAATGCCACCATGTTTGGTTACGCTTTTATCTGAAGGTGTTGGTGAAGGAATGAGAAATGAAACTATGTATAACTTAGGAGTGTACGTAAAGAAAAGATTTTCTGAAGATGATCTTTGGAAAAAGAAAATGAATCATTACAATTTAAAATATTTTAAACCACCTATCAATGCATCAGAACTTGTTAAGACTCAAGAGTCATTAGATAACAAAGATTATTTTTATAAATGTAAAGATGAACCTTTAGTATCTTTTTGTAATTCTAAACTGTGTGTAACAAAAAAATATGGTGTAGGTGATGATGATGCACCGGTACAAACTATATCTGCAATCAGAAAATATAATTCGGACCCACCATTATTCTTTTGTGATATTGATGGACAAACAGTAATGGTTGAAACTGCAGTTCTTCACGAGCCAGATAAATTTTCAATGGCGTGTTTAGAACAAATTAATAGACCACAAATGCCTATGTCTAAAATTATATGGCGTAAGATGTTAATAAAACTCTTACAAGAAAAACAAGAGACAGATCTAAAAGCTACTGAAGATTTAAAAATAGATAATCAATTAAAAGAATACATGGAAGACTTTGTAAATAAGGTTAGAGGTAAAGATATAAATGACATTCAAAGAGGTGTTGCGTACAGTGATGATAATTATAGTTATTTTAAAATGAAAGATTTTTGGAAACATTTAGTAAAAAATAAATGGCCAGATAAAAGATATCCAAAACATGTAGTAGTACAAAAACTACAAACTCAATTAAAGATTGAAGAAGATTATCCAAAAATAAGTGGTAAGACAGTGCGTTGCTTTAAAATGTTAAAGATTGTATCTGTTGAACCAGAGAAAGCAAAATATGAAAGTCAAGAGCCATCATGGAAAAGAAAAATAGAACAGTAATACCTGGACCACCAGGGACCGGTAAAACATATAGATTATTAAATCACTATATGGCCAAAGAAATAAAAGAAAATAAAACTGATCCTAAAAAAATTTGTTACATTACTTTTAGTAAAGCAGCTGCAGAAGAAGCTACTGAAAGATTTGAAGAATTATTTCCTAAAGAAAAACTTGGATATATAGGAACTATGCATGCATTAGGTGTAAGAGAATTAAATATAGATGTAAGTGCAAAACTATTAAGAGGTAATAGTCAATGGAATCAATTTAAACTTTATGAACCAATGGCAGCTAAATTAAATACTGATATTAGTATTGATTCAACAACTGGTAAAACTAGATTTAAGGATCCAATTTTAACTACAAGAGATTATGCAAAAAATAAAAAAATATCTTTGAATGAGGCTGCAATACAAAAAGGTATGGCAGGTTGGTCAGATATACATATTGCAGAAAAAATAGATGATGCATTAACGCAATATAAAAAGGACACAGGAGTCATAGAATTTTATGACATGATAGGTTTGTTTACGGATAAGATAAAAACTAAAGATAGTTTTTATGATGTTATATTTTTAGATGAAGCTCAAGACTTAAACGCGTTGCAATGGGATATGTTTTTTGAATTAGAAAAACTAAGTCAAAGATCTTTTATTGCTGGTGATGATGATCAAACTATCTACGGGTTTCAAGGTGCTGATGCATCTACATTTATAAATCTAGAAGGAACTATCGACGAACAAGTTAAATCGAGACGAGTACCTAGAAGCGTGCATCGAGTGGCTTTAAATATATTAGATAGACTCAATGAACGTAGGACAAAGAATTGGGAAGCGAGAGACGAGGAAGGTGAAGTCAATTACGAAACATCATTAGAAAACATAGACTTTTCAAAAGGTAAATGGATGATACTCGGTAGAACCAATAAACTTTGTGAGAAAGCAAGGGACCATTTGTATATGAAAGGTTTAAGGTATGAGTTTGTAGGTGATAAATACTTAGATAAAAATTCTATGTTAGCATTTTCTACCTGGAAAAGATTAAACAACGGTGCAAGTATTGATTCAAAAGATGTCAAGGTAATGTATTCTTTTTTAAAAGTAAAACTAGGTCATCTACAAAGAGGTTTTGCCAGTGGTAAAACTTTAGACAGTGTTTTTTCTGTAACCCTAGAAGAACTAAAGAAAGATCATGGCTTACTTGTTGAAGGTAGTTGGGAGCATCTTGACTTTGATGAAGATACAAAAGTTTTTATGAAACATTTAATACAAAATAATTATGATCTTATGAAAGAAGCTGACATAAAGATAATGACTCTACATGGATCAAAAGGAAAAGAATGTGAAAATGTAGTTTTATTTACAGATTTTGGTGCAGATGAATATCAAAGTAATTTTATTGAAGGCGAGTTTGAAAAGTCTCCAGACAATGAGCACAGATTATTTTTTGTAGGTGTTACACGTGCTAAACAAAGACTTTATTTATTACAATCAGAGGAGGGTACAGGGTATGTCATATAAATCACTAGACAAACAAGTTCAGGGAAATCACTATCAAGATTTTAAGATTCAACCGGCAGAGTTTGTAAATCAAAACAAGTTGCTTTTTGCAGAAGGTAACGCTATAAAATATATCTGCAGGCATTCTAGGAAAGGAAAACACTACGATATTAAAAAGGCAATACATTATTTAGAAATGATTCTAGAAAGGGATTATGGAGAATTTATTTAACGAAGAAATGTGGAACTCACCAGACGAATTTAAAGATTTAAGTAGTTATAAATACATAGCAATTGACTTAGAGACAAGAGATCCAAACCTAAAGAAAATGGGTTCGGGTTCTGTAAGAGGTGATGGTGAAATAATTGGAGTTGCTGTTGCAGTAGAAGGTTGGTCCGGATATTATTCTTTTGGTCATGAGCAAGGTAATTTCTTTGCTAAAGAATCTGTAATGAAATGGGTTAAAAGTATTTGTGCTTTACCGTGTCCTAAAATATTTCATAATGCAATGTATGACGTATGTTGGTTAAGAAAATATGGCGTAAAGATAAATGGAATTATTGTAGATACAATGATGATGGCGGCTGTACTAGATGAAAACAGGTTGTATTACTCATTGAATTCATTATCTTTTATAGAATTAGGTAAGGTTAAGAATGAAAAAGCTTTACAAGATGCAGCAGACAAAGCTGGCATAGATGCAAAATCTGAAATGTATAAACTCCCTGCATCAATGGTTGGAGCATATGCTGAAGCGGATGCTGAACTAACTTTACAATTGTTTAAAAAATTTTCAGGTCAAATAAGAGATCAAAACTTACAAAGAATATTTAACTTAGAAACAAGTTTGTTTCCTATGTTGGTAGATATGAAATTTAAGGGCGTTCGAGTAGACGTCGATAAAGCGCTTCGACTGAAACATGTGCTAGAGAAAAGAGAAGGGCTATGCCTTGCAAAAGTGAAGCAAGTAACAGGAGTAGAAGTGCAGATATGGGCAGCAAGATCGATCGCCAAAGTATTTGACAACCTTGGACTACCTTATTCCAGAACTGCAAAAAGTAACGCGCCATCATTTACAAAAGCTACACTAGAAAACCATGAAAATCCAGTGGTAAAAAACATTGCAGAAGCTAGAGAATTAAACAAAGCGCACACAACTTTTATAGATACAATACTAAAACATGAACACAATGGACGTATTCATGCTGACATAAATCAATTAAGATCAGACGCAGGTGGAACTGTAACCGGACGTTTTTCATATTCTAATCCAAACTTACAACAAATACCTGCAAGAAACAATTTGTTAGGTCCTGCAATTCGTGGTCTATTTATACCAGAACAAGGTTGTGATTGGGGTTGTTTTGACTATTCACAGCAAGAACCAAGATTAGTTTTACACTATGCAGCTGAACACCCTATTTTAAAAAATTCTGAGTCTGTAACTGAAATGGTTTCTAAGTTTAATAAAGACCCCAAAATGGACTTTCATGGAATGGTTGCTAAACTTGCAAACATAAAAAGAAAAGAAGCTAAGACTATTAACTTAGGTTTATTTTATGGAATGGGAAAAGCAAAACTTCAACAGTCTTTAGACTTAGAAAGTAAAGAAGAAGCTGATAAACTTTTTAATAACTATCATGACAGTGTACCTTTTGTAAAAGGTTTGATGGATGCAACTATGAGAGATTCACAAAGAGACGGAGAGATTCAAACCATTGCAGGTAGAGTTTGTAGATTTGATAAATGGGAAGAAGCAAGATTTGCTCCAGGTGAACTAAGAGCACCTATGACTTATGAAGAAGCTAAAGGAAAATATGGTGAAGATAGAATCAGAAGAGCTTATACTTACAAAGCTTTAAATAAATTGATACAGGGTTCTGCGGCAGATATGACCAAGCAAGCTATGTTAGATTTATATAATGAAGGTATTACACCGCATATACAAGTACATGATGAACTTGATGTATCTGTTGAATCTGAGCATCAGGCGCAAAAAATTATTGCAATTATGCAAGATGCAGTTAAACTTTCTGTCAAAAATAAAGTTGATTATGAAAAAGGCCCTACATGGGGTGATGTAAAATGAGGAGTAATTATGGCTTATCTAAACGCAAACATACCAACTATTTACGCACAAATTAGGAAGGAATATTTATATGATCTTAAAAAAGGCCATGGAGAAGTTGAAGAGTGTATTATCTTTGGCATTACTAGTATGGGGGGCCGTGCTATATTATTTCACGCTCTTATGGGTAATGGTGCAATATTTTATCGCCTACCAATTAGCGCGTTTATTCAAAAGGGATTTGAACCATCCGGAGTGCCCACAAGAAGACTTGATGAATTGGAGCTTTGGAATTGTTTTTCTTACTATCCTACTATCACTCATTGGGCTATTTTAAGCGCAGCTTCAGGTTATTATTTCGGCAAAGATAAAAAGAAACACTATGGTGCATATTTATTTACTATTGACTGGGCTCACCCAGATGCTAATATACTAGATACCGACCATTCGGAAATACCGCACGAACATAAGTGCGCTCACATAATTGCCTTAGATGATGGCAATTTTGCAGCACAACCTAACAATAGATGTATATGGGATTTACCTTCTTTCACTGTGAAAGATAATATTCCTGACTGGAAAGTGCAAACTAACGAATGGAACGTAGAAGATAGCGGAGCTTGGCGTACAGAAGATACGGATAAGTTCTTCTATGAAATAGAGGAGAAAAAAAATGATTAAAAAAACTTTAAAATGGGCTTGGAATATAATTTGCTGGCCTTGGAAAAAATTTATGAAATGGGTTTGGTCTAGTTAAATGACCAGTTGCAAGACATGTTTTCATCCTTGTCATTGCGGTGAAGATAATGATCTTCACGCAGATGAATATGGTGTGTGCACCTGCGAAAAGTGTACTTGCAAAAGAACTTACAAAAAAGAAAAAGATCACAGTACAGACATAACATACGAAAATGAGTAACAAACCATTAAAAATATCAGAAGAGGCTGCAGTTCAGATGCCTATGAAGACGGTTGCCAGTTTGATTGGGTTAGTAGCAATCGGCACCTGGGCATACTTCGGTGTTATTGAAACGCAAAACACACATAACACAAGATTACAATTAATGGAATCTGATCTTGAAAAAAATACTGAATTTAGAATCAAATGGCCAAGAGGATTAATGGGTTCATTGCCCGCGGATTCTGAGCAATTCATGTTGATCGAGGATTTGTATAAGGCCACGGAGAAATTAACTAAGAACCAAGAAATGAATACAAGTAACAAATTAAGAATAGAGTTTATGGAAAAACAAATTGAAAAAATGTTACATGATATTGAGAAACTAAAAGATAAGGTAAGAGAAAATGGAAACAGTCATCAGTAGCGTAGTTGCTCTTTGTATGTTTATAGCAGGTGAATTAAAAGAACATAGAATACAGCAATCAATGAGTGATTGTTTAAAAGGAAAAAGACTTGCAGAACGTGAGCAAAATGTTAATGTTCAATATATGTGTGGAAAGGTAGAAGCAGAACTCGAGTCAAACATCGATGGATCAAAATCTATTAAAAAAATTATCAAAGAAAAATAATGAACCTTTCACAAAATTTTACTCTTCAAGAGTTAATCAAATCAGATACAGCTATACGTAAAGGTATAGATAATAATCCTAATAGTGATCAAGTAGAAAAACTAAAAGCATTATGTGAAAATGTATTGCAACCGGTCAGAGATCATTTCGGAAGAGTCAAGGTCACGTCAGGATATCGTAGTGAAGAGTTATGTGAAGCAATCGGTAGCTCTAAAAAATCGCAGCATGCAAAAGCTGAGGCGGTTGATTTCGAATGTGTAGGTGTTGACAATGCTGAAGTTGCTGACTGGGTCCACATGAACTGTGAAACAGATCAATTGATTCTTGAGTTCTATACTCCAGGAGAACCCAACTCGGGATGGATACATGCAAGTTATATACCATATCAGCCAAGAAGACAGTTCATGCATGCTTATAGAGAGGAGAAAAGAGTTAAATACAAACCAATTATAGGAAAGGCGAAAGATCTAGTATGAGTATAATAGATAAGAAATCAGCGAAATTATTTAGTAAAATAGATACAGTACATGGTACTTGTGAAGAATGTCATGAAGAAGCAATTTTAGTTGCAATTGTTTCAGAATTTTATAGATGTACTAACTGTGGCCATGATACAAAACAACATATTAATGGCAGAATCAGATATCTTAAATTAGATGAATCTGATAAGAAATGGATAAAAGATAATTATATTGAATAATGGCTAAGAAGTTTAAATCATTCGAGACACGTGACAAGCCTAAAAAACGTGGACCTCGTCAACACAAGAAAAATAAAAATAAACACGAGAAACGTCAGAAGAAACAAACGAGATACAAAGGCCAAGGATAAAAACATAGAGGAGAAAGAAATGGTAGATATATTTAAACATTTTACTTTTGTAAAAAAGTATAATGATATCAAAGATTTAAAAGAAAAAGTTTTAAAATACACAAAAGAAGACTGGGAAAAATACGATTACAGGCAGAAAAATTATATTGTTCACAGTAGCACAAAAACCATACCTTTAATATGGAATGAAATGGACAAAGAAAACAAAAGAAATTTAAAAAAAGATGATAGAAAATTTTGGCCTGAAGCAGAAAAATATAAAACAGATTTAGATTCTCTTTCACAAATATTTACAGAGAAATACGGTAAAGGTTTTATTGCAAGTGCTATGTTAATCAACCTACCTTCAAGAACTGTAATTAAACCTCACGTAGATAACTACGATCCTTATTTTGATCTTGTTAAGAGAACTCATTTAGCAGTTGTGACTGATGACGAAGTAATATTTACAGTTGGTGGTGAAGAAAAAAATATAAAAGAAGGTGAAATATTTGAAATAGATAACAGCAATAAGTTACACTCTGTTATAAATAACTCAGAAGAAATAGATAGAGTTCATTTATTGGCAGATTGGCTAACAACATAAGGAGAAAGAAATGAGTGAGAAGAAAATAATATTAAAAACAACAGGAGCGACTCAGAAACAATGGGGCGTACTTGTTCTTGAACTTAATATACTAAAGAAAGCGTGGAAGAGTTATGGGGTTGATATTGACCTATCGGGTCATGGAGTTAAGTCTATAATAGAGAAAGGTACAAGAATATATGAATTTAAAGGAGCTGACGAAAAAACTAAGCGAACTAGCAGTTCTATTTAAACGGGTAGCTTAGGTTTTCTTGGTGGAACAATAATATCTGGAAGTTTTATCTCTCTACATTCAAATTTGATAACAAGTTTATTCTTTTCAATATGGTTTACATCAACATTTTCAAGTTTTTTTAATTCCATAAAAGTTTTTTGAGCAACTCCATATGCATTTAATGCACAATCATAATGGGTTTGATATCCATGTTTCACTGAAAAATGACTAGAGGGACATTGCCCTGTAATCATGGAACATAAATGTAGTACAATTATAAATTTAGTCATTGACTCCTGTTGTAATTTTAATATATAATCCTATATGTCAGAAATAACTTTGAAAGGATATAACAAATGACAGATATAAGCAAATACAAAAGTATAGCAATTGATCATGACTGCTATAATAAATTAACAAAACTATCAAAACATCTCGCACCTAAGCATGCTAAATTGTCTAGGGCACAAGTCGTAAGAGTATTAGTCGAAGAGAAAGTGGAGAAGTTAAATGGCAAACTTAGATAAAGAAACCTGCCCCGTTTGTAGTGGTAATGGATATATATTATCTGGTGAGACATTTTATCAATGTAGTTACTGTGAGTCTCAAGGCGAGATACCTGTTCGAGAGACGAGTGTCGAGGAGCTGCAGAAAGTAATTCACAAACTTCAAATACATAGAAGTGTGTTACAAGGAAAAGTAAAACAACAAACTTCTAAAATTGCAGAACTTGAAAACACATTAAACATTCAACAATTCAAAAACCCATGGTTGGGACAATGATATCTGAAATTGATTGCGCATACATTGCAGGTTTGTTTGATGGTGAAGGTTCAATACACATAAGACGTGGTATTGAAAAAAAGAAAAAACACAAAGGTAAACCTGGATACAGATTTTCTAATTCTATGCGTATCAGTATGGAGATTACGATGACAGACAAATCTGTTTTAGTTTGGGTCCATGAAGTATTAGGTGTTGGAACTTTAACACCTAAAAAAGTAAAAGGAAACAGAGTTGATGGTACACCCTATCTTAACCAGTATAGATGGCGTTGTACATTTCGTGATGCTTATCGTGTGTGTTGTATGCTTTGGCCTTTTGCTCATACAAAACTACCTAAAATACAAGAAGTAATAGATCATTACTCAGATAGTAATATAGTTGATTTAACAGAGTACAGAGTAGCAAAGGAGTTAGACCTTTGAACTGTTGGCACTGTAAAACAGAATTAATATGGGGTGGCGACCACGATACAGAAGATAATGAGGACTATGATATTGTTAGCAACTTATCATGTCCTAAATGTCATTCAGCGGTTGATGTGTGGCATCCATCAGAGAAATTAATAGAGGAGTATAAAAAACATGAAAACGATAAGTAATAAAAGATGGAATAAGAAATACGGGTTTAGATCAAAAAGGAGGAAAAATAAATGAAGTTGAAAAATAGTATAACATTAGCTGAAGAACTTAATACTGAAAAATTTAGAAACGAAAAATTACATAAAAAATGTAATAAGTTAATGGAACAAGTTAAAACTCATGAGGAAGAAGTCATCGAACTGAATGAGTATATTGATTCTTTAGAAGCACAAATTGCAGACTACAAGAGAAGATTTGTACCTGACTTTGATATGCTTGCAAAAGGTGGTGAGTCGGTCCCAATATCTGATTTAAAGATTATGTCAGATAAAGCTAAACGTTCTATGGCAAAAAGATTCCTTAAAAAATATGGTGAGGAATGGGTAAAGAAAAATATAATTGATAATGAAGATTTAAAATAATGCCTAGAAAGTGTTACGTTAAAAAAGAAATAAAGATAAGCAAGCATAAATTTATATTAGAAATTTATTTAAGCTTAGAAGGACATAGAGACCTCTGTTGGGAAGTGTTTCCATACAATCACCAGGCGTCTTTGTATGCTTTTGAAAATAAAAACAAAATAGAAAAAATAGTAGAATCGAGACAT
>UEXN01002729.1_pt1 | contig 12154 bp, 12 predicted proteins | sample 1796711 | NCBI WGS metagenome assembly UEXN01 (sample SAMEA4772470, study PRJEB27181) | metagenome | reverse complement strand
AGTCTCATATTACAGAAAGTGGATCAAGCCACCTAGTAATACAAGGACAAGAAATACAATTTGATAATGCTGCGGGTACTAGCCTATTAAATATGAGTGCATCGCAGATTGAGCTACTCCACGGTGGAAGTTCGAAACTCACCACAGAAAGCACAGGTATAGCTGTAACTGGTGATGTTATTGCATCAGGAAAAATTGGTCTAGATACTACTGATTATATTACTTTCACAGACAACACACAAATGGATGTGTACATTAACGGAAGTAATGAGTTTCGATTTGAGGCTGATGGTGATTTTCACGCAGACGGCAACGTCATTGCTTATAGCTCCACAATCTCTGATGAACGCCTAAAGGAAGACATCAAGCCAATCACAGGCGCTTTGGACAAAGTGGGTCAGTTAAATGGCTATACGTTCACTTACAAAGCAGATGGTAAACAGTCTGCAGGGGTAATTGCTCAAGAGGTTGAAGCGGTTATGCCAAGTGCAGTCACAGAAACCACATTGCCTCTCAAGACTGACGATGGCGTTGAATATAAGACTGTTCAGTATGACCAACTTCACGGCCTCTTGATTGAAGCCATCAAGGAACTGAAAGCTGAAATTGAGGAGTTGAAGAATGGCTCTGCAAAGTAGTGGACAGATAAGCCTCAACGATATGCACCTTGAGTTAGGAGCAAGTTCTGGCACAGAAGTTTCAATGAATGACAGTGACATCAGAGGGCTTATTGACAAGTCCTCTGGCGCACAGATGAGTTTTAGTGAGTGGTATGGGGCAAGTGATGTCTCTGCACCTGTATGGAATAGTTCAACGTACACATTTGACCTTGGCACTCCTGACACTATTGAAACTAAAACAGCAGATTTCAATTTATCCGCTAGCGGAGCTGTTGCAATCATCGCCATAGGCGGCGGCGGCGGTGGTGCGGGTATTCTGGACACCTCACAAAAATCAAGTGCGGCAGCAATAAGAGCATCAGGCGGCGCAGGTGGTGGAGTAACGATAAAAGGCTTTATTGGCACGTCTGGTAATTCCTATTCTGTTTCAAGGGGTAGCGGTGGCGGCGGTCGTTCGTCTGGCTCTGGCAGTGGATCGTCGGGCGGCAGCACCACAGTGAGCGGGAGTAGCGTTTCATTAACTTCTGGCGGCGGTGGTGCGGGCATCATGGACTATAATTACTCAGGCAATAATGCCAGCACTGGCGGTTCGGCTAGTGGCGGCGATGCAAATTATGTCGGTGGCAGTGGGATAAATATCACCACAGGTTACGGCAACAACGGCGGTAATGGCTACGGCGGCGGCGGGGGTGCAGGTGGCGGAAATGGTGGTCAAGCACACCCGCAATCAGGTGCAGCGGCTAGAGGCACGTCACCTTTAGATACTGGATGGCTTGCAACTTATATCGGCAACGGTGGTCGAGGTGGCGTTGGTAGTTGGCCCTATTACCAAGGTGAAACTGGACAAAGTTACGGCGGCGGTGGAGGCGCAGGCGGGACGCCTGCCGATAGCCCATCCAATGCAGGTCGCGGTGGGGACGGTGCAAATGGTATCGTTCTTGTTTGTTACTGGAATTAAAGGAGAAATTAAATGTCTGTTTGGAGCGTAAATGGCGTAAATCTTTCGGAAGATAACAGCGCTATAATAGAGATCTACTTTTGCGTAGATTTCACAAATCAAAAGCATTTTGAGTGTGTAACGGTTGAACCTCAAAATATTAGCCTAAATGAAAGTCAACTTTTAGATGTTGTTAAATCTACACTAGGGTCTGAAAGAGTTTCTGAAATAGAAGCAATAGCTTCTAATCCTTTAAGGACGTACAAGGCGTTTCCCTTACTAACAGATGCACAAATATTGGAAAGTGATGTTAGGTCTGAAAGAGATAGCCGATTAGCTAAGACAGACTTTTTCGCTCTGTCAGATGTTACGATGAGTGAAGATATGGCTGCGTATAGAACTGCGCTGCGTGATGTCCCACAGCAAGAAGGATTTCCAAGCAGTATCTCTTGGCCTTTAAAACCTTAAATATATGAGTATAAGTCCCTTTAGTAGGGAGCTTAATATTTAAAAATGAGGACAAGAATGTCTACAGAAAAAGAAAATACTTTAACCATCAACGATAATGAGTATAAAATCGATGAGTTAACTGACCATCAAAAGATTTTATTATCTCAAGTTTTAGATTTAGATAAAAAGATAGCTGCTGCTAAATTTAACCTAGATCAAATATCAGTAGCTAAAGATTCGTTCTACAATCTTCTAACTACATCCTTAGAAAGTAAAGAAGAATAAAAATAATAAAGTAAGGTGGAAACTATGGATCCAAATGATAGTTGGCATTTAAGTAAATCAGTGCCTATTTCTTTTATTTTAGGAATTATAGCTCAGACGGTCGCACTCGTCTGGTACGTGTCAAGTTTAGATAACAATATTGATAATAATAGTAAACAGCTAATACGTCATGAAACACGTATAGAAGCCTTAGAGAAAGTAGTTCAACAGCAGGCCGTTACATTAGGGCGCATGGACGAAAATATAAAAGCTATCCGTCACTCTGTGGAAAAGATGGCGAATAAGGATACAGAACAATAGAAGCCCAGTGAGGACAACAAATATGAAGAACGCATACCAAGGCCCTGAACTAACCATCTCTCAAGAAATCGATCAAATGAAGTATAGGCAAGCAGACGAAACTTTCCATGATAAGGTTATACGTATTGCTGGAGCTTTGTGTGATGATGATGAGCATAAAGAATACTTAGAAAGTATTTTAGGTGAGATGAGATTCCTACCAGCTGGACGAGTACAATCAGCTATCGGTTCACGTCGTATTACAACAGCATACAACTGTTTTGTAAGTGGTATGATTGATGATAGTATGGATACTATTATGCAACGAGCTGGAGAAGCAGCAGAGACTATGCGTCGAGGCGGAGGTATTGGTTATGATTTTTCACAACTGCGTCCATCGGGGAGTAAGATTAAATCCCTTGATTCCTCAGCGTCTGGGCCCGTATCTTTTATGGGCATATTTGACGCTGTTTGCCAAACCATCTCGAGTTCAGGACATCGACGGGGTGCGCAGATGGGGGTTTTACGTGTGGACCACCCGGATATTAAAGAGTTCATTACTGCTAAACGTAATTCTGATAAGCTTACTGGGTTTAATGTTAGTGTTGCCGTAACAGATAAGTTTATGGAAGCAGTGGAGAGTGACGCTCTTTACGATCTAATATTTGAAGGTGAAGTATGGGGACAGGAAAGTGCTACTGAAATCTGGGATATGATTATGGAAAGCACTTGGGACTGGGCGGAACCTGGTATTATCTTCATCGATAGAATTAACGAATCAAACAACCTATGGTATTGCGAAAGCATTGCAGCTACTAACCCTTGCGGTGAGCAGCCTCTTCCACCTTACGGGGCATGCTTGCTTGGAAGTTTCAACTTAACTAAATATGTTGATGGTGGAGCTTTCAATTGGAAACAATTTGACAATGATATACCTCACATTGTCCGTGCAATGGATAATGTTATTGATAGAACAATCTACCCACTTAAAGAACAGGAGGATGAAGCTAAGAATAAGAGACGAATGGGACTTGGAATCTCTGGATTAGCTAACGCAGGTGAAATGTTAGGACATAGTTATGGTAGCGAATCATTCCTCGAATGGGCAGAAGAGGTATTCAAAACCCTCCGTAACGCTACATACCGTGCCTCATTAGAACTTGCAAAAGAGAAAGGCGCATTCCCTCTATATAGATCGAGCTGGCTTAAATCAGGCTTTGCAAAAACTCTTCCATACAAACTACGAAAGGGAATTAAAGAGTATGGTATCAGAAATTCACACCTTACCTCAATTGCTCCAACGGGCACCATATCACTGGTGGCAGATAACATCAGCGGAGGAATCGAACCAGTCTTTTCACATTACTATGAGCGTACCATCCAAACTGCTGACGGACCACGCGTTGAGCGCGTTGAGGACTATGCTTACACAAGAGGAATCAGCGGACGTACGTCAAATGAAATTACCGTTAGAGAGCATCTCGCCGTATTAGCCTTAGCACAACATTACATCGATAGTGCTGTGTCTAAAACTTGTAACGTGGGAGATGATGTTACGTATGAAGAATTTAAAGATGTCTACTTGGAAGCTTGGAAGAACGGTTGTAAAGGTGTCACAACATTCCGCGCCGCGGGAAAGCGGTACGGTATTCTCAACACCATTGAACAAACCGTGGAAGAGGAAGAGGAGACAGAGGGCGCGACTGAAATCACTGCAACGACGGGTGGAACGGAGGAGAATAAAGCGGAAGCTTGCTTCTTTGATCCCGTCACAGGAATTAAAGAGTGTGCTTGATGATTTATAGGATAAGTATATGTATACTGTTAATGACGACTCTTACAGCGTGCTTAGGCAATTTATCGAAAGATGGGATAATGTCGACGATGGGCTCGAGTGCTGTGACTGCTATAGGCACGGCGGCGGCTGGACCAATAGTGGGTGCGACTGTAGGAGTAGCCGCGGGTGTTGCAACAGATGTTGTAACAAGTCCGCCTAACTCTCCACAAGATTTCTCTGGAGCTGATGGTGAGTTGAACTTTTGGGAAATGTTAGCATTCATGTGGTCTAACTTCACGCAACATCTAATCGGATTAGGTATTGTGTCTGGAGTTGTATGGATTCTAACTGGATACTTAGGATTACGTGCACGTCGTCCAGAAGAAAAGAAACTAGAAAAGATCCTCGTAAACAAAATGAAGGAGACTTAATATGGAAACTGAAGCAGCTTTACCAGCTACAACGATGATGCCAAACTCATTACTTGAGTATGTTATCCTCGCCGCAGTAGTGGGATTTATTGTTTGGAAGTTTGTACTTCCTAAGCTTAAGAAAGACGAATAAACGTAGGAGGCAGAGATGCCAACAGAACCTTTAACTATTTCTAATCTGACAGAGATTGGGCTAGTAGTTGATACTCCTGCAGTATCTCTCCCACCAAATGTCTTTAGCGATGTTCAAAACGTACGGTTCCGTGATGGAGCCGTACAAAAGTTTCCTGGAGAAACAGACCGATTTACTTCTACTGGTATAGACTATGTAGCTTTTTGGCCTGCTCCCTCTGGAAATAAGTACGTTGTTATTCGTGGAACTACTTTACAAATTTTAAATGCTAGCTATAGTAATGTGTCTTACACAAACCCAGAGTCTATATCTATATCTGATAGCTCTAATTGGCAGCATACTTTATTCAATGGTGGATTTCACATCATTATTAATAATGGTGCTCAGGCGCCAATGTATATACAAGACGACTCTACTCCGGTAATTAAAAAGTTACCAGGGTGGGAAAGCTATGCACCAAGCACAGCTATTAAAACCTTTGAGTACGAAGGAGAAACAGGAGCGTATAAAACTATCTCTACAGCTCTTGCTTCAGGTGATAAGATAAAAGTAGAAATGATTCCTAAAAGCGCAGCTACACCTAGACGCTCTGAGACTGTAACGGTTAATGGATCAGTTAATGGAGTTACACCGGATGGAACACTAGTAGATATTGGAACTATTGATAATGTGTCTGCTACGGCGTTTAGGTTTACTCCTAATGATGGGTTAGGCGGAAGTCAATTTATTATTTCTCTCGTAGCACAAAATCCCGTAACAGCTGTAACAGCAGGTGTTATTAGAGCTTACGGAAATCTATTAGTCGCAGGTAATCTAGCAGAGACTGGGGGTAATGGTAGGAAACTAACAGGTGTAGTTAGAACTTCAGACGTTGCTCCACCTGGAAATATGCCATTAGGATGGAACCCATTTGAGATAGGCGCTAGCACTGCTGATGAGTTTACTCTCTCGTCAACAGGGACGATTCAGGACATGGCTGAACTACAAGGAGTATTGTACATCTACACAGATACTTCAATACATGCTCTGCAGCGCACTGGTAATTCATTCATACCTTTCCAGTTTTCAACTATAACAGATAGCTACGGTGCTAATAATACTGGATCCGTTTTACAAGTTGATGGTAAACATATTGTGTATGGCTCTGGAGATGTGTACGTTTTTGCTGGGCATCCAGGATCAATTGCATCCATCGCAGATGGAAGAGTAAGAAGTATCTTTAGGCAAGGCCACAATTACAAAACAGTACGCTTTAACTTGTTTGATGAGATATGGTTCTATAGAAATAATACAACTCAATACGTTTGGAATTACAGAAAAGATGTATGGACAAAAAGAGTTGGCTCCGCTCCACTTGCACTAGACAGCATAGATAATAATTTAATCTTAGCAACTGCTACAAAACTAAAGACAGTGAATGAGAATTATCTAAGCGAGTCTTACGTAGAGCGTAGGAGAATCTCTATAACTCCTGAGTTTGACACAGAATCCTTATCATCTATTGCCTTCATTGTAGAAGGTAGTGGAACATTAGAAGTAGATGCTGTTGGATCAAATGCTCCTGGAGATAATAAAGATCCTACTGCTTCTGCTAGTGGCCAAATGAACACAACTAGCTTCAATATAGCTAACGACTATAAGCAAGATATAAGAGTGCATGGTCGCTTTTTAAACTACAGAGTTACGCATACATCCACATCAAATACATTTAATCTTACAGGAATGCAATTTGGTGTTTCTAAAGGAGGTCAACGCTAATGACAACTTTAATCCACCCTCCAATTACTGGTGATCCACAACTAGATAGTTGGACATACCGACTAACAAGTTTGATAAACCAAGGGTTAAACGCAGGGGAAATCTCAGCGTCTCAATCGAGTGTGGATTCTGGAAGCACAGCGCTTTTCCTATATCAAAGATCAACATCAAATTCTACTGCTCCAACCTTACCTACTAGCGTAGTATATAATTTTGAAAACTCACCCATAGTTTCATCTGCGAATAACGGATGGACTTCAACAATTCCTACTACAGGTGGTGATAACGTGTGGGTTACTCTACGGTATGTTGCGACGAGAAGTGGCACTATAACCGGGTCTAACTCATGGAATACGGCAGCACTTTTAGGAACTGGCGGCGCAGATGGTGCTGATGGTGTTGATGGGAACGATGGTAAATCGGTAGCTGCTTTATCTATTTATAAACGGTCAAGCTCTGCTATATCACAAGCTCCTACAGGAGGTGATTATAACTTTAACAGCAACACTATATCTCCTCCAACTGGTTGGAGTGCAAGCATTCCATCTGGAACAGGAACTGTTTATATCTCCTTGAGTACAGCTACTAGCGCTGCAGGTGGTACAGGCACAGATTCTAGTTTAACTTGGGGTGTTCCTGATTTATATTTACAAGATGGTGCGACTGGCGCAGCTGGGACAGATGCAAGATCCACATACCAAGCATTAATATTTATACGTGCTTCATCCGCCCCAAGCACACCTTCGGGTGGAAGTTTTAACTTTGGTACAAATACTTTAACAACCCCTTCAGGGTGGTCAGCTTCAGTACCTTCAGGAACTAACCCAATATATGCATCTCGCGGATTATTCTCCGTCTCAGGAGATACAGGTACAGATTCGACTGTATCGTGGAGTGCACCTGAATTATTTGTTCAAAACGGAACTAACGGAACTAATGGTACTGACGGAACTGATGGTACTGATGGAAATGATGGGGCTGATGGGTTAAGTACTTATTTCTTTCCAATCTACAAAAGGTCTAGTTCTACTATATCATCAGCTCCTACTGGAGGTAGTTATAACTTTGGAAATAATACTGGTACTGCCCCTACTGGGTGGTCTACTACTGTACCTTCCGGAACTAATCCTCTATATATAAGTACAACTGTTGCTTCTGTACAAGGAACAACTGCTACAGACTCTTCACTTACGTGGAGCACACCTGTAATACTATCTCAAAATGGTGCAGACGGTGTTGATGGTGCTGCTGGTAGTAATGGATCTTCAGTAGCATTTGTATCAATATATCAAAGAGCATCCTCTGCGCCAAGCGCTCCATCGTCTGGTGGTAGTTATAACTTTACTAATAATACTTTAACAGCTCCTAACAATTGGTATACAAGTGTTCCTTCAGGAAATAACCCTGTGTACATGTCAGTTTCTACCGCTGTAAGCGCGGCAGGAGGTGGAGGCACAGATTCTACTTTAACTTGGGGAACACCTACATTATTAGCTCAAAATGGTACTAACGGTGCTGATGGTGCTGATGGTAATGATGGAGGTACCGGTGCTGCAGGCTCTGATGGTGTATCTACTTATCAAGCCATAGTGTTCCAACGCGCAAGTTCTGCGCCAAACGCACCTACTAATGGAAGCTTTAACTTTGGCAATAACACGCTGACAAATCCTACAGGATGGTCTGACACAGTGCCCAGTGGTAACAACCCGATATACGCTACAAGAAATTTATTTAGTGTATCAGGAGATACTGGAACAGACACTTCTGTCAACTGGTCGACACCTACATTGTTTGTTGAAAATGGTACTAATGGGACTAATGGTACTAATGGTACTAATGGGAATGATGGGGCTGATGGATTAAGCACATTTTTATTTCCAATTTATATTAGAGCTAGCTCAGCTCCAAGTACCCCCACAGGAGGTGCTTATAACTTTGGCACAAACTCTGGAACTGCGCCAAGTGGATGGAGTACAAGCGTTCCATCCGGGACAAATCCCATTTATATATCTACTAGTCTTGCTACTGTGCAAGGCGCAACAGGATCTGATACCTCACTTACATGGTCTTCACCTCAAATCTTAGCTCAAAATGGAACTGATGGACAGGACGGTGATGATGGCGCGGATGCACCTCAGATAGGCCAAAGGATTATATACACAAATCCAGCAGTGGCTTCAGCGCCATCCGCACCTGCTGCTACTATAACTTGGTCAACTGGTGCTTTATCTGGTATGTCTAGCGGGTGGTCAGAATCTCCTCCTACGCAAAGTGCGACAAGTAGTGATAGCGTATACTCTTCCGTTATAGTGTTTAACGATACTTCCGGATCCGCTACAACTACCACCGCAACTGGTGCAACTCCTGTAAAAGCTACAGAGTTTTCAGGACTAGTTACTTTCTCCAGTGGAGACTTTGTAACGGGTGGAGCTACCATCACTAACATTGATGGTGGCAACATTACAACTGGTTCTGTTAAAGCAGATGCGATTGACTTAGATGGTACAATGACTCTTGACGATCCCGTATCTGCATTTGTTGCAGGGAGAACAAGTACATCAGATTTCGGATCAGATGGATTCTACATAGGCAGAACAAGTACAAACGGTACTACCGCTAATGGGTTTCAGTTATCTTCTACTTCACTTATAAGCAATAGTTTTTCTGCGTTAATACATGATAACGTATCTGGGTTAGCCTTATATAATCCTATTATTAAACTAAACTCTTCAAATGCTAGTACGAATAGTACTATAACAACCTCAGGTAATACAGTGACCCTCGCAGGAGGGGAAGTATATAACATCACAATCCTCGGCGGAGGCGGAGGTGGTGGTGGAGGCGGTGGTGTGCCAACAAGTGAAGGCACTGCTCCGTCCGGCACTGCTGGTGCAACTACCACTGTAACTATGACAACCGTACCATCAGGGTACTCAGGCACTACTAGCTGGACAGCCGCTGGTGGAGCTGGTGGGGCTGGTGGGACTAGTAATAATAGTGACAGCATACCCTCAAGCTATGGGCTTGGTGGTTTTGGACAATCATCTCAATTTGGTGATGGTGGTACAGGAGGTGGATTCAGTGGAACATCTGCGCTTGCAGGTGGTGCTCCAGCATCCGGTGTCTACGGTGCTGGTGGTGGTGGTGGCGCTGGCGAAAATGATGATACCGGCGGCACACAAGGCCAGGGTAAGGGAGGAACCGGAGGAAACCGTGGTGGTGTTACCACTGCTACTATCAACTTAACTGGCATTTCTGGAAACGCAGTGCTAACTGTATCTGGAGGCGCTGCAGGAAGCGGTGCATCTGGTGTAGGTAGTGGTGCAAGCGGAGGTAGCGGTAGCACGGGTGTTCTTTCTTCTTCAGATATTCTCACAGGGTATGATGAGCTTGATTTAGGATCTCTTTCTACAGGAACTGCTAAGTGGATTGCTCGAGGCAGTGCAAGCTCATCACACAGCAGCGGCAGCGCTCAGACTGGTTTTTCCTCTACATCAGTCCAAGCAGGAGATAGTATGTATGCTGTTGCTGGAAGTAAAACTTCTGCGACATTCACTTGGACTGGAGCAGGAACAAGTTTCACTATAGGCGGTATTAATGGTGGAACTTCCATTAGAACTGCACCTACTGGGACTACTGGATTTACTTCAGTATTCTCAAGGGTAGGTGGTGGTGATGATGCATATAGTATGTCAGCTTCAGTTATAGGAACTAGATAATGTATTATATAGTAAATAGTGATAATGTAGTAATAGAATCTACAAATGATCCTGTAAACGCAGCTGAGGCTCAACAGCAATACCCACAACATTCTCTTAAGTTTGTAGAAAATGGGGAATTATCTGTGGGTCTAAAAAAGCTTATAGATGGTGAACTTGTAGACTATACTCCTACTAAAACAACTGAAGATATTCGCAATGAGAGAACATCGATTTTCTCTAGAACAATAGACACGATGAATCCAGTGTGGTACAACTCATTGGATTCAACACAACAAAGTAATCTAGCTACGTGGAGACAGCAGTGGTTAGACTATCCTTCTACTGGAACAATTCCAAATGAGGCTTTAGTACAGGATATATTTTAATGGGGACAAGAATGCTAACTGGTGAGGAGCTAGCACTACGCTGGCACATCATCGAACCTTACGTACGTAAATCCCTCGCCTATGGGTTGGGGGATTTAACTACGTATGACATCTTCATCGAATGCCAACAATTCATTTGTCAATGTTGGGTTAGGGAAGAGGAACATGGAGTTATCAATGGCGTCGCCATAACCAGACTACTTACACATAAGCAATATAAAGAGATGGTAATTGTCTGTACAACTTCAGAGGGTTGGTTTGAACACGGCCCAGAAATATTAGAGATGCTTGAACAATTCGGTAGAGATATGGAATGTAAGTACGCTTCCGTCTATGGAAGGAAGGGTTGGGTCCGAGCATTAAAGGATTATGGGTATGAAGAACCATACACAACACTGATGAAAGAATTATAATGGAGGTGCCACACGATGAGTGGAGGTGGAAGTCAAACAACAGAGTCAGGATTACCTGATTGGGCTCGTCCCGCGGTAGAGAGCGCGTTAAATCAAGGAGTATCTTTACATGGTGATGGTGCGTTTTCCCACGTAGAAAACCTAACTCCCGAGCAACAAGCAGCTATGAAGGCTAAAGCAGAACTTGGTGGGCAAGGTGGTGTGATGGATCAAATCGCGCACGATGCCTATGGTGGGACGCAAGCATATAGAGATGCTGCTGCGGGTACAGGACTATTTGGAGCGGATGCTTTAGGTAAACAAACAGCGGCTATGAAAGATAGCATTGGTCAAGCTGTTAAAGATCAAATGGGTGGATTAGCTGGACAATATTCCCATCAAGGAAACTTAGGCTCCGCTAGAAGTGAAGCTGCTATGAACCAAGCACTGACTAAAACAGGCGCTGATATAGCGGCTAATGAGTTAGCGAACCGGAGAGGATTTGCTATGCAAGGTGCTGGTGGTACTTTAGGTGCGACTGGTACATTGCAACAAGGATTTCAAACTGGTTCAGATATGCTGCAAGGTGTTGGAGATGCTTTACAGCAGCAAGGTCAGAATGAAGGAGACGCTGCGTATCAAGGCATACAACGTCTATTTGGATTGATGGGTTCTCCTGCTATTGGACAGAAGCAGATCTCTACTAAGAGAGGTAAGTAATATGAGCTTTGGTGGTAATCCGACTATGAAGTCAGGACCTCCCATACAGCCTGGTGCTAATGCTGGTATTTGGTCTCCTCCCCCTACAGGGACGTATACTCCCTCCCCAGTTCCAACATCTGTATGGACTCATAATCCAAACGCAGGTACGCAGACAGGTATACCTCAAGGTGGACATGCGCAAGGCGCTATCTCACAATACTTGCAAGGAACTTCTCCTGTAAAACTATCATACGATAGCGCAGCTCATGACGCATGGTTGAAGGATGCATTAGATAAAGCTAG
>UEXN01002727.1_pt1 | contig 12158 bp, 15 predicted proteins | sample 1796711 | NCBI WGS metagenome assembly UEXN01 (sample SAMEA4772470, study PRJEB27181) | metagenome | reverse complement strand
ACGAATCTGAAGCTGCCAACAGCAAGGAGTTGTTTTGAACACACACAAACAATCAACCACTAGTGAGTTGATCGATATGCTTTTTGGAATGGCAGACGCATACAAAATCGCTTTAAAGGGCGCTGACAACGAAGCGTCCTACATGCTAATCGAGGTCGCGAAACGACTGCAGGTGTATCAAGAAATACAAATCGCCAAGGAGCACCTGCATTGAAAACGAAGATCCACGTCAATCAGCACAGCATCAAAGCTAACGACAAAGGTGCTGAGTTACCCGTAATCACCGTTAAAGATTACAAAACAAATCGCAAAGTAAATGCAGCCAACATCGTTTCCGAAGATGGCAGCGTAGTTGCATCTGTAATTTACAGTCCAAGCAAACCACTAGCCTGTGGTGCCAAGGTTTGGATCGAAACAAACTATAAAGTGGTAACACAATGCTAGTAACACTCGACTTTGAAACGTACTACGACAGCAAAGTCAGCCTGACAAAGCTAACCACCATGGAGTACATCAAACACAAGATGTTCAAAGTGTGGGGCGTAGGAATAAAAATCAACGACGAACCCACTGAGTGGTTCGGTGAAGACGAAGCAGAAGAAGCAATCAACGACATCGCTTGGGCAGATGCAACGGTTCTTTGTCACAACACGATGTTCGACGGTTACATTTTGACCCAAGTCTATGGAGTAAAACCGGCGTACTACCTCGATACCGCAGCAATGTCTCGCGGGTTTTCTCCCGCGCAGTCCGCACGACTTGCCCACGTCTCAGAACGCCTGTTCCCAGACGACGAGTCAATGCGAAAAGGCGAGGAGCTTGTTACAGCTAAGGGCATTTACGACTTGCCGCCCAACACAGAGCAAGACATCGCTGGTTACTGCATCCAAGACGTCGACCTTACATATGCGATCTACCAAAAGTATATGGATAACGGCTATCCGCAGTCCGAACTCGACCTCATTAATCTGACCACTCGCATGTTTTGCGAACCGGCCATAAAGATTGACCGTGAACGGTTGGCCAAGTACCACGAACAAGAGTTCACGAATGCAGAAGCACGAATCGCGAAAGCCGGTATCGACCGCAAAGTGCTTTCTAGCAACCAGCAATTCGCAGCTCACATCGAAAGCTTGGGGCTTGTTGTACCTACCAAACGCAGCCCAACAACGGGGCAGATGATTCCAGCGCTAGGTAAAAACGACGCCGGTTTCAAACAACTAGCTAAGCGCTATCCAGAACACGACGATCTTTGGAACGCCCGTACCACAATCAAATCGCGCCTCACAGAAACTAGAGCCAAGCGATTCCTCGATTCGGCTAACGACGAGACCGACGCAATCCCTGTTCCTCTGCGCTACTACGCCGCACACACTGGGCGATTCGGCGGCACAGAAAAACTGAACATGCAGAACCTGCCACGCGGAGGAGAACTGCGAAGATGCTTAATCGCCCCGGAAGGTCATCTGCTGTACGTCGCTGACCTCAGCAATATTGAAGCCCGCATGCTTGCGTGGCTTGCAGGTGAGTTTGAGTTACTGGATCAGTTCCGTCACGGCGAAGACATTTACGCCAACTTTGCGTCTGTTATTTACGACAAGCCAATCACCCAAAAAGACAATCCAGTCGAACGTTTTGTGGGTAAGACAGCAATCCTAGGCTTAGGCTATGGAATGGGGCACGAAAAGTTCCAAGCCACATTAAAAGCAGGTAACGCTGGCCCGCCAGTAGACTTCAGCACTGCTCAAGCCAAAACGATTGTCAACAAATACAGAAGCACCTACAGCGGTATCAAAACGCTTTGGTCTAAATTAGAAGGTCTGTTGAAGCAGACAATGCATAAAGACAACTACGGCAATAGGTATGGGCCGTTAACCGTAGACCGTCATTCTTTGATCATGCCAAATGGCATGGCTTTGAAATACCAAGATCTCATGAGTACCCGTCAAGGACTCATGTACAAGACGTCTAGAGGCGATGAGTTCACATATGGTGGACGAATCACCGAAAACGTCATCCAAGCGCTGTCGCGCATCATCATTACCGACAGCATGTTACGTCTGGATAAAGCAATACCAAACGGAAAAGTAGTACTAACGGTGCATGACGAAGTAATTATTAGTGCGCCTAATGACTGCCCCGATGCTACAATGCAAAAGATATTCGATGATCTTTGCACACCACCGGGATGGGCACTGAATTTGCCCCTCGATGTAGACGGTGGATATGACACGAGCTACAGCAAGTAATGCCAAGACTAGTGCTCACTAGAAAGCTAAACGAACAAGTCTTTATCTCTTCTGAAGACAAAGACCTTGTAACCGTGAGCGTCATAAAGATCGACAAAAACCAAGTCAGACTCAGCTTTGAAGCTGAAACTGACATACGAATTCTTCGCGCAGAAAAAGCAGAACTCAATAACGATAAGCAATAAAGCAGTACAACGGGGTAGCACAGGGAATGCAAATCACCTTTTTGGAGGCGACAAACGGCCTCCGACTTAGCAAGCAGTATTCTGCTAATGGGGCTCAGCCGTATCCTTACGTCAAAGCCGTAACCTCACACAAACACGACGTGCCTAAAACGCAAGACGGCCTCCAAGCGTTTATGGATCTCATCGTAGAAAATGGTAAGTCAGGGTTTTGCCTGCTCAAAGGCAAACTAAAACGTGATCTTATCGATGAAAGCCGCGCAGGTTTAACAGATCGAATCGCCACGTCTGACTTGCTTGTTCTAGATATCGACGGAGTCCGGCTGCCAAAGCCGCTCTCGACTGGCAAGTTAACAAAAAGCGATGTGATGTACTTGGCCAACCAAGTCATTACCGAGCTGCCACGCGAAATGCACAACGTCAGTTACATCGCCCAAGCATCATCCAGCTTGGGCCTTAAAGGTGACGCAGTCTCACTGCACATCTTTATGTTTCTGACTGTGCCTATGCCCCCCAAGTCAATAAAGCTTTGGCTACAGGACGCAAATTACGAATCAGACGTCTTCTCTGATCAACTACAGCTATCGGTCAACGGCCAGTCGCTCAAGTTCCCATTAGATACGTCTGTAGCAGACAACAGCAAAATCATTTTTATCGCGCCGCCTACCTTTGACGACCCGACAATGAATCCGTTTGCATCAGATGACGACCGCATCGTCATTGTTGAGCGTGAACAAATAACCTTTGATCTTGCATCGTTGATGGCGAACATCAGCCCGCAAAAATGTTTTGAAAAAGCGCAAAGCAAAAAGGAAAGCTTGCGAGAAGGACTAGGTTACAAGAAGAAGCAGGTGAAGCTCCGGGTAACAAACGTTGATAACTCGCCCGAAGAGATACTGGTCAACCCAGATCACATGTCCATCAGCATATGTGACACGTCCAGCTTTCCGTACATACGATGCAACATCAACGGTGGAGACAGCGCTGCTTACTACTTCAACATTGAAAAGCCAACGTACATGTACAACTTCAAAGACGAGCCGATCTTTGAAATCGAAAAGGCTGACAAAGATTTCTACGTGTCCATCTTCGATACGTTTGAGCAAGAGCTAGAAAAGTCTGGCAGATCTGAATTCCCAGTTGCCCTAAGAGACTATGAATCAGACACGTTCTACAACGGTGTCTACGACCCAAACAACAATCAGTTTTCTGACAAGTTCCCGCTCACGCCAGTAAAGCGCGAAAATATCGAAGGCTTCTTTCTCAGCCACGGCAAAATAGCACCGGACTTCATACCAGACGGCAAGATTGTCTTTGACCCAACGTCGAATGAACCTGCAGTCAACTTCGATCAAATGCCGTACTACGTCAACACGTATCACAGAACAAACACGGTGTTGAACGCTAAAAAACCAGCGAATGACTTAGAAATGGGCCACGCAAAAACGCTAGCTCGCTCCTGTCCGATGATCTATCGAATCATCTACCACATGCTTGGTAACGGAGATCAAGAGTTTGAAAGGTTCATCAACTGGCTTGCCTACGTGTACCAAACCAGAAGAAAGACCGGAGTATCTTGGGTGCTGACCGGCACACAAGGAACAGGTAAAGGCATCTTCTACTCACGCATATTGCGCGGGCTGTTTGGAACAAAACACTGTCCAATGAGAACGCTGCAAAACATTGAAGAGCAGTACAACTCATTCATGCGGGACTCGTTGTTTCTGATCGTTGACGAGTTCCACATGGCTTCAGCTAATCGCGGCACGATAAAGATCGCAGACAAACTAAAGAGCCAAATAACAGACAACACGTTGACGATAAGGGGTATGCGTAGCAACCAAGTTGAGCACAACAACTACACCAACTTTATCTTCCTAACGAATCGAGTCGATGCAGTTAACATCGAACCGGGCGACAGACGCTACAACATCGCTCCAAAACAAGACGTGAAGTTATTGGACGCTTATCCCGATATGGCTAAGCGGCTTGATACGCTGGAAATCGAAGAAGAACTGCTTACCTTTGCGGGAATCCTCGAAACGTTTAACTACAACAAACGTCTAATGGAAACCGCAATCGACAACACAGCCAAAGAAAAGATGCGAAGCATCAGCATGTCTGTCTTTGACGAGTTCTGTGACGCAATCAAACACGGCAAGCTCGTCCACTTCACAGACATTCTGGATATCAATGTAGCTTCAGTACTACACAGCAATGGAATAGAAGCAGCGCAACGCCTTGTAAAAGGCTGGATTGCTCAGAGCGAACACCCATACGTTGTCGTTCCTCTTGAACACTTTAGAACAGTATTCCATGTGCAAACTGAGCAAACGCCGCAGCTGTCTCAGCAAGAATTCAAAAAACGAATGAGTAGAAACGACGTGACGCCCGAACGAAAACGAGCCCACAAAGCAGATCGGGAAACAAACGCAATCAACGGCGTCGTTGTTAAATGGGACATAACGCCTACTGACAGAGACCACGTAATCGCGAGTCATATGAGCGACAACGACGCCGATAAGCGTCTTTTGGTTGCAGCGGAACATTAGTTATACTAATACTACCGCAACACATACTGGTAAAACCTTGATTAAACTAACAGCCGAAAAACGACCCGACGCAGAGAAGCCCCTTGAAAAACCAAAGGAGCTTGGTGCTCTTCGTGCGTGGTCATATTCAGCCCTAAAAACATTTGAAGAGTGTCCTTACAGAAGCTACATCAGCAAAGTAAAGAAGATACAAGAAGTGTCTGGCCCCGCAGCCGAACGCGGAACGTTGATCCACCAAGAAGCAGAAGACTATGTAAACGGCACCTTAGGCGAGTTCCCCGCTACGTTGTCAAAGTTTAAATCGCAGTTTGAAGAACTCCGAGCGCTGTTCGTCGACGCAAAAGTAGAACTCGAAGGCGAGTGGGGCTTCAACCTCGATTGGTCTCCAGTCGGTTGGATGGAAAAAGATACATGGGCTCGGATCAAACTAGACGCTCTTGTCCACCAAGACGAGCAAAGCGCCCGAGTCATCGACTACAAAACAGGTAAAAAGTGGGGCAACGAGATTGGGCACGCGCAGCAATGCCTGCTGTATGCAATCGGAACGTTCTTCCGATACCCGCACATCGAGTTCGTACAAACCGAACTCTGGTATTTAGATAAAGGCGAAACAACCATCAAGCAATGGACTCGCGAACAAGCCATGCAGTTCACACCTAACTGGCATAAACGAGCGCTAGTCATGACTACCGCAAACGAATTTCCACCGACCCCAAGCAAAAACGCTTGTCGTTGGTGTTCATACAAAAAAGGCGATCACCCCGAATGCTCATGGGGCATAACCGGGTAACCGAACAGCACCTCCCCCCTCTCCGTGGGTGTTGTATGCCTCACCACTAGTTCTTCCCTGCTGGTGGTGAGGCGACCTTTTTAAGTTGGAATGGGGTGCGAAACGTCGGGTGAGCGGTGACGTCCGACGCCTCCTTGTGGCGGGAACAAAGTCCTGTTGTAAAAAACAGATGAGATGAAGTGCAAGCCCCACTCTGTCCGCATACAGAGACCATTTGCCAATCTCATCAATCACCGCACCTTTTAACCGTCGGAGACCAACCTTGCTCAATTTACTACTACGAATAATGACGTTCGTAGAAATCATCACGTTCATGAAAAAAAGGCGTCAGCAAAACGATGCAAATGACTTACAAGCAACCGAAGACCAGCACTCTCTATCAGTACACAGTGCAAACGGATCCTCCAGAAGCAACGTACTGGGAGACGTTCAAGTTGTTGAAGTCCCACATCAAGTTGTTAACCAAGACTGACAACGACACAAAGAAAAAAATCACGCAGGAAATCTATGATGACATCCTCAGCCGCGAACCAAATTCCCGTACAAAACGTGCCTCCAACAACGAGGTTCAAGAAAAACGTCCACCCGCCAAGTCTACGAATGCTAAAGCGCGGAAAACAAAACGCAAAGCTTGGTGACATCGTCAAGGTCAAGAAGTGGCGATACCACGTCATGTACAGCCTTACGCTAGAAGAACGGGCTACATGCCCAACGAGCTGCGAGCAATGGAACAATTGTTACGGTAACAACATGCCCTTTGCCCATCGCTTTGATCACACTCACCCTAAGTTCTATGAGTACCTAGAAGAGCAGATGGTGGAGTTGTACAACAAACATGCTGCCAAAGGCCTAGGTATGGTTATTCGTCTTCATGTACTTGGTGACTTTTACGATAAAACCATGGTTGATTTTTGGGTTCGTATGCTACTCAACCTGCCAAAATTGAAAATCTTTGGGTATACCCACCACAAAAGCGACACAGAGCTAGGTGCATACATTGATACACATCTGAACACCTTGCTACACAACCAATGTGCAATCCGGTTTTCAGACGATCTGAGTACTCAATTCAGGGCTACAGTTGATTCAGGAGTCGGACTTATATGCCCTGAGCAACTAGGCAAAACCAAAAGCTGCACCACTTGTGGATACTGCTGGTCATCAGAAAAACCTGTGGTTTTCCTTGGGCACTAATATTAGCTGTGCTAATATTTGCTTCACAAAAGAGAAATGAACAATGTACAAAGCCTTCGATCACCAAGTAACAACGACCGACTTTCTAATCAGTACGCCACGAGCACTTGTCACATCTGACCCCGGCACGGGCAAAACACGTAGCGTAATCGACGCATTTGCTAAACGTGGTTTTGGTGAAGGCCGCATGCTTGTACTTGCACCGCTGTCAATTCTTCAAGCCTCGTGGGGCGATGACATTGCTAAGTTCGCCCCGCAGATGACGTACTCCATAGGGTATGCAAAGAACCGAGCAAAGGCTTTCAAAGCCGATACAGATATCTGCATAACCAACCACGACGCAGTTAAGTGGCTAGCAAAAAACCCTGAAGTCCTAGAGGGCTTCAACACTGTTTGTATCGATGAGTTCACTGCATTCAAAAACAAAGACAGCCAACGAAGTAAAGCAGTATTACGCGTAGCCCGTGAGTTTGATTACAGAATCGCAATGTCTGGTACACCAAACAGCAACACGATACTCGACATATGGCACCCAACACTGATCGTGGACGATGGTGAACGACTGGGTCACAGGTTCTACAGCTTTAGGTCGGCAGTTTGCACACCGCAGTTCAACGGATTCGCGAACGTGTGGGTTGACAAAGCTGACGCAGAACAAACTGTCGCAGCCGCATTACACGATATCAATATTCGATACGAACTTGAAGACTGTATTGATATGCCAGAGCAGTCAGTACGCACCATGTATGTCCACTTACCACCTGACATACAGCGAGCCTACGAAGAACTGCGTGAGGACTCCGTTCTCTACACAGGAAAGGCAACGATCAACGCTGTACACGCAGGAGCAAAGGTCAAAAAGCTACTGCAATTATGTACTGGTGCCATCTACGACGAGAGCGGAGACGTACAAGGGATCCATGAAGATCGATACAACTTGGTCATGCAGCTGGTGCAAGAGAGAAAGCACAGCTTAGTCGCGTTCAATTGGAAGCATGAAAAAGACCACATGGTCGAGCTAGCTGAAAAGCTGAAGCTCAAGTACGCAGTGATCGACGGCAGTACACCGGCACATAAACGATCCGACATTGTTGACCGCATGCAAGCAGGACAGTTGCAGGTTGTGTTCTGTCACCCGCAAAGCGCCGGTCACGGACTGACCATGACAAAAGCAACAACGATCATTTGGTCTAGCCCCACGTACAACGCTGAGCATTACCAACAATTCAACCGCCGTATTTACCGCGCTGGTCAGACCAAAAAGACAGAGGTTATACGCATAGCGGCTGAAGACACTTGGGAAGAAGACGTTTACGACAAGCTCTCATACAAGCTGTCCAAGATGGAAGAGCTTCTACACACCCTCACGGATTTACATACGCACAGGAGAACCGCGTGACAGGACAAACAGCAAACGAGTTGATCAATCGTAAAGCAGACCTCAAAGAAAAGATGGATGTGATCAACAAAGAAAAAAGCGAATTGCAGGCTTTAGTCGACGAAATCGACTTTGCCTTGCTCAAGAAGATGGACTCAGAAGACGTAACTCGCACTGCGAACCAACGAGCTTCTGTATCGATCAATGAACAGACCGTATGGGTTGTTAACGATTGGGATGCCGTAGAAAAGCACGCCATCGAAAACGACGAAGTCAGTCTGTATCAAAAGCGGTTGAACTCAAGCGCGCTCAAGGAAAAAGCTGCTTTAGGGGAGCTTGTTCCGGGTGTCGAGCCGAAGATCCTCCGCAAAATAAACTTTAAAGCCCTATGAATAAGGAACTAAGAACTATGAGTACGACAGCGTTAGCAATTGCCAATGACAAATTACCAGCACACTTAGCCAAAGTTGAAGGAATCGGTCGCGGCAACGAAAACGTAGGCCAAAACGTAGCGATCCCGCGCGTTAAGCTCCTACAAAAAATGTCGGATGAAGTGGACAAGCACCACGCCAACTACCTGAAAGGGGCGGAACCCGGCCATTTCATCAACACGCTTACCAACCAAAACTACGGCGAGTCTATGTATGCGTTAAGCATTACGTTCAAGCCCGAACACGTAGTGTGGCGTAAGCGAGAAGCTGGTGGTGGATATGTTGGCTCGTACAGCTCCCATCCCGAAGCAATGGACGCCATCGCAGTGCAAGAAAAGCCTGACGATTACGATCCTACTGAGACCCACAGCCATTTGCTGTTGCTCAAAGACCCAAAAACGGGTGACCTTGAGCCATCGCCAGTGATCATGGACTTCTCCTCATCCAAGTTGCGCATCTCCAAGAACTGGAATTCGCAGATTGGTATGAAGGGCGGAGACCGCTTCTCTGGACTGTGGAAGCTTCAATCAGTAGCGGTAGAAAACCGTATGGGTAACGCCTTCATGAACCTTGACGTCGAATTCGTCGGATGGGCCCATGAAGAGGACTACCTAGCGGCTGAAGCCCTGTACACCCAGCATGCATAATCAGCGCTGATAATCGTGTATGAACGAACATAGCTTTATCAAAGCTATTCATCGTTATCTTTCGCCTGAAGTTTTCAAGTGGAAAATACACGACACGTTTGCCGGTGGGGTACCAGACGCAATGTATGGTGGCCCCGCTGGATTATTGTTTGTCGAATATAAGTACGTAAAGGCATTACCAAAACGCCCGTCGACATTGGTGAAGCATTCCTTGTCCGAACTGCAAAAAAAGTGGTTAAATGCGGTCGTTAGAAATACTGCAGCTGCAGCCTTAGTCGTGGGGAGCGATAAGGGCTGTCTAATAACCCTTATCAGAGATGGGTGGTCACCCACTGTTACCGTCGAGGAGTTCTTAAAAGAGGCAGTCCCTACGAAATCCGTCGCTTCATGGATAGAAGCGATTTGCCTGTTGGAAGAACCACATGTCCAGAACACGAGCCGCCGAAATGGCTGCTAACAATTTAAAACGAATTTGGGAAAGCAAAAAGCGCGAGCTAAACGTGACCCAAGCCGATGCCGCCCAAAAACTTGGGTGGACTCAAGGCGCGTTTAGCCAGTACTTAAACAACATAACTGAGCTTTCGCCTCAAGCAGTTATTAAACTCGCTAATTTTCTAGAGATAGATCCAGAGCTTATCGACCCGTCGATCACTCCCTACACACCCAATTTTTCAAGCAAAGATGTACGATTCAAGTGGTCGAGTAATGCAAAAGTTAGTAAAGGCGCGTCTGTTAATTTTGACAACCATGTTGACTCCTTCTGCATTTGCGTAGATGCAGCGTTCAACAAGGTCATTCCTAAAGATGCGCTAGCGGTAGTCTGCGAAGAATCAAAGTTAAAGACAGTTAAGCGATCCACCAAAAATGAACTCGTGTGGGCTGTTCAGATGGAAGCCAACTCACCTTTCACGATTCTTTCTACTAAAGAACTAGCAGGAAAAACCCCCGCAAAAAAATTCGTAATAATCAGCTTACAGCTTATTTGACCCGCTAATATCTCCTAGGTTATGTTGTAATAAAATGACATTGCTTCACTTTGGTGCATAATGCTCTATTGTTAGCGGTGCTAATACTTTTTATGGTTATCACCCGCAACAAAAAGAAATGAAAAGTGACTACTCAAGAAGAATTAAACCATTGGCTGGAAGCCAAGTACGGGCCTTTTATGGACACTATTGAGCTAAGCGACTTGCTCAGGATCAAAAAAGTTTCCCTATACCAAAAGATCTACCAAGGAACCTTAGACATACCAAGTATTAAGCGTGGTAAAAGATACTTGTTCCCCACCTCAGAAGTCGCAAAGTACTTTTGGTTCAGGCAGTCAGATGACGTGCCAACTTAAATGTCCACGCCTGTCAGGGCTTCGTTTAATTTAAGCTTGGTGTAACGCTCAAGTTGTTTCCAAGTAGTGTGCCCAGTAACGGCTGCTACTTGAGGAATGCTTAGACCAGCATCAAACAACCGACTCGTAGCTTCGTGACGTAGATCATGAAACCGTAAGTCAACAAGCCCTGCTTTTTTGCGTACAAGCGCAAAACGGTCAGAAATAGACTCGCTCCTCTCTACTTCCCACAGCCCACCAACCCGCTTACTGCGATTATATTCACGTAGGAGCACCTCTCTCGCACTCTTAAACATGGGTATAACCATGTCATTTCCTTGCTTTTGGGTGGGGTGTTTCCTGTTGCGTATCAAGATCGTTGAGTCTTCAAAGTTGATTTCTTCCCAAACCATCCGATGAATTTCACCCTGTCGCATTGCCGTATATACCGCTACCTCGATCATTGGCCCTATCCAGTGATCTCCAGAAGCCTTTAACAGTAGAGACAGCTCCCCCGGAAGCAGACGCCTGTTTCTTTTTTCACTGCTTCCAACTACGCCAAGCTGCGACATCACTTCTTTTGTGCCGCGAACCGTATTTTCGGGCACGGGTACTTTCCAAATAGTTCTAGCTAGATCTATTACCTGAGCGAGGTAAGTCATTTCTTGGTTCAGAGTGTGTGCTGAGACATTTAGGCGGCGGCGTTGCCCGTACTCAAACAGCATCTCTGGACTCATGTCATGGATCGACACGCCTTCAAACTCTCGGGCGGTCGCCAGCAATGTCGCCTTCTTTGACTTAGCCATGGGGCGAATCCCGTCAACTTTTTCGACATACCGGCGGATTAGAGGGGAGATGAGCGTGGTTCGTTGTTCACTAGCATCGAGCCATGAACCGTTTTCCATGGACGCTTCAGTAGAGACAGCCCACTTTTTAGCAAGAGCTTTAGTTTCAAAAGTACGCCGCACAGGCTTTGTGCCGTGTTTGCGAACCTCTGCAAACCAGCGTCCATTTCTATTCCGAATCGTAGCCATCTGTACCTCAGTGCGTCAAAATTGCGTCATGAAGTGGACACTCGCACGGAAGCCTAGCTACGACAAGGCCTAAAAAGATGGCGGAGAGAGAGGGATTCTGTCCGTATTTTTGCTATTTATCAATGAAAACAACCACATAGTTCATTTTGTTTTATGCATTTCGATGCTTAAAATCACTATATTTAGCGTTATTTCATATTGGTCTGCGTCATTGACGCACTATTTTTTGACCCGCAGCTTACCCCGGTTCTTTTTTCGGGACGTAACTGACAGATTGCTACGCTTGTTATTCTTGGTGTTGCGGTCTTTATGATGCACGTCTTTGCCATCACCTTTCTTAACCTTACCCGCAGCAGTCATCCTGCGGCGGGCAGTATTCC
>UEXN01002709.1_pt1 | contig 12220 bp, 18 predicted proteins | sample 1796711 | NCBI WGS metagenome assembly UEXN01 (sample SAMEA4772470, study PRJEB27181) | metagenome | reverse complement strand
TCTGCTTGCTCAATTTGCTGTGTATCTGATAGTCCAGGGGTATTCCATATCTCCATCACCGCATCGCGTACCTGGCCGTCTCTTGTATTGGACTCAATGGCTTTTTCTAATTGCATTCCAATATCAGGTTTAATTTCACTTTTATTTTTTATATAGTATTCATTAGCATTATCGTAATCGTCAGCTGCAAGATATTTTTCTACAACACCTGAATGCGCTGCGGAAGTAAATTCTAAATGAGCATTCTTGCGCGCAGCTATTTCGGTTTCGTCTTGAGTGCCAGGTTTAATACCAAGTGTTCTATCCAGTTTTTGGTCAATCTCATTTAAACCAAATTTTATGTATGTGTCTCTAACGCTTTCATTAGTGTGATTTGATATAACATCAAAAACAGCGCCTTTAATCCTTTCGTCAGATACATTGTTGTAATACTGTTCTGTTTGTGTTCTTGAATGCGTATCAATGCGACCTAATGCTGAATTAATTCTTTGATTGGCTACTGTCTTCCATTGGTCAAGAATACGAGGGTCAATATCTTTACTAATCGTTTTGTAATAGTCCTGAATCAGTTTTTCTACATTACCTTTGGCTGACAAAGCATTCTTTCCTTTGAGTGATAAGAACGCACCATCAACATCTAATTGATCTCGAATAAAACTTTGCAGATTGTTATCTGAATCTTTGAGTACCGCCTGGTCATGCTTGTCTCGTTGCTGCGTTGCTATCTGCCATGCCTGGTCTCCAAGCTGACTAATCGCATTACCTCGTTCAATATTAGCCTGGGCTATACTGGCTCCAAAAGCATCTGAGTTGGTTTGTATTTGCTGAAAGCCACCGCTCACAGCTCTGTCTTTGACTTGACCGATTTGATATTGTGGTACTGTTGCCATTGTTAATCCTTATCCGTATGAGTAGTTTTGCCATTTACTAGCAACTGAGCCAGCACCTGTTAACAGAGATGTTTGTGCGCCAATCTTTCCAGCAATCCTTGCGTTTTGAGCGCCCATGCGTTTCATTCCAGCGTTAGCCTGGAGGTTACTTGCAACTACATTTTGTTCGTATGATTCTCTTTCTGCGTTTGACCTAATAGTGAGTGCGTCTAATTCTCCGAGGGCTGCTGTATCTCCCAGGATGTCAAGAGCTGAACCGCTCCCTACTTCAACACCGCTTGCTGCTAATGCGCTGCGCTGTCTTCCCTTGAGACCCGCTACTTTAACTCTAAGTGCTGCTTCTTCTTTAGCACCCCTAGCTTCTGCATCCTGTGCTTTCCAAAGTGCTACCTGGCGATTGTTCTCATCTATCTTTGCCTGGTATTCATACTCTTGTGCTTTCGCTTCCGCTGCTTGTCGTTTACCCGCAGCAGCTGACATAGCACCAGCAAAGTTTAGTAACATTCCTATCATTGGGGTACACATACTAAATCTCCATTGTAAACTTGTGAAAAGGCTCACCATGTATGCCGTATGGCTCTGCCTCATTCATTTCAAAACCTAACCACTTAAGCCACTTAATTGACATCGTATTACGCGCATCAACAAAGTTCTCCAAATACCTATAATCCTTGCGAATATCATCCAGCCAGGGCTTAGACCTTCTTAGGAATATGCGTTGCTTTTCTGTTATCAAATCCGTTCCTAACATCCAGGGAGAACCTGAACCACTCAGTAGTGATATAGGACACACGCCCCACATACACACTAGCTCGTCATTGACCAAGCCTGTTTTTGAGTAAGACGATAAATCAACTGAAGTTTTCACAGCATTACGCAGTCCCATATTAGTTGCTGCATTGACTTCTTGTATGTCGTGGTCACGCATGTTTCTAACCAGGACAGCAATATCACCTTCTTCAATATCTCTAATTTCAACTTTATCCGCCAACGCTCACCTCAGGTATAACGGCTAGTAATGTCATTGGTAATGGGTCATCTTGCCTAAAGAAAATTGATCCCTCAGAACGCCAGGTAGACGGCATGGTGACCTGTATATCACCTGTTTTAAGGGAGGTTGCTGTGCCATATGGCTCGTATGCTCGTTGTTTAAATTCGGTCAGGTGGTCGGCGTCATAGCCTATCTTGCCGCCGCGCGACTCTTCGACTCTGAGTGTCACCTCTGAAATGCTTTTTTTCTTGCCTTGCTGCGTAGGCTGACCCAGCTCCAGGTTCAAGGTTTGTATATCTGCCTGGATGGGTAGTCCAACATGAATCTTAGTCGCTGGATGAGAGATTGTAATCGCTCCTGAGGCAACAGTCTTCTGAGCTTCAACATTACCATCAGCCAGGATAGATACTGTCTTTCCTTCTAGGTGTCCAAGTCCTGAAATCTCATCGACTCCTTTTGACCAGGTAGATACCGCAACATTTCTAAACGCCGAAGGTACATCCCTACCCGCTTTGACTGTTACGACTGTGACGCTGGTGTAGCCCTGAATGGTACATACGAGTGTCTCTGTGCCTACAGTCAATACGATAGTGTTTCCTACATCTCCTGATGTAAAAGTACTGGCGCTTGCTGTAAGTGTCAAAGTCTCTGAATGAGTCCAATTCGTGCCTCCCGATAATGTCATTGTTGTTGAACCTGTGTGTGTACCATCGTATGACAGCCCTGAGTCCACAAAAAACGCATCAGCAACATCTGTAAATACTCTTGTATTTAGGCGTTCTATGTAACGCTTAGTTGCGCCATTAATCGTGCGCTTAACAACAAAATATGTGGCATCCTCGTCACCCTCAGCGATGGTACAAACGCTCTCGAAAGTGCCGTCAGTATCGTGTCTCGACCAACCCCATACTTCATGCTCTCTCATGTAGGTTAGGGCCGCCAAAGTTCCATCACTCAATACTGTCCAAACAATAGAATGTGGAGCTTGAGCGTAGGCCCATTCTCGTACTGTCTTGCCAGCAAACAAATGACTAGCTAAAACTGTTAAATCATTACCTGTATAGGAGTCAGACTCTAGCGCAAATGCCAGGTCTCGGATAATAGCTCCTTTGGCTTGTAAATGGATAATCGTATTACCAATCACAATAGGCGGCGCATCTGCTGAACCACGATAACCTTGAGGCTTGACCTGGATAGCGGACGGCGTAATCACACCATCGTTAGAAGTTAATAACCATTCACCACCTGAAGTTAGGATTATCATGTCGCTGAGTGGAACCAGGTGTCTCACTTCGTTAACCTGGGATGCAGCAATAGTAAAAGTCACCGCGTCATCATCTCTGAGCGGCTCTGAGATATTAAAGTTATGGTAGTTACCCGTTTGCGACATAAAGATTTTCTGAGGATCATTGTTTGTTTGTCCAAAGACTAGTCGCTGCTGGTAGTAGGCTACTGTTGCTGGGTACTCATCTGTTGTGTTGAATATGGTTCTTGCTGTAGCTGGCGTGTCGTTAGCATCTGCTTCAATATTGTCATCTTTAAATGAGGTCGTTGTTGACCTACCAATAAAGCCGTAGATACCACCACGCGATTTAAAGACATTGTAGCTGTCTGCTCCACTTACCGCTCCCCAGGAAATAGTATTGGTAATAGTTGAGCTAAGATTGTTATTGGTAATTGATGTCGCGCTTGATGCGACAGACTCATCACCTGTCTCTGTCTTAACTGCTGTGACTACATACGAGTAGGATGTTCCTGGATTGCCGCCATCATAGTTTTGCCTGGTTGAAGAAACACTACCAGGAGCTGCCATTGATGTGCCAAATGAAACAGAGGTTATTGACCAGGCAGTATGAGAGGTTCTTTTGACTTCTTTTACTGGGTGGGATGGATGACAGATTGTCATCACATCAGCAGATTGGGTAAAGTTTAAATCAGCCAGCTCAGTATCTGAGTATGGCGTTGCTATGGATACTGGAGAACCACTCGATAAGACTTGCCCACCATCCTTAATGACTCGCATTGTTTGGTGACCAAACTCTAGAATATAAGTTTGCTCAGTATTAAATTCAAATGGAATGAGCCTGGTTGTTTTGGCTGAGTTAGCTGTCTCACAGACAAACTTTGTGCCTGGACGATTGGCTACTCCGCCATGCGCTTGGACAAAGAAGTTGCGACAAGTCTTGAGTCCTGTTGCGTATTTAGCAAGATCAACTCTCGCATGTAGAGATGGGGCTAACTCACCGCCTGAGAATGATGGTTGTATCGTATGTACAGGCATTAACTCCGCCCTGTTATCCAGCTCGCATCTGTATTTCTATCTATGTGAGACTCGTTAGCATTAAATGTCTTAGCCTCACCTAGTACAGTCAAGTACATTTGGTAGGCTTGCTCCATCCTCTTCTCATCCCTGGTAATTGGCATAGCTACTTCACTTGCCAGCTTCCAGGCCAGGGCATTAATAAACATAGGCTCAAACACTAAAGTGTTGGTTGCCTGGTAGGTATAAATTAGGGTTGCTTGTTCTTGGTCAGTCAGTATTACTCTTGAGTCATAGGCATCGCCCAATGCGACTTCAAAAGGGATTGGGTCGTTACTGCCAGCAACAGTATTTGTTTGTAGTATTTCTCTTGCAAAGAGACAGTCATTCGGATAACTGTATCTGTAATTCCAGTTGCCAGGAGGCGTACCTACATCTGACAAAGCTATGTGACGAGTAGCAAATCCCCAGGGAAATGATCTCAGTAATGTGTCACGCGTATCTGCAAATAATAAATTACAATGAAAGGCCTCCTCTGAAGCCTCTGTTAAACTTGAAATGGTGGCACTTGCTCCGATATGGGATAGTGCTAAATTACATATATCGACTTCACTTGCCATTGTTCTTCCTTCAGTTAGTTAAAACCAAAGGGCAGTAGTATGAAAAGTTTAAAGAACCTACCGCCCGATGGAATTAAAAACACACCTATTAGGCTACATTAGCCCCATCAGGGTATGCGTGGTACTGCTGTGCATCTTTAACAATTGACGCACTCACAGTCATTGTTGGGTTTGAACCCCCAACATCGTAGTTAAGACGGATATAACGCTCGTTTTGGTCAGGTAGACCCATCACAAGTGTGTCTCCAGCAGCAGCCGCGGATATAGTACGAGATGTCTGTACTGTACTTGCAGAGCTGAATGAAGAGTTATCATCTGTCTGTACTGAAACAGCTAAAGTTGGCGAAGAGCCACCCATAGCCACATCAAAGGAAACAACGATTTTCATGTCCTCGCCTGGGCCAATGTCTCTGTCTGCACCGAGATCGATGACATTAGTCGAAGCCGCATCAGCCGTTACAGACTGAGCATCGGATAATTGAAGATTGTAATCAATAATCATTTATTTACTCCTGTGTTAAACTTAGCTTACTAAGGCTTCGTTGTTTAAAATAGCGTCATTCCTTCTGAATGGAATACCATCAAAAGACAATACACGCTTCCCAGCTACCTCATCCATAGAGATACGAACATTACTAGTGTTAGTAATTTGGCGTCTTAGGATTGAAGAAATTGTGCGGTTACCATAGAACACGCAACGACCTAGATTTACATTAGGAAGTTTCTCTATAGCTTGTACCATTAAATCAACTAATTCAGCAGATGAACCTGAAGCGTCCTTAGTTAAGTTAGATACATCAATGTTCGGGATACGAACAATGTAACGCCAATCTCTGACTGACATACCGATGTCCCACTTGTAGTGAGTTCTGTAACCCTGGTACTTACCATTCGCAGCGTCCTCTAAAGTGACTTCACCAAGATCGTGGTGGTTTAGACCAGCTTGTGAACCTTTAGGGTAGATGCCATGACAAGTGTTAGGCCCCCAGCACACTAACCAAATAGATGTGTTGTCTGAACCTGACCCACCACCTACGATGATGTTGTCACCTGACTCAGCAGTAGTTGAATTATAGCGAGCTGATAGTCCCATGAATTTTTCAGGGTCTGTACCAGTATCACCATAGAACAATGTGTTGGCCATTGTTTGGTTCATTGACTCTAGGAACGCTCTGTCCTCAGATAGACGGAAAGAAGCGGTGTTACCATTTAAATCAGCAAGCGCCTTATCCACTTCAGCATAAGCCTCAAGCATACCTGTTGTATCAGTAATCTGAACAGTTGTACTCTTTGAAGGCTGAACACCATAGTTGAGCTTACGCCATGTTGAGCTTGGAAGTCCTGAACGGACTGTAGTTCTATGACCAGTTGGAAGATTTCCTTCTAGAAATGTCATATCCTCTAAGACTTCATTAGTCTCAGATAACAATTCTACGATAGTATCAATCTTGCCATCAGCGTCATACCTCTTTGCTACATCAGCCAAAGTAGGATTTGTAGTTGACAATACTGCCATTGTTATACTCCTTTAAGTATTATTATTAATTTTGCATTGATGGATAAAGGACAGCTTCACGCGTTAACTGACTTGTTGTAGTTCCTCCCACAACAACTGAGTCTTCGCTGATTGCCTTACCAACACGATGTAAAAATCGTATCATTTCAGGATGGTTACCCAGCCCTGAGCTATCAAGCATCTCATTAAACTCGGATGTACCAAAGCTATCACGAGCCTTTACAGCAACGGCTATACTCTCATCGAATTTATCGTTACCATATTCAGCATCCGCTTTAGCATCTTCCACCCAGGATTTCTGCTGCTCAACCCATTGCTGCATTTCGGCCTGTTTCATTTGGGCCACCATGTCCACACCTCTTTGAGCTTGTTCTTGTGTTAAGTTATTCTCTTTTGCAAAGGTGTGATATTCAGCAAGTGTTTCATTGTTCATATCAAAATCATCAGGCAAGTCGAATGTTCCATATTCCTCAGGCGCTCCCGCAGCCTCAGTCTCTTCTTGTCCCTCAGTCTCTTTATTAGCAGCATCACTCTTCGTTGACTCTGTTGTCTCTGTCGCAGCAGCCTCAGTTGTCTCCGTTGAGGTCTCTGACTGCTCTTCATTAGTCGCAACTTCAGGCGCATCCGCCGTCAGTATTGTTTCTTCTTCAGCCATTTGAATCTCCATGTTTAAGGTTTTCTTTTTGCATCAGCTCATATTGATCTCTATCCGCTGATACAACTTTATCCAACAACCATAATCCTATATTGCGTTCACCCTCGTTAAAACTCATTACATTACTATCGCTATTGAAACTGGTTCGATCCCGTCCTGTTCTCTCCAGGATTTTGTAAACAATGCGTCTACCCCATTGCTTACCTAGCAGTAACTTAATATCTGCCAGTTCAGTATCTAATTTATTCTTTTCTTTTTGTTTTGCATTCTTGACGCTAGTCTCGTCAGATGCGTTAAATTCCTTAGTCATATTTCATATCTGCACTATCTCATACTTTTTGCAAGTTATCTTTTGTTGGGTTTACTAGCGTCTTCTAACGACAAATTAACAAAGCCGCAATCTTGTAAAAACTCCAGGGTAATCAGCATTGACTCATGATGTAATTGGTTCTCAGGGTGCGGCTCCATGTACTGTAAATTAGTGACCGCATCTATCGCATCATCAATGCTAACAACCATTAGCTTATGCCTCCAATGATGTCAGTCAAGACATTGTTACCTTCTGTATCTGCATCACTCATCACTTTAGCTGCTTGCGCTCCCATTTGTGCTTGCTCCATTGCCATTTGCTGTTGCTGCATTTGCTCTCTCTGCTCTCTGATTTGCTGAACAACATCATCAGGAACAACAATCTTCGGAGGCACGCCTAGCATTTCAGCGTACTCATCAACTGATTGGTCTGCATCAAACTTGTCCAGGACTTCAGGCTTGGCTGCTGCCATGTTTCCGATAAAGCCAGCCAGTCTTTCAATAGCTCCAGTACCGATTGCTTTCTGAGCTTGCGCCATAACTGAGATGTATTCAACCTTAAGTGTGACTCCAGCTAACTCTTCAGGAGCTGGTGGTAATAACTCATTACGCGCCATGATGTTAAAGGTTCTATCAATAAGCGGATTAAGCAGCTCAGTATGTAAGCGTTCTAATACTGGCCCTAACATGAGTAACTTCTCTTCATGTCTCTCGTCAATCTCTCTCGCTGTAATCTGCCTTCTGTCAGAGTTCATCATCATTTGGAATAGATCGCTGTAAAACCCTTGTTGTATTCTGTATTGGGTCTCCTGGATGTCTTGTTGCAACTCTGCGAGTCTTGGGTTGACTTCATAAGTTGGTCTGAATCCGCCCTGGTTACCTTGCATGGTGTCAACATAGGTTACGCCGCCAGGTAAAACGCTGGCTGATTGACCACGAAGGGATGATGGTGCTTGTAGTGGTGGGTTTACCATTTTATCAATACCCTGTGCTTTTCTCTTTTGCTCAATCTGTAGAGCTTTGACATCACCCAGGACATCCATACCAGGTGAACGACCATAGATGTCTACTCCTGTAACATGCCAACGCGGAGCCAGGACAGGAAACTCTTCATAACCACTCTCCAGGAGCTTGCGTTCATTCTTGCTAGCCTTCTCTACATAACACGAATGAAATGGCATATTGAGGTTGTCTTTCTTGTTGTACTCTCTGACTGCGTTAGGCTCAATTACATGCAGTATCTCTACCCACTTATCGAGCTGCCCATTCTTAAACATGGTTTGTACTGCATCACTACATTTGTCTAAACCAAACTGCTCAACGACCTGGGCTACAGTCATATTAAATTCACGATAAAAGGTATCAACCTGAAGTCTATGCGACTGTGCTATGCCATACTCACCGACTGTAAATGGATAACAACGAATGACATCATCGAAGTCTTCACTAATCAGTAACGCGCCTGTGCCAAAGACTGCCAGCTCTTCATAAACTGTCTGTAATGAGTTATATAAATTTGATCTCGAGAATATGTCTCTCATAGTCTTCTCAACTGAGAACAACCATTGTTTCACATCAGACTGTTCCATCAGCGCTGACTCAGGTGTTGCTAGTCTGAACCAGGGCCTGGCTGGAGAAGTGATACCACTCATCATTCCAGCTGACAGAGTTCTTACTGCCATTGAGCCAGTTGAATCAATAATCTTGTTATTCTTTTTAGAGCCGTCATTACTCTTGGAGGTTAAGAATCGTCCTCGCCTGGGCATGATGTAGTCACTCAGCTCTTCCCAATGTCCGAAGAAAGTAGAACGCTCATCCTTGATGTCCATCCAGCGCCTCATGTAATCCATTGTCTTTGCCACTACTAACCCCCTAATATGGTTTTCTTGTTATTGTTGTAATTTTTAAGTGCGCTCATAATTGTTTTGCCGCCCTGGACAGCTGAAGAATTAGATGTGCTTGTGTTTGTACCCATCGCTTGCCTGGAACCATAACTGTCTGCCCTTCTCATCGTATTGCGATTAGCTGTTTGTTTGCTAACTGTTGCTGATGATTGTGATGAGTCATAAGCACCTTGTCTCATTGCAATATTTGGATTGCCCGCTGGTGTTGATGTTTTAGCGCTAGCTCCTGGCCTATAACCTCCAGCTGCCATGTCTGCTCTTGATTGTGGGCCACTACTTGAACCCCCTCCTCCTCCAAAGAAACACATACTAAGCTCCTAATAAAGTTTTGCGTTGTACATTAGCTGCTTCTAAAACACCTCTTGGCCCTGTCAGTATCGTTGACTTACGACCTTGAAGGTTTGCTGCTGCTACTTTCTCATTCTTTCTAGCTGCCTTAACTGCTGCTGTTGCCTGGGTTGGCGGAGCGGCTGGTGGCGCTACAGGGGCTGGTGGTGGTGGCGGTGGTGCGGGTTTGCTTCTTCCAAAACACATAATATCTCCTATTCAAATGGGTCGTAATCAGCCATGACAGCTTCTTCTTTAAAACCAAAATGTCCTATCTTCTTGGCTGCTACTGGGTATGAGAAGGTTAGTGCCAGGGCATCACCCAGGTCAGGTGACCTTCCACCTCGTTTCTTGATGTCATCCTTACTCTCAAGCTGCATTCTGTTTGAGTTGTCAAACTTGTAGAGTGGTACACATAAATCTGTTTTTAAATCGGTATTGTTGGGCAAGGCTCCACCATCATCAAGCCACATGCGAATGTTGTCCCACATTTCTGAGCGCTTGTTGTTGTAGGTTGGGTTGAGTGCTTTACCACCAAAGTTAACTTCAGTCACAAAGTATCCAAGCTGCCTAAGTCTATCAATGACACCCTCACCTCTTCCTGAATCAATAAAGACTGCATCAGGCTGCCACTCGTTAATCGTTTGAGCAACCATGCCAGCGAGTGTCATATTGTCGATGTCATCGAATATCTTTGGCTCGAAAGCTGCAAGTCCCTGGCGTTTTTGTATCACGCTTCTATCACTACCAAAGCGAGCTACATCCACACCGAGTATCCTGGCCGAGCCTGTTATGTCTGCATCGGTCATCTTCTTAGCAGCTGCATCACTTACCTTGTCGATTGTAATAAGTGCGTTGTCCATTGATGCGCTAAAGTCACATAAGAATTCACGCCTGTACTGGTTCTCTGCCATTGTGTTGCGAGCCATCTGAACCTCTTCATCATCAAGGACATCAGTCTCATCAACTCGATACATACCCGCGTACCATTTAGGGTCTTGTTGAGCGTATTGATAGAGATCATAAAACTGATTAAGTCCCTTAGGCGTTCCAATGAATAAACACCAGCCCTTGTGGTGGACATCGGTTAGAGCTGGACGAATAATCTCACTCCAGGTCTCAGGTCTCATGTCAGCAACCTCATCCATGACCACACCATCGAAGTATAGTCCACGCATAGATTCACCATTGTCAGAGCCATATAACCTTATCCTGGCCCCATTAGGAAAATCAATAGCAGACTCAGACTCATTTGCTTTTGTGCCTGGTATGTTTAATGTGAATCGTTTCAGGTAGTCCCAGGCTACTTGCTTGGCTTGTTTCTGATAGGGAGCTACATAACCAAACCTGAGGTTCTCACGCTTCGTTCTTACAGCTGCATCAATCAAAGTATTAATCGCCAGGTAGGTTTTACCAAATCGTCTATGACACACCAGGACAGAGAATCGCTTTAGGTTCTTGTGTATCTCTTTCTGATACTTATGAGGCACATAGTCTGTCTTGTGTTTAATGATCACTCGTCTTGCTCACCTGGGTAATGGTCAATGCCTGTATCCATAACAATGGTTACATTGCCTTCGTTCTTTACTTCTTGCTTATCAGCCCACTTAAATCGATTCTTCATATTCATGTACCAAAGCGTTGAGTTAAACTGCCTATCATCCAAAGAGATTCTGCCTTTCCTTTCCCACCATGCCTGGGACAATTGAATGCCCCTTTTTATGGTCTCCGAAAACTCCTCGTTTTCTTTCTTCCATCTATAGAAGGTATCGTTAGATATGTCAAGCACAGCAAGGACTTCCTGTTGTGAAGCTCCCTCTTTCATCAGCTCAATGACAGTCTCACACATTTCTTTCTTGTATTTAGTAGGTCTGCCCATCTCTCTTACCATTTTCAAGTTCATGCTCAATCAATCTATTGGCGTACCAAACAATCTTTCTTAATGCTTTAATTCCGCCTTTCTCGTTCTTCTGAGAATATCGAATCGCGTACTTGATCACATTACCCATAAAAAAATTACAATCAAAAGCCAGCATTATGTCGCAAAGCTCCATCCCCTTACCTTTGTAGTAAGAGGGACTTATTTCGTTATCCATAACTAGTATCCTTTTCTTTTGGAAGGTCTTTTAGTCTTGGGTTTTTTCATTGGTTTTTTAGTCATGCTTAGACTATAACCCAAGTTCTGCAAGTTATCTTTTGTTCGCATATTTCAAATGTGCATATGCCATAGATAAGGGATATATCCCAGGATGATTCCAACTAACATTCCATCCCAAAACTTACTAGACTTTCCCTTGAAGTGTTCAATACCAAAATCTAAGCCAGGCTCGAAAGACTTTCTTTTTTTTGTATCAGGTGTTAGCTTTTTCATAGCTCCTCCTATAAATATTTGTACAAAGTGTCAACTATCTCCATTTTGCTTTTCCCTTTTTTATCCAGCTCAATGCCATGCTCACGACCTATACGCTGCAAATCTACAAAATACAATTTATAAAGCTCTTCTTTATTCCGAGACTTTAAGAAATATGGCTTGTACTTACTTCTATTAAACATAGCCTCTCCTATAAATGTGGATACAGGTTATCGACCAGCCTTTCGACAGAGTGTCTTCTGTCTAGTTCTACTCCATGCTCACGACCAATGGCTTCCAGCTTCTTTTTATCCAGCTGCATCAACTTTTCTTTGTTGCGTGAGTTAGATAAATGTGGTTTGTATTTTCTATTCCAAAACATATTGACTCCTTTTCAT
>UEXN01001548.1_pt2 | contig 12272 bp, 15 predicted proteins | sample 1796711 | NCBI WGS metagenome assembly UEXN01 (sample SAMEA4772470, study PRJEB27181) | metagenome | reverse complement strand
GACAGCTAAGAATTGCTTAACAGTTAACTTATAGCCTAGTCGATTGGACTCTTCGTCTCTGTATCGACTAAACCTCTCTAGTAACTCGCCATTGATAGATATATTCTTAACATCGTTTTGCAACCTATACTTGGCGGCTATTTCACTCTTCGTTAATCCGCTGCTTGGTCTGCCTCTTGTACTCACTACGCTCCCCTCTTAAGCAAGACAGCTGAAAGCTTCCGCATATTATCGCAATTGCGTTTGAGAGAGCGCACATACTCTTCGCCTTCCTCCTCATCATTAAAGGAAGGCGTACCGGATGTGACAAAGTTACAATTGTCAACTCCGCCCCTCAAGCTGTATTCAAGATCATCTAAATACGACTCCAAAAACCATGTTGCCTTCTGAAAATCAGATGCAAGATGCGATACTTCCTGATCGGAATCGGCGGTATCTATTAGTGCTTCAATAACTTCAATTATCTTCATTGCTATTGCCTCAGTTTAAAAAGTTTAGGGGCCGCAGCCCCTGCTAAGTTATATGTAAACTATCTCTCCGAACTCTTCGCAGCCGGAAAACTCTGGATCAGTGTGATTGGTGATCCAGAACACAGGGTAGTCAGGCATCTCAAAGTCTCTGCCAAACCATGCGTCAGGGCCAACGTCAGCCTCACCATCAGTGAAGTAGAGTAATGCCTGCGGTTCGATGTCGTTTCTCGCGCACCAGTTGAAAGGCGGGTTGAATGCAGTGCCGCCGCCACCGTGAATGCTAAGCTTGACCTCTTCGCCTGCATCAAAGTGGATAGGCTCGCCGTTCAAAGTGTGGTCGCAATAGATCACGATCACGCCGGTGGGGTCAATCGCATCGACGATGTCATCGACATGATGACCAATGATCGATAACTCATGATCATCCAATGAACAAGACGTATCGACAACGATGACCAGTTCACCCGTAGGTCGGGTCACATCAGTTGGCATGCGGATGCCCTTGTGATGCAGCCTTCTGTTTGGTCTCGCGAAAGTCTGATCCACCACGATAGTGTCAACCAATGCATCGCATAGAATTTCATTCCACGGTTGAATGTCACCTTTGGTTGTTTCTATCATTGCTCTAGCGTGACCGCCGGATGTGTTGCCAGCCTTGCGCTCGACAAGTTCAGCCTCATTTAGCGTGGCAGATATGGCTCGCTGTTCAGCAGCCTTGCCAGCCTCATCAAGTGCATCGCCAGCTTCATCGACAGCGTCGAGTATCTCACCCCAGCTGCAGCCTGATGCCTTTTCCGGAGTCTTGGCAGGGGCATTGCCAGTAGACTGACCTTGAGAGTCACCATCCTTATCATCGCCCTGCTCGCCATCATTTTGTTGCTGTTGCTTTTTACGCTGCTCTTTTTCAAGCGCGACATATATTTTCTCCGCAGCCCAGCCTGAGTATTTAGCGTCGAATAGTCCACCTTCAGGTAGCTTAAACCCCGCCTTAATCAGCGTGTCGTTTATCGCGTAGTCGCATGCGATATTCCATAGCTCGTGGTCACGACCACCCTTCCTCAAGTGATGGCCGTGTCCAACGTGGCTGCACTCGTGAGCAATTACGCCAGTGATCTGAGCCACAGGCAGCGTGTCAACCCACGCGGGGTTGTAGAAAATACTTTTACCATCAGTAGCCATCGTGTCGAAGTCTTCTGAGGCAACCATCTTGAGCCTATACAGCAGACAGGCATAGAAGGGATGATCAGTTACCATCCGGCTCTTAGCTTTATTTATTTTTACAGTCATGATCGTGTCCTTAATCAAATAATCCGTTAAGTTTAGAAGCAATGTCGCGAGCAGTTTTTGCAGCGTTCTTACGTTCAGCGGGGTCATCGCGCAGTTTCTGCGGATCGAGGTCGCGCATGCGAGATAGCAAATCGTTTGCCACTTCAGTCAACGCGGGGTCATTGGTCAAGTTGATATGCGGCAGTGTCTCCGCGAGTTCCTCGATTGCGATGACTGTTGTGTCGCTAAACTTCGACGCTCGCTGCTGTCCCTGAGCCTTGATGCCATGCCTGTCCATGCCCTCTATGAATGTGTTGAGGACGTTTGACACGCGCTTGTGAATAGCCTTCATTCCTGCTTCTACACGCTCGTTTGCGTCAGCCTCGACATCAGCCTCGATCTGTCTGATCCGCTCCGCTGGTAGCCTCAGTTGAGCAGGCACATCATCGGCAGACGTAATCGGGAACAAGCTGTACTTGATGCTGTACTTATCAACGATGTCCTCCACGTTAGGGTAGTCACTAGCCTTGAAGGCATCGCCCAGTTTCAGTTGATCATCGCTCACGATGTTGAGCCATTCGTTGCGTAACTCGATCTTAAGCTCTTCGAGCCTGTCATTTTTAGCCTTCAAGTCATCTTCAAATTTTTTCAGGTTATCGACCACGATAAGGTGTTTGCCCGTGTCCCAAGGGACGCACCATCGACGGACAACCTGATTGCCAATCTGACCAATGAGCTTGTTGAGTTCCTTGATCACTGGCCCTTTGGCGAGTGGCTTCATGACCCTCAGTGATCGAGCCTCAGCATTCTTGTCGCTGACGATCTCGACGCTAATGTCTCGATCTTCGATGGTGTTGCTCCACTTGGTGCATTCAACCTTCACGATTAGTGCGTTGTTTTGTAACTTATCCATGACATATCTCCTAGATAACTGTTGATTGAGTTTCGATTTTGAAATTAATGTAAGCCTGCGTTGCTTGCAGATTGGGGTCACGATTAGTCGCTATCAAAAAGAATACTGATAGCAATTCCTCATGCATCCGCTTGATGTACCGCACGGCGTTGTCGATATTCTTGCTGGTCACTCGCTGCGCTAGCGTAGTCGCTATTGCGTATCGAGTACCTAGCTCATTTTCTGACGGCACATCCGCATCGTCCGGATTTCTGAGGATCAGATTAGCGTCCGGTAGATTGTTTAAAATCTGCAGGAACCCCATGAAGGTGGCTGCAGGGCCAACGCCCACGGCACCAGCTATCGGAGCTTGCAACAGGTTATGTGGCAGCAATGAATAGAGAATGTTGCTAACTGAGTGCCAGCCTCTGGGTTGAGCAGCTGCCGTATGGCCCTTTGGTATTCCGCCGTCAGGGTATTCGAGTAACAGACCAGCCTGATCAATCGTGCCATCGCCCTTCAAAGTTGGCTTGCCTTTCCAATCCATAAATGCAACGACGAACGGGTGAAAGCCTTCTGGCATTTCATCGAGCCCAAGTTTCTTGCGAAGACCAGCAACGCGATGATCGACAGGTGCGCGTACCGCGTATTCTTTCCATTCATCTGGGTCAGCGGTCACGTTGAGTTGAGTTTCAAAGCGCGTCATCAACGCAGCGTCATGCCGACCGCGTACACCAGCGCCATCGCAAGGGCGGTTACTCGCCGCAATTATTCGCCACCCAATAGGTAACTCATAGTCTCCCAGCTTCCCTTCAAGAAACTGATACAACGCTCGCTGGGTGGACTCTGAGCCAAGCAATAACTCATCTAGAAAGACGATGCCAAATTCCCCATCCCTCTCAACGCGGGGTAGCCAGTCTGGCGTTGCAAAAAATGTACGTCTGTCCTCAGTATCGGGAATGCCTCGCGTGTCAGTGGAGTCGATCTGGCTGGCGCGAATCTCGATCAAGCCCCAGTTTTGACCAGTGGTTTCATTCAACCTCACGGCCAGTGCTTTAATGATTGCGGACTTGCCAATGCCAAAGGGCCCATGCAGGAAAATGGGCTTGTTGCTCACAGGTAATAGCGCCTCGATAATCTGAGAAGCTTCGTTCAATGTGACCGTTTCAATATTGCTAAACATAAATATTACTCCTAGTAATTGCAGTGGATTCTGCAAAGCCCCTCAGGGGCTTTCACTGGGTATCCAGCCCAGATCATCAGTGCAGTTAATCGTCGTTATCTGTCAGCAATAGCCTCAGCAATAACTGTGTCCGGTGTTGACGTTACCGACACAAGCCTTACGCCCTGTGCAGAATAAGATGTCCTACTGAACACCCAAGACGGGATACTCTCCCACCCGTAGTCTTCTAAATTGACAACCTCCAAATCGCCGTCTTCGGTATAGTCTACGTCAACCCATACCATCGGTACGCCGTTGAACGAGATTCCTGATTTGCGTCCTTTGATCATTATTCCTGTTCTCCAGATAGTTTGGCAGTGCAGTTAATCTTCAATGTATTGGTTAATGTTTACCGATTGATGAGGCTGGCCCTCTCTCCACTCTGTAACGATCAAATCGTGGACGTTGTCTTCTTTGAGAAGATCAATCGCCACATCAATCGTCATGTCAAAGTCAAAGTCGAAGACAATTTCAGTCGTCCAATCTTGGCGATTTTTGCGCTCATTAAAAGGCAGACGAAAATAACCTATCTGCCAACAGACTTCATACCAACTAATCACAATCGGGTTACCTGTGCGGCTCTCATGACCTCTCACTTCAATGTCACGCCGCCCGTCTTCCTGATAATGCGCTTCCGTTCTCATGTGATCTTCCGCGTCAAACCAATCGGTGTTGATGGCGCTTGGTTTATGCGCCGCGATAAATTCTTTTACCGCATAATCAAAGTTGTCATTAGTAGTCATTCTTACTCTCCAGATAGTTTGTTAATTAAAATTGCTCGGCCATTGCCTGCGCGATACCCGCGTATGTCTTTGATCTAATCGCGTATTGCATCTATTCGCCCTCGTTTGGTTGTGTAAGCGTAAAAACGCCCTCTCTCAACATAAAGTTAAATTTGTTTGTAAAGCTTTTTACTTTTTCGCCGGTCTCCAAATTTGTGTACCTGACGTTTTTCTTGCCCACCTCTTTAATCTCAATTTGGAACCCATGATTATTGTTAATCAAAATGTCGCCCGAGTTTAGGTTTTCCGCTTGCATCTATTCGCCCTCGCAAGTTGGTTCGATGTTGTCGTAATTGGGTATTAGTCCAGCGCAAACGTCTTGGTTGTATTGTTCCGCCTGTTTCAGGTCGTGGTTGAATTCATCATTGCTTAACCAAACAAAAGCAACCGTAATGACAGCAGCAAGAATGATTTTTTGGTGAGGGTGATCTTGTTTAGTGCTCATTTAATTTGCCTCCTCAGGCTTGGTTTTCTGTGACCCCTTTCGGGGTTTCGACGGGTAACCAACCCGCAGCTCTTCAGACAGATTATTAATAAGCGTATTTTGCTCTCTCCAAATCGCGAGCGGATACTTTAATATCCTGTTCCATTCGATCTATTAAGTAATCTGACATCCCCGTAAATATTTCTCTGGTGACTGTTCTCGAGACATCTTGCGCTGCTATTTGTGCGCTGTTACCTAAGTGAGCCGAAGCGTGCCAAGCGTTTTGTTCCGCTTCATAGATTGCTTTTAATTGATCGAGACTAAGTTGACCGATAATCCGTTGCATCGCATCAGATATGATTGAACGTTTGATTTCCTGTTTGCCTTTATATGTAGCCATTAGTTGTTCCCCTTGTTAATGAATTTCAAATCGTCGGCGTTAGGGCAGAAGATGATTAAAAAATCTGCAATATCGCCTTCCCAAAAGGTCTTGAACCTGTCTCTAACTCGCTCCTCAGCGATGATGTAGCCTCCTTTTATCGTGTAGCGGAAATCAGTATCGGCATGTGAGTCATGACTCTGAGTCATCTCAGCGTGCGTGTTTGCTCTAATGAACGTGTTGATGTCGTTTATCGGTACAACGATTGGATTAGCCATTGCATCTGTGTTGACCGCATCGTTGTTCAAGAATCCAGCTGTAATTGTTGCAGCGGCCCTTTCAACGATGCCAACAGCAACAAAAATGTAGGCAGTATGGCTACCTGCACCACGCCGTTCGCTGATGAATTTGTAAGTCGCGCTTGTTGACATTAGTCGTGCTCCTTGTTGCAGTGCAACATAAGTATGTTAGTCCCGTGAGGGAATTTGAATATCTCATATATACATGTGACATGCAACATGCATTGACTGATCAATGACAATGAACACTGATGTCAGTGGAGTTGAGCGATTAATTACTGGGGTGCTGGAAGTCGGTCACTACTGGTATGCATAACGTAGTTGTAGGTCATGAATAACCAGCTACATATAGTGGCAGGTATAGGCTCGTTGTAAGTCATTGATATATAAGGCGTATTCTCTGTAAGGCGTTTTCTGTCACAAGTAGACCAATGATCAAGGGTAGTCTGAAAAGCCCTCAGATCGGCTCAGAATGCGTCTAATGCGTGTCAAGTATTAAGTGATAAATGTTAACTTGAAAGGCATGTTTGCTGTCAGATGTCAACGTTGACAAGTAGCACCTTTATGTGATCAGCGTTTCTGCTGATGTAGAATCCGTACATTAATCATTGACGAGTAAATGAACATGGCAACCAAACAACTAACGCCAAAAATGCTTCACTTCACGCGATGCGTTGCAGGCGGCATGACACAAGCGGACGCATACAGGGAGGCATACGAGCCTTCGGACTCAACCACGGCTGCTAGCATCCATACGCTAGCGTCTAGGCTGATGGGCAGGGTTGAGATTAGGTCGAGGGTGGACGCGCTAATTGTTGCTAGAGAGAGGGCTGTAGCAGCTTCTGCGGTCACGGACAGGGACAAGGTGCTGAGCAAACTTCGGGGCTGGATGGATAACGCTGAACCTACCGACACGGCCAAGCTTCGCGCAGCTGAATTGTTGGGGAAAGCTGCGGGGCTGTTCACGACTGAGGTCAACGTGACTACTCGTGACAGAGATGCCAGCGAAGTAGCCGCTGAACTGCAGAGTAAGCTAACAGGGCTGCTGAGTCGCGACGATGACCGGCAACCAGCTCGCGAGGCAGGCGATGAGGTGCATTAAGCTGGCGTGGGGCAGGGCTCCTAGGCATACCCCCACCCCCCCTGAGCGCGGGCCGTACCTGCTTCGCACATACATAGTAATACACTCATATAATTACCTTTTTTTCTGGTAGTATGCATGTCACATGTATTTTGTCACCCCTTTTGTTTTCAGCTTTTGCGTCAGGAGTCCCATGCCCCCAAAATTTTTTTCAAATTTTTGACTTCATAGTTGACTTGCTTGTCAAGCGGCGTAATATGCTAAGATCAAAGTGATAACTGCGTACTAAGTAGGCTACTAAGACGAAGTAGTCTAGGTCGTTTCCCTTGAGGGGAACGACACTAGGTATGCAATATCTTAGGAGTCTACTATTAAGTAGCCTACTAAGTATAAGTAGGCAACTAAGACTAAGTAGAGGGCTAAGTTTTAAGTATGGCTATAGAAGATAGAATAGATCCTAGTTTATTGCAGAACATTGATAAGCTACCAGCTAAGGATCAGGAAGAGATCTTACTTCTTCTTGAAGAGTTGGATGATGCTGAAAAGAAGCAAGACGCTAGGGATAGCTTTATAGGATTTGTTAATAAGGTTTGGCCTGCTTTTATTGAGGGTAGGCACCACAAAATAATGGCGGACGCTTTTGATAGGGTTGCCAGTGGGGATCTTAAAAGACTAATAGTTAATATGCCGCCAAGGCATACCAAGTCTGAGTTTGCTTCATTCCTTCTCCCGGCTTGGTTTTTAGGCAACTACCCTGAAAAGAAGATAATTCAAACGGCTCACACCGCAGAGCTTAGTGTTGGCTTTGGTCGTAAGGTTAGAAACCTTGTGAACAGTGATGACTATAAGTCTATATTCCAGAACGTGCTGTTGAGGTCTGACTCCAAGGCCGCTGGTCGATGGAGTACAAACAAGGGTGGTGAATATTTTGCCATCGGTGTTGGTGGCGCAGTCACAGGTAAAGGCGCAGACCTTCTTGTGATCGACGACCCTCATAGTGAGCAGGAAGGTCAAAGCTCAGACTCGTCCGTCTTTGATCGCGTCTATGACTGGTACACCTCTGGGCCTCGACAGCGCCTTCAACCCGGAGGCGCTATTGTACTTGTGATGACTCGTTGGCATAAACGGGATTTGACAGGTCAGATTCTTAAATCATCTTTACAAAGAGCGGGTTCAGATGAGTGGGAGCTTATAGAGTTCCCGGCTTTAATGCCTTCTAATGAGCCTTTATGGCCTGAGTTTTGGCCGAAAGAAGAGCTATACGCATTAAAGAATGAGTTACCTGCACCCAAATGGAATGCTCAGTATCAGCAGAATCCAACATCAGAAGAGGGCGCATTAGTTAAAAGAGAGTGGTGGAAGGTCTGGGAAAAAGATAACCCCCCAATGTGCGAGTTTATTATTCAGTCTTGGGACACCGCTTTCCTTAAAACCCAAAGAGCTGACTTCTCTGCTTGCACAACGTGGGGTGTATTTTACCACCCGGATGGATCTGGCATTGAACAGCCAAATATTATTCTTTTAGATGCCCATAAAGAAAGATTAGAGTTTCCAGAGCTTAAAAGAAAAGCTTACGATATGTGGGTTGACTGGCAACCAGATGCGTTTATTGTAGAAGCGAAGGCGGCAGGTACACCGTTAATCTTTGAATTAAGATCTATGGGCATACCTGTTTCTGAATACACCCCCTCTAGAGGTAACGACAAGATTTCTAGGGTAAATGCTGTATCAGATTTATTTGCATCCGGGATTGTTTGGGCACCCGAATTAAGATTTGCAGAGGAAGTGATAGAAGAGTTTGCAGCTTTCCCTGCTGGAGAACACGATGACTTAGTGGATTCCTCAACACAGGCACTACTAAGATTTAGGCAAGGTGGATTTTTAAAGCTGAATAGCGACGAAGAAGACGAGCCGTTTTATTCCAAGAAGGCTGAGTATTACTAATGGCCTTCTTACAAAGTAATATTCCATACTTTAAATGCTGGGTTAGGAAAGAATACACGCATAACAACCAGAAATATCATGGAGAGTTTTTGCATGCAATGGTTGTGGCTGTTACAACAATGCCAAAAAGATGCTTAAGCTTTCAGGTTATTTTTACTGGCGCTGAAACTTACGATGAGGAAGACCAGCAAAATGTTCATGGCGGGGCCATGTGGGCAAGAATGCCCATCACCGCATTAGTAGGCGACACTCCTTTTGAAGAGTGGCCTAAAGAGTTACCTGTCTGGGCAGCACAGCCTTGGGACTGTATGTCACATACCCATGCGGTTTATCAGATAGAAAGAGCAAGCCCAGCGCCTTGGCTTGCCAAAGTAGACGGAGAGTTTTATCCCGCGAAGTATTATTTTACTGTAGACTATACCGATAATGAAGTAGCGGATGACCCAGCACAGCACAAACAAAGTCATGTGCTAGAGCTGCTTGACGCTGGGGAGTACACAGGAAATATTGTTGCGCTGCCTAATAACAGGGTAAGAGTTACGCATCCAGCTTGGTTTGAGACCGGGGTTGGTGCGCCAGACTTTAGACCTAATCAACGAACCTACAACTCGAAAGATGATGTAGAGTATATTCATGACACAAAGCGAGTTTTTGACAACTTGTACAGTGAGGATTAAATGAAGAAAACTAAAGGTTACATGTCGGGTGGTAAGACCAAAGGCATGTCCAATGGCGGTAAATTAAAAATGACCACCAACAAACAGGGTAAAGAGGTTCCTTTCTTTGCTGCTGATGGCGTTGGCAAAATGAGTGCTGGTCGAAAAGTTCCGGGCACTAAAGGTTACTTTATGGGCGGCAAGACCAAAGGCATGGCTAAAGGTGGTAAGACTGGAGGCAAAACAATGGCTCGTGGTTCTGGTGCAGCAAGACCTCAAGTATTTAGAAAGGATGGCTAATGGCTATTGATAGAAGTTTGCGCTCCAATCCCTTAATAGGGGAAGGACAGGGTCTTGAGATTGAAATAGAAAATCCCGAAGCCGTTTCTATTGAAACAGAAGATGGCGGCGTTATTTTAGATTTTGATCCAGATGCAAGCACACTAGCTTCACTAGGGATGCTTCCTCATGACGCTAACCTAGCTGATGTTGTTGATGAAGCAGAACTAAATACAATTGCTTCAGATTTAATTGGACAGTTTAAAGCAGACAAAGAAAGCAGGGCTGATTGGGAAAGAGCTTACGTTGACGGTCTTGATCTTCTTGGACTAAAGAACGAGGACAGAACTACGCCTTGGGATGGAGCCTGCGGAGTTTTTCACCCGCTACTATCTGATTCAGTTATTAAGTTTCAGTCACAATCCATACAAGAACTGTTTCCTGCAAGCGGCCCTGTAAAAACATCTGTTGTTGGCACGATTACAGACGATAAGGAAAAGCAGGCTTATAGAGTCCAGAACTATTTAAACTATTTGCTAACAGAAAAGATGACAGAATATCGCTCTGAAACAGAGAAGATGTTGTTTTCTTTGCCTTTAGCAGGCAGTGCGTTTAGAAAAATTTACTATGATCCCGGTATGGGCAGACCCTGCAGCATGTTTGTCCCAGCTGAAGACTTTGTTGTTAGCTATGGCGCTGCCGATTTAACAACCTGCGAAAGAGCAACGCATATAATGAAGCGTTCTTCTAATGAAATTCGCAAACTTCAAGTGTCAGGATTCTATAGAGACATAGATCTTGGGGCACCATCAAATAATGTTGATGAAATACAGGAAAAATACAACAGATTAACTGGCGATAGTGCTAGTTATGACCTTGATTCTAGACACACGATACTTGAGATCCAAGTTAACTTAGATCTTTTGGGATTTGAAGACGAAGAAAACGGCGAACCTACCGGAATAGCCTTACCTTATGTTGTTTCTATTGATTCAGGTTCTAGAGATGTCCTGTCTATAAGAAGAAACTGGTATGAAGGAGATGATCTTAAGATTAAGCGAGAACATTTTGTTCATTACCAGTACGTTCCCGGACTAGGATTTTACGGATTTGGTTTAATCCACATGATTGGGGGATTAGCCAAGTCTGCTACCTCTTTGCTGCGCCAATTAGTAGACGCAGGTACTCTATCCAACCTTCCGGGCGGTCTTAAGTCTAGAGGACTTAGAATTAAAGGCGACGATACGCCAATTATGCCGGGAGAATTCCGGGATGTAGACGTTCCGGGCGGTGCAATCAGGGATAACATTAGTTATTTGCCTTACAAAGAGCCAAGTAACGTTCTATATCAGTTAATGGGCGACATTGTAGAAGAAGGCAGGCGATTTGCGTCCGCAGGAGACGTAAAAGCAGCGGATATGAACGCAGAAGCGCCTGTCGGGACAACATTGGCTATACTAGAGCGGTCAATGAAGGTTATGAGCGCGATTCAGGCCCGATTACACGCTTCTATGCGGGTAGAATTGCGTATATTAAGCGGTCTTGTCCGTGATTTTGGCCCAGAAAAGTACCCATACCTGCCTGATAGCAACGATTTAGTGTCCGAGGACTTCGATGACCGTGTAGACATCATACCCGTCAGTGATCCTAACGCTGGAACGATGGCTCAAAGGATAATGCAGTATCAAGCGGCACTACAACTAGCCGCTCAAGCACCTGAAATGTACGACATGCCGTTATTGCACCGTCAAATGCTGGATATCCTAGGCATTCAGGACGCAGATAAGATTGTTCCTACAGAAAAAGACATGAAGCCTACTGATCCAGTCAGTGAGAACATGGATATTATTAACGGCAAGCCGCTTAAGGCATTTATCTACCAAGATCACGAAGCTCATATTCAAACCCACATGAGTTTGACTGAGAATCCTCAGGTTATGGAGATTATGGGTAAGAGCCCTAACGCCAAGAAAGCAATGGCAGAAATGGCGGCGCATGTTCAAGAGCATTTAGCATTCAAGTACAGACAAGAAGTCGAAAAAGAATTAGGTGTAGAGCTTCCCAGTCCAAACGAATCATTGCCTGAGGATATTGAATACAGAATATCTAGACTAGTAGCGCCTGCTGCAGCGCAAATAACAGGCAAAGCTGCAAGAGAACAGCAAGCCGAGCAAGCACAAAAGAATATGCAAGACCCTATTGTTCAAATGCAAATGCAGGAACTTCAGATCAAACAACAAGAAGTTCAGCAAAAAGCGCAGTCAGAAATGGCTAAGATAGAACTTGATATGCAAAAAGCAATGGCTAAAGCTCAGCTTGATAAAGAAAAGTTAGATCAACAAGAGCGGCTAGAAACAGCAAAGCTTGGCGCAAAGATAGCTGAAACAAATTCTAGAGAAGAACTGGAATCAGCAAGGATAGCCTCACAAGATCAGCTCTCTGGCGCGAAGCTAGGCGTTGAAGTTGCAAAAGATATTATGGGTAATAAATGACAAAAGAAGTAGACATGTTTGACTATTTAAGGTCAAATGTTAACGATCAAATGAAAGACATCAATGACCACATAAGCAGTGGTGGA
>UEXN01002656.1_pt1 | contig 12343 bp, 8 predicted proteins | sample 1796711 | NCBI WGS metagenome assembly UEXN01 (sample SAMEA4772470, study PRJEB27181) | metagenome | reverse complement strand
TTTCCAAAATTTAATGGCTCCCACTTATGCTCCCGGCATAATGTTTAATTCAATCAAGGCCGGTGTTGCTTGTGACTATCCTGTTATTGATAAGAATTTGAGTTTTGCCAATCAAAATGTGTATTTAAGTGGAAGTGATTATTATTTAGGCACTGGATCGGTATCTAGAGCAAAAGTGTTTGACCGAAGAATACCTTTTGAAGCAATTATAGATCCGGAGGATTATCTTACTGATAGGATTTATTGTAATGAGCCTCATTTATATGCCAACAACTCAGGTTCTGTCTTGTGGGACGGCAACGGAGATAAGCTCTATAAGTTAATGACCAGCAACTTCTTAGCTGAAACTGCAAACTTTTTCCTTAAGAATTCTAATTTTACATCAATCTCTTCCAAGCCATCTGTAGATCCAAACGTAGGAAACGCAGTGTCTGGGACGACTTACATGATGAGAATAAAAATGTATAAAACCTTGGAAGGTAGTAATATTCCCACCATCTCGGGATCTCAAGGTTTCTATACTCCTCCTCAATATAAGAACGGAACTCATGAGAATTTTACAATGTATTCTCGCCCAAGTGCTTTCGGTCCCCCATCAAGACCAAAGCCCGGTCTCATCGTCAATGGATCTGATTCGGGATTGGGTGAGAACTATGCATTTACTCCTCCTTATTATTATGGACAAGCATATTGCGACGTTACATTTACGGCAACGCAAACAAAGAAATATACAATTAATGAAATTATAAACTCCATCAGAGAAAATGACGGAGTTAGACAGTGGAGATATTTTGATGATACAGATGCTGTTGAAGAGGCAAAAACTGACTTTATCAATGGAAACACAGATGATGGAGAAGGCGTTAAAGGTGATGCTATGCCGCTTAATTCATCAGTAAATGTATTGTCGGAAGGTAGAATTCTTTCAGATAGTGTAGTGATTGATGCCTCCGGAGATAGACAGTCTAGGTGGGTTATTCAGACCAAGTATGAAACCCCAATGTTGAATTTTGCTCATTTATCTTCAACATCAAGTGTAACGCTTCCAAACAATGCATCCCAATCAGTTCCTCGCGGCATGTGGCACCAATATGGCCAAACTGAGACAGACCCAGCAAAAGGCATATTTATGCAAGTTTCTGATGTTCCTTCGGATTGGATCAATAATGTATTGAGAACAGATTCAACTACAACAGGATCGTTGACGGATCTCTGTGGTTTCTCGCGTGAATCTGTAAGGCTTGGCGAAGCAGCAGATACCAAAGTTATAAGAGAGGCGGTTGTTGCTGTTCCTTTTGTTGAACAAGAAGGGCAAAGGAAGTTTTTTACACTCGACAGAATTGATGTTGAAAATGCACAAGGCCCAGCAGATAAACGTGCCTTGGTCGGCGATTCAATATTACAACAAATTGATAGAATGAAAAGATTTGTTTTCCCTCCTTCTATGGACTTTCTAAATGACGATGGTGTTGATCCATTTGCTATGTATGTTTTTGAGTTTTCCCACACTCTTTCGAAACAAGACGTTACAGACATTTGGCAAAACCTCTATCCTAAGATTGGAAGAACTTTTGAGGAAGTTGAATCAACGATTTCTCACAATCTTTTGGCTAATGAACTTTTGGGCGGTGGATCCGTACGTGTAAAAGATTCTCGCTCTCCAAGCGGGTTTCGTATAGAAAAAATGGCAAAGGGAGTTGAACTACCCAGAGAGATACGTTGGATGGTGTTTAAAGTTAAACAACGGGCCGAGATTGATTATTATAAAAAAATTGTTAGTAGTAGAAAAGGCATTGAGGACAAAATTTCATACAATTGGCCTTATGACTTCTTTTCCCTTGTTGAAGTTGCTCAATTGGATGCCGAAATAACTCTGGCGAAAAGGGAAGAAATTGAAATTGAAGAAGATTCGATTGTAGCCATACAAGCTGATAACCCTCGCAACACCACACCAGCAGAGACGCCATTGGTGGATAGAAGCAAGAAGGTGAACACCACACAAACAATCTCAGCCGGAGCATCTGTCGCAACATCAATTGCTTTGGGCCCTCAAGATAGCACATCTCCTAAAGAAAAGATAAAAAACTTTGAGAATTCAGCATTCGGATCGTTTTTCGGAGAAGAAGCTAAGAAAAAGAATGAAGAAAGAAAAGAGAGAGCAGAAGCAGAAAGGAAGAGACGAGAAGAGATAAAGGCAAATGAAGGATTTTAACGAATGACATTTTTTAACAAAAAAGAAGAAGTATTGAAGATTGAATTGACTCCTTACGGAAGAAAACTGCTGTCTCAAGGAAAACTAAAGCCGGCTTATTATTCTTTTTTGGATGATGATGTCTTATATAATGCGGAAAAAGGTGGATTTTCGGAAACAAATTCTGATACGAAGAGTAGAATCTTAGATGAAACTCCATACATGAAGCCCCAAACAAATTTTAAGGGCATCGACACCAGTGTTAACAACATGGAAGACATCAGGGAAAACACTCAATTTTCTCAAGAAACTATAGGATCAAATTTACTAACTGAGGATGCTACGGCCACTTGGAACATTTCTTTTTTGCATGGTGAACTATCTTCCTCGGTCAATTATTTATCTTCTTCAACCGAAGCTATTAAGCAAATTCCTCAAATCGAATCAACAATAGAGTTCACCTTAAGTGTAGATAACGTTGACAACGTTGGGGGCGGATCCGATGGTTTACTGTTTACACGAGACATCCCGACTGTTGTTAAGAATGATGGCACCTTTGTAGGCATCGATGAAGAGCAAATTCTATTGAGTGTCTTAGAGACAAATGGATTTTCACATAAAGATTCATATGAAATTGAGGTTTATCTCTATGAACAAGATGAGACTAAACTAGAAAAACAGCTTAAGTTTTTTGTGCAGGACAAACAGTTAAAAAATGGCATGCTTCAAGAAGATACGGAAATACAAGACGCAGACACTGATGTAGAGATTACATCGGATTTTGTTGAGTACTATTTAAATATACAAACTGATTACGAGATACCAAATGAAGATATATGTTCCGGAATTAAACGGCTGGAGGCAAACGATATCTTTCTAGATTTAGAGGTTGACTGTCCGGATCGTGAAGATTTAGATGTTAATTTTTATGGCTCTCGTGTCACAGAGCAAGATTTGGAGGATTGCTAAATGTCGCGTGAATTAGTTGGCCTAGAGAATTTACCAAATGCTTATATAAAACAGATAGTTGTTTCTGATAAGGACCAAGGACATTTTAAATTTAAAATTCATGTAAATTTAAAAGATCTAAGACAAAATGATTTTTATGTGTGGTCCATGGACAAGATTCTTTCTCCGAAAGTTGATGTGGGTTTAATCTCCTTAACGGACGAAGCTCTTATTGAACAATTATCCACAGGATTAATTTCTCCTTTAGATAAGACTATGCGTCCTTTTTTGCAAATGAGACAAGCGCAAAACAAAACTCCAACAGAAGAGATGGTGGATTATAATCATCAATTTGAGGTCGACTATAAAAATGACATCTCAAATTTAACCGTGTTTGCATTTTGCTTTATCAATGACATGAGTACCCATGGACCAATAAAGTCAGAAAAAATCATTGAAAACTTTGAAATCTCGAATAGATCAACAGTCTTTTTGCTACCAGATTCCACTCCATGGTCTGGACCAGTGCATCAACATGATGGCATATACATGGTGGGATCTCAACATGTCGACAGATTCCATCCAACATTAAGAACACAATCGGTCAAAAATTTTAAAATTAAAAATTTAACAAAAAAACTAAAAGTGCGAGAATCCATAGAGCCAAAAAGAGGGTCTTATTTTAGTGATCTATACATGAGCTCCAACGACAGAACCAATTACTCTGGAATGTTTTCTGTAAACATCCTGAAAGTACTCCTGACTGAGACGAAAAACGGGAGGTTCTTAAGAAAATCCACCAACGCTGTTTTGAGCGAGATCTTGGCAAAGTTTTCCATCAAAGGTTTTTATGTCCAACGCGAAAGAGTAAGATTGGACAAAAGAATGAAAACAAAAGAGGTTGTTGAAAGACACAACATCTCGTACTCATCTGATAACCTAGGAGTCCTTCGTAACCTGACCAGAGTTTTGAAGAACAATTATCGCGATGTTTCCTTGACAGAACTCCCATCTTCGAGCACAGAGAGAAACATGGACCCACAGAAGATCTATGCGGAAGAAATTAATGAAGACAATACAGTATCTCAAGTTAAAGAGATATTCTTGGGAAATAGAGGTTTGAGATCTTTTTCGTTTTCTGACTATTCGTTGTCGAATCAAACTCTTGGTAAATACCGGTATAAAGTTAAAATCGATTTTGTTGATCCCACTATTGAGTTTGCAAACAGTATGGCTGGGAAAATCGAACGAGATCTCTCTGGGTTGAAGAATTATTTCGAATTTAAAAGTAGAAGAATGAACTATGACTATGTCAATAATCGCTCAAAGATTGACCAATACACAGCAACAGACTTAGATGTAATCTGCAACAATTATGTTAAATATTATTCCTACATCTACAACACTACCGCTCTCGAGAGGGCGAACATGATTGAGCAATCGTATTCTTTGCTTTCTCCAAAAAACTCAACCATCGCAGATACCAAAAAGTTTTTAGAAAAATATAAAAACTTGAAACAGGAGATTTTCAAGGATCTTGTCTATGTTGACAAAAAGTCTCAAAACACAACTGGTAAATTTAAGCTTAAAAACATTTCTTTGAAGAACCATATTGCGATTACAAAAGAATTCAGCAACCTTGTAGATCCTAGTAACAATAAGATTAATTTAAATTATTTACCCAATGAACAGTTTGTGGGAATAAAGATTTTCACCAAACAACAATATTCCACCAGAGTTCTGGAGGAAATACAAAAGTTTTACATTTCTACTCCCAATTTCCAAACCTCGGAGAATGCATCAATTGATTCAAATGTACTGGTAGCTCTGGGCAATATTTCGGTCAATTCCTATCAATACTTGTCACCGGTCTCCCTAAATGAAGATAAAAAAAGCATATCCATGAAAAAAACGGAAAATTTAAATCCGGATTCAATCAACAGAGTTGTTAGGAATAAAATTAATCGGAGAAAAGCAAGTAAGTTTTCTATTAAAAAAGCAATTCAATTCGAGAAATCGGAACAAGGTAGCTTTTTGCCGATAGGAGATGTCATTGGTACATCTACAACACAAGCAAATTATTCTGAGAATGACGCATCTGTGAATGAAACACCAGAAGAGATTTTATCAAAATCAAAGATAGAGGATAGCATGCTCAATCTTAACTCGAAAAAATTAAGAAAAAAAGATTTTGATTTATCATCATCTGGTTTCACTCTACCGGCAACGGAATGTCAAAAGTTACCATTGCAAATAAAGTCTCTAATAGGGTCTAATTTAGATTCGACAAAAAATGCCATCCTCAAATCTCCAAGGGATACACTACAGAATCCGGAAACCAGTAATGTTATAAATTTGAATTTCTTGGCTATTCAAGAAATTCAATATCTCAAAGGCTACAAAACAACAGTAGATGGAGACGTGGACCTTAAAAGCCCAGTGTGGTCCCCTTTGAAAAACTCTGTAGTACAGGATTCACAACAGCCATTGGTATGCCGAATGGTGAATTATAGTAATAGTTCAATAAAGGTTGATGTCGATACAACTATGCTAGGAGATACCTCGGATGGAATTTTTATCATCTATGATGGAGATGTCTCCAAGAGTCCGAACCAAACCTCCAATGAAAATATAATAAACAACACTATTTTTGACAATGCCACGTTCGAATATTTAAACTCAAACATTGTATCACAAACTTCCGAGACACCGGTTACCACTAGGAACACCCCAAGACAGAATAATAATAAGAGAAATACTATTTCAAGGAGCACTTACTGATGGGAAAAAAGATTTCGTTGGCCAACGCAGAAGTCGACTTCATAAGAAGAATCTCTGGAGATTTGCAAAGCTCAATAGTTTATTCTGAGGCAGTTTACGACTCCAAGAACTCATCTTATGATCAAGATGTTACATTTTCTGTGCCGGTCTCTATGCTTAATTCTATAGAATTGATGGCAAACAACAACTTGACCACCTTCCAGTATCACAATATTGATGTGCCAATACCAAGCAAGCCAGACAATGATAAGATAGAAAATGAAGCCTCGGGCTTCTTTGAAATCAAAAACATCTTCAACTACTATAGTGAACCATATGAAAGGATCTCAAAAAATCAGGTAGAGAGAAAGATGCCAAACTTTTATCTGGAATTTACCAATGAGAAAAATAAGAAATATTCAAACCTAAAAGCATTACAAGCTAGAAAGATTAATAAAAACTTTTTTAAGAATATTAGAAAATTTCAAGACAATTTGGCTCCCCGACCATCTCAGGATTTAGATAAAATTTCTAACGTTATTATTGGAGACTACAATGACACTCGAGATTTTTCAAATTTATCTGGTTTGCCGTATTATGCGCGCATAGCATTTAGTTTTGTGAATGATGTTGTCTTGGGCGACTACCTAACAGAGATTGAATTCAACCAGCAATTCTTCAACTATACCTTGAATAAATCGACATCAGAAGTGATCTTTGAAACGGTCTCTGTTATCGACGAACAAGTGGTCGTCAAGTCTACCGAAGTTCCTGTGTCGGACCTATTTTCGGAGATCTCAAAAAATAACTTTTTAATTGACGATAACCAGTTTGTTGTTTTGCAAAATGAACAGATAAACAAAAGTATCATGGTCAACGGTTTTAAAAATAAACTATTAACAAATTACATTAAAAACAAATCAGTAGGACTGGTTAAGCCTTATAAGGAGATTTTTTCAAAAGACAAATGTAGAATAGAACATGTATTTTATAAAGTGGAAAAGTTTATCGGACCAGAAAGTTCCGTCCCAGAACAAACCTACATCGTCTCTTCTGGTAGACAATTAGTCGAAATCATCGACACCCAGATTAAATTGGATCAAACATATACATATAAGATCAAGACTGTATCTGTGATTTATGGCACAGAATACACAATCAATGACTACTCTATAGATAGAGATCGTCAAACCATGACTTGCAACATAACCAGTAGACCTTCTTATAAGATTGTGGAACTTGATGTTACTTCTCAAGAGACCGAAATAAAACCAAGACCCCAATTGTCCCCTTCTGTGAGATTTTTCAATAAAAACGATTCTTCGAATGAAATAGGTATTTATCTAGACCTAAGAGTGGGACAGGAGGTCAAAAAACCAGTTACAATTCAAAGCACAGATCCGGTGTATCCAAATAATGAAAAAGTAAAGTTTGAATATCTTCCCCAACAAGGAAAGTTTGAAGTTTTTAGAATCGAAAAAAAGCCGGAGTCATATGGTAGCTTCACTAATGAAAAGATTATGGACATTCAAAATTCTATCAATTCCACTTCGGTTTCCTTTCGAGACACTATTTTATCGAACAAGAAATACTATTACATTTTTCGAACACTAAGTACTTCAGGTGAACCCTCTCCCCCTACACCAATTTATGAAGTGGAACTTTTAAAAGACTCCGATGACTCTAAAGTTTTAGTTTCTACTTATGACTTTGAGAAACAAGAAAACTATCTAGATAAGAGATTTAAAAGATTGATCCAAATCGAACCAGCATTTCAACAGTCCGTTTTTGACGATAGAAAGAACAATGTCAATAATCTAACTACATTCAAGGGCCACTTGGATACTCTTTCATTAGGATATGCCAATGAAGGTATATGGGGAAGAAAGTTCAAAATAAGAATAAAATCCAGAGATAGTGGCAAGATTGTGGATTTCAATATTAAATTTAATTTAGCAAAAAAGAAAACAAAAGAAGATTTAGAGTAGAACTCTATTTATATGTGATACTTTAGGAGAACAATATGGCATTCTTGGACAACAGTGGCGATATAATTTTAGATGCAGTGTTAACTGATCTTGGAAGAAAAACATTAGCGAAAGGAGACGGCTCATTTCAGATAACGAAATTTGCTCTTGGAGATGAAGAAATAGACTATTCTTTGTACAATTCTTCCCACTCAAGCGGATCTTCATACTATGATATTGAAATCCTACAGACCCCTATTTTGGAGGCATTTACAAACAATGCTTCATCAATGAAAAGCAATCTTTCAACCTATGAGTCGTTGAACCTCCTCTATTTACCTGTGGTTAAATTGAACCAAGCAAATCCAAACACCAAAATGCACACCAGCGGCTCCTTTATGGTTGCTGTCGATAGAGCCACTGAGGGCACTAACAATACGGATGGAGATATTCCAGCCACAGCAGTAGCATACGGTAGCGACACTGCTCGTCAAGGATTTATTATGGGAGAGTCTTTAACTGGTGGTGCCAACATACGAATTGATCAAGGTTTAGACACTACAGAGATTTCACCCTCACAAGGTCTTGATCCTGATTTGGTTGAAGATTCCTATATTATTCAAATTGACAACCGACTAGGGAGAGTTGTCACAACTACAGGTGTCAGAATCTCCCCAGATTATTTAGATGACGACAACATCGCTTTTTACACTGTTGATCGAGCAGACGGCGTTGTTGACAATGGTGTTAACACAAACAATGCAAACCAAACAATTGCCGGACCTAGAGGCACAATGTTTGAGTTTAAAATAGCAGCTTCTATAGATCTAATGACAAGTACGTTCTTGTTCAATCAACTTGGCGGAACAACAACGATGCCAAACAACTCCAACGCTTCAACTAGTGTTAGATACATAGATGCAAAAATCAGAGTCACCGGCATGAAGACTGGTTATTCTATAGACATTCCATTGCGCTTTGTCAAGAGCGTATAACAAAGAGAGAAAAAATGGCAGATAGTTTTTATAAATCATTAGACATCGGAAAAGATGTAGTAAGCACAAGAACACTTCTTCATGAAGCAATTCCTTTAACCGGAACAATTGTATCCGGTACATACGGAACAAATAACATTAAGAATTATGCTCACGGTATGTTCCAATCAGTATATGATTATCCCTACCTCAGTTCTTCTGCAAATCACATATTTGATATTACTGTAGGTGTTGGGTCAAACTCATCTCTTACTGTTGCAAATCAATTGTCAAAAAAGAAAAACATTTACAATCAAATGGCTCAAGTTCTCGTTGGATATGATGCTACTGGGTCTGTTTTGCGTTTTGATGAAGACGGAGACATTCTGGCCGGTGGAGACAAACTCGATGATATAATCTTTTTGAACTTTTCACGACTCCTCGTCAAAGATGAAATTAAAAAAGGAACATTCTCTCTTAAACTAGGAGTGTCTGCTTCTTATGCCAATGCGATGCTCCAAAGAATCAACATACAAGACACCTCTGGGTCTGATGGTTACCTTGTCAACTCTCCTGTTGGAGACTATGGCATTCTGTATGCTACAAATGATACAGGTACTCCCCTAAACGGAGCCGCAGCTAAAGCATGTGGGCTGTTGTACTATCAGGCTGGTGTATGTGCCCTTACAGCCTCAGTTTTTGGCTCCCTGCTGTCTTCCTCTGCTCAAATGAATTCCGGAGGAGAAACAATAAACGCTATCCTCACAGGATCACAGATCTCATCCTCTGCGGATGCTTTAAGACATAGAATGTTCAATCTACAGTTTAACAACACAGTGGAACTAAACTCAACAGTATATTTCTGTCGTGTGAATCATAACGAATTTAACTATTCCACAAACCCAACTTACTTGTCACAAAGCAAAATCCGCGTAAAGACGCAAGCCTCCGATCAACCGGTTTCATATATAACAACTGTCGGGCTATATAACGACAACAACGAGCTATATGCAACTGCTAAATTAAGTGAACCACTTCGTAAGAGTAGTGACACAGAATTTACGATCAGAGTTCGATTGGACTATTAATCATGTCTTTCTTCAAATTTGAAGAAGATGATTTGTTTACCAACACTATAGAGGCATATCCCGATTACAGCTTTTATGTGCAAAGTGGTTCAATCTACTTAAACAATAGGCCAAATGTATCTGGGGTAAAAGATACAACCAATCATTTGAATGTTCCAAAAGGTTTCATTTCTCTTTATGAATACAACATCGACAGGGCTGGTGATTTTATTTATCCTTTCCTGATTAAGGATGGCAACAAAGTAAGCTTTCGAAACACAACAGGGTCAGCATATACTTCTCTCCCCCTAAAGACTGTTATCTCTTCATCTTATAAGATGTCTGCGAGTATCTCGAGGAATTTCTACAGCTCCTCAACTCGACCTCGCATTCAAGCACTTAAGAACACTTTGAACCATTATACTTATTTATCGCCACATTATGCGTATTCTTCATCATACGGAGACAAAGCTTCACAAGGTATCAACTTAATCTCGATACCCTCCATTTTTTACGGCTCTTCTATAAAAAAAGGTAGTGTACGGTTAAAATTCTACATGTCTGGATCTTTAATTGGAGAGTTGCATGATAGAAATTATAACGGGGAATTAATACAAGTAGGACCAGAGGGCTCAACAGGGTCCGGATCAGTAGCGGGGGTGGTATTATATAATGAAGGATTTGTTACACTCACTGGTTCGTGGGTTTTAAATTCAGATTCTATAGCTTATGACACCACTGATACTTCGAAGTGGATCTATTTCAATTATGCCGCCAATGATGGTAACTCTGCAACATTAACATCTCTATCGTCAAGTTTTCTGATGGAATACAAGGGAATTACTCATACACAAACCATAACCATGTTTGCAAGAGCAGGATACGGAGATCTCAACCAGTCAAACAATCCAACGTATTTATCTGGTAGTGGTGGCCACGATAGTGGTTCTCTACACTACGTTGAAACTCCTAGGAAAATAAAAAACGTTGTATATTCACAATTCTCAGATGAAGAGCCAGAATTTAAAAAGACAACTTATATTTCAAAGATTGCGATATACGATGAGAACAAAAATTTAATTGGCATCACCAAGGTGGCAACACCGGTCCGTAAGACGGAACAAAACCAATTTACATTTAAATTAAAAATTGATATATAAAAAACTTGACAAACCATAGGGAATATGTTATAATAGTATTATGATTTTAGGATTAGATATAAGCACAAGCCGAATAGGCGTAACAGTTATGAAGGAAAACCAAGAATTGGTTTTTTCTGAGGCGTTCAAGACAAACAAGAACCATTCGTTGTCTGAGCGGTGCCTTGAACTACAATCGTTCATCAAACAATTAAATTTCAAGTTCACCAAGATCTTCATTGAAGAGCCGTTTATAATGTTTTCTGGTGGGAAAACAACAGCAGCAACCATGGCAAAGCTCCAGAGGTTCAATGGCATGTGTTCTTTTATGGTTATGAGCTGTTTTGATATAGAACCAGTGATGATAGCGGCAAATAAAGCCAGAAAAACTGTTGGCATAAAAGTCAAGAGAGGGACTTGTACCAAGACAAGGGTTATAAATTTTGTACAAAATAAATATCCAAACTTTCAAATTTGGTATACAAGACACGGAAACCCCAAGCCCGGCACTGATGACAGGGCAGATTCTGTCGTTATAGCGTTGGCTGGAATAATGCTGGACGAACAGGAGACTCATGAGTAAGGGAAAGAAAAAAGATAATGTCAAATTATTGGACAAACAAAAGCAGAAGGTCGAACCACCAAAAAAATTCAAGGTTGTACTTTATAATGACGATTTTACCCCAATGGAATTCGTGGTCGATGTGTTACAACAGGTCTTCCATCACACAAAAGAATCTGCTATGGCAATAATGTTAAATGTGCACAACAAAGGCAAAGGAGTTGCCGGTGTGTATTCAAAAGAAATCGCAGAAACAAAAGCTCACATTACAAACCAGACTTCTATAAACTATGGGCACCCGCTCAAGGCAGAATTTGAACCAGAATAAAATTAATCAAAAAAAACATTTGACACATTTGACTCCTCGTGATACATTATAAACATCGGAGGAACAATGGAAGAAAAATTAAAAATTATAAAGGACATTCTTGGTGGTTATCGGAGATCATCAAGTGAGTTTTTATTTCAATGTCCATTTTGTGGCCATCACAAGAAAAAAATGTCTGTGAATTTTGGCATAAATGCATGGAAATGCTGGGTGTGTGACGCTAGGGGTAAGAACATTTATCGTCTGGTGAGAAAATTTGGAACCTACCAACAAAGACAGAAGTGGCTTGATTTGGATGGTCGCTTAGATCTGTCGGAATTTGATCAAATGTTCATGGAAATGAATGATATTGAAGAGGTCCAAACGACAGATTTACCAACAGAGTTTATTTCTCTCAACAACAAACA
>UEXN01002653.1_pt1 | contig 12366 bp, 12 predicted proteins | sample 1796711 | NCBI WGS metagenome assembly UEXN01 (sample SAMEA4772470, study PRJEB27181) | metagenome | reverse complement strand
ATTATCAACTGTCAATTAAGGCTGCCTCCGTACTTACCCGATACAACACCTGATCCTCATACCCGGTAGTCACCGGCCACAGTCCACATAGCTCCCGGTCGAGTTCCGCATCGCCGGTATCCACCAGCAGTGGCCGTCCTTCCAGCGTCTTCAGTTTTGTGCGGGTAGCCAGTATCTGGATATTGTCCTTGCCCAGGCGGCGAATCAGGGCCGGGCTGAATTGCTGGTTGCCACGACCGAACAGGTGCCCTTGCCCGCCAATCACGGTGATCACCGCTTTGGCAGGCGCATCACCGATCTGCTCCAGCAGCGCCCGTGCTCCCAGATCCCGGCCAACCACTTCCTGGTTGTAGACCAGGTCCACACCCAGCAGCGTGTTCTCCAGACCCAGCTGTTCCATCACAACTGCCACCGTAGAACCGGAGCCCATCAGGTAAAAGGTATCGTCTTCCAGGCTGTCCGCTATCCAGGCGGCCACTTCGGTGACCACCAGATCTTCCACTTCGCGGCCGCCGCATTTTACCTGCTGCAGGTAACGGGCTTCAGCAGGGACCTGTAGCTCACCATAATGGCGAGCACGGACAACCCCCTCGCGGAAAGCGTCCTCATCGATATCCCGGACTTCTGCCAGCTCCAGCCCCACCAGCTCGCCGCCAGCCAGTTCTGCCAGCAGGCTACCGGCGGCTTCCGGGTTGATGGCATAGACTGCGGAATGCATCTTGCAGCCGGCCGGAACGCCCAGTACCGGTGTTCCCTGCCCCAGGGTATCCACCAGATCCCGAGCTGTGCCGTCACCGCCGGCGAAAAGGATCATTTCCGCTCCCGCGTCTTTCAGAGCCTCTGCCGCCCTGCGTGTATCCTGCGGACCACTGGGCATGACGGATTGGCCGATGACCTGGCAGGACAGTCCGGCTTCACGGCAGCTTGTTTCACCCATATCGCCGGCCCAGGTCAGCACGGTCAGATTTTGCGCCTCGGCAAGCGCCTTGAGCGCGCGGGTCATGCGGGCCGGGGCCTGGGGCTCGGCACCGCGTCGCAGCGCTTCGTCACGGGTTGCCTCGCCATCGCTACCCTTCAGGGCCACGCTGCCACCGAGCCCCGCGTAGGGGTTTACCAAAACACCGAGGCAGAGACTTTCGTCGACTTTCATAAAGCGGTCATATCCAGATACAAAAATGGCATTGCTGTCCACGGTGGTCAGCGCCTAAATAAACGACCCAATCATGCAGACTCAAGGGGATGCAGCCATGAATCTCGACAGCCAGCAACCCGGCAAGAATTTCCACGGGGCCGCCATCATTGATGAGCAGGGACGGGAAGTTCCCATTACCGAAGCCATGATCCAGCAAGCATTCCAGCGCCTTGAAAAAAGCAGTCAGTCTTCTGCCCAACCGTTTACGCCGGCGCAAAAAGCCGGCGCATGATCGGCTGCCAGGGCGCAGTAATATCACCCTGGTAACGCCAATCATGGAGCTCATGACGCAACGGGTATTCCTTGCGCAGCCGGTCAAATGCCTTGCCGGGATCCGCCGAGGCAAGGCTGTCACCGAGCCGCCTGTGATCCTCCGATAACCGATACGCTATCTGCAACACCCTGAGCAAATCCTCCTCGCTCGCCACCGGCTGCGTAATGATCTCATTGCTTGCCGACACCGGCGCCGGTTGTGCCGTCACGCCAAGCCAGTCACAAAAGGCACGATAGAGCATCTGGGTCCCCTTGAGCTTGCCCTCTGCGCTGTAGCCGGCAATATGCGGTGAGCCGAGCAGGACCTGCTTGAACAACGCAGGGGGCACCCGTGGCTCGGTTTCCCAGACATCCAGAATGGTAGCCGGCCCTCGACCCGCATCAAGCCCCGCCAATAAAGCCCGATTATCGATCACCGGCCCCCGGCAGGTATTGATCAGCATCTGCGACGAAGACAGCTGTGCCAGCCGGCCCGCATCCAGCAGATGGCGGGTGGCGTGATTGCCATTGTCTGTCAGGGGTACATGCAAGGTGATCAGGTCCGCATCAAGCATGGCATCCAGCGGCTCCAGTTCGTAGGGGCCCTCATAGCCCTGTTCTGCCAGGGGCGGATCACAGGCGCGCACGGTCATGCCCAGATCGGACAGCCAGTCGGCTACTCGGTGCCCCACATTGCCCAGCCCTACTACCGCCGCCGTTGCCCCCAGCGGGGAACGATTACCTGCCTGACAGAGCCGCAGCACTGCCTGCAGCACATATTCCGCCACGGCTCGGGCATTGCAACCCGGGGCGTGAGCGAAGCGGATGCCCTGCTCCTGCAGATAGCCGAGATCCACGTGATCCGTGCCGATTGTCGCCGAGCCCACAAACCGTACCCGAGATCCAGCCAGCAACCCGGCATCCACCCGGGTCACCGACCGTACCAGCAACACCTCGGCATCACCCAACTGCTGTCGAGTCAGGCTTCGACCATCCACCCGGGTCACGGTGCCCAAGGCGTCAAAGGCTTCCAGTCCCGGCATGTTGGCATCGGCAATAATCTGCATCGCTTTTCCTGTCAGCGGGAGGCCAGCAAGCGGCGGGCAGTGTCATCCACTGCCCGGGCATACTGGCCACCAAAAAGAGTGTAGTGATTCAACCAGTGATACAGGTCATACACGGGCCAGGCCTGGTATCGCAACGTAGTGGGATACTCCGCCTGATAGCCTTGATAGAACGCCGCCGGCACACCGCCAAACAGGTTCAACATGGCCAGATCCACCTGCGGATCGCCATGATAACAGGCCGGATCGTAGAACACCGGCTCCCCGTTCACCTGCCCCAGGTTGCCCTGCCACAGATCACCGTGCACCGGGGCACAGGGCGGCCGGGAAGGCAGCCAGCGGTCCAGTTGTTCGATGACCCGGGCAGTGCGCTCCGCAGCCACTGGCGGCAGCCCCCGCTGAGTGGCCCGTTGCAGCTGGGGCGCAAGCCTTTCGTTGGCAAAAAAGGTGATCCAGTCACTGTGGTCCGTGTTGCTCTGCGGGCTGGCGCCGATAAAGTTATCCGGGTGACTGCCGTACCGGGCAGGCCCTTCAACCCGGTGCAGGCAAGCCAGCGCTGCTCCGGCGGCCATCCACTGGTTGCTTCCCGTCAGGGAAGCAATAGGAAGGTGCTCCAGAATCAGCACACCGCCTTCACTGGATGAGTAACAGTGCACCACCCTGGGGACTCTCAGGCTTGCTGCCAGCGCCTCCAGGCCACGCGCTTCCGCTTCCAGCAACAGAGGGTTGCGATGTTGTTTAACAAAATAACGACTCACGCCATCCTCGAGCACGCCACTACGGGCGGTGTCGCCACCCGCCACTGGCGTCAGAGTCCAATCCCCCTGCAAACCAGCCTGATTCAGGGCATTCATCAGCAATAATGGCAATTTCATAGCAATTAAACGCAACTCCTTGACTATAGAAGCCACCAAAATCGGCTCTCACGGCCAATAATGACTGACTGTTCCCCTTGATTTAAGGCATTCTTCTGATTACAACTAGGCACTACGCCAGCCGGTTACCGGCCAATAACAACAACACAAAGCGATCGCCACCCCATGAAAGCACTCTTGCCCCTGTGCGGCGCCTTCCTTATCGGCCTGTGTACGGTCGCCAGCGCCGCCGATGACGATGGTCTGTCCGAGCAGATCCGCCAGCTGAAAAGCGAAGCCCTGGACCTGAACCGGGATCTCACCCTGCTCGAGCAGGAGCTCCTCTATGCCAGCCCACAAACCAGCATCTTTGTCTCCGTGGATGTGGGTACGCCGATCCGCCTGGTCGACGTGAATCTGACCATTGATGGCCAACACGTGGGTTACCATTTTTACAGTGACCAGGAATTCGAGGCCCTCACCAAGGGCGGCATCCAACGTCTTTACACCGGTAACCTGGCCAGTGGCCGCCATGTCATGGAAGCCACCATCACCGGCTATGATCCTCTCGGCAAGGATTACCAGAAAACCACCAGCTATACCTTCACCAAGGGTGCCGGCAAGAAAATGGTGGAAATGCAGGTGGTGGACGACCTGAACAAGCAGCAGCACAAGTTTGAATTCCGTGAGTGGAATCAGCAATGACACAGGTGCGGCGAAAACGGTGGCTGGTCGCGGCGTGCCTCGCCACCCTGTTGTCCCCCGTCCAGGCGGCAAAAGTCGAGTTCTTCGATGATATCAACGAAGGTCCGATACCTCTTGGCCAAGAGGAGCACCGCTACCTGGCTTTTGGCGAGGTCATGTTCGACTACTATCGTCATGCCAACTTCAATGCCATCAACACGCTGCTGGTCAATCAGCAGCAGGCCCTATTCAATGAGGACACCGACTACGCGGAGCTGTTGCTTGGCGATCTCTATGTAACCTATGGTCTGCTAGGCAAGGCAGAGGTCATCTTCAACCGCCTGTTGGAAAAGGACATTCTCAGCCGCACCCGGGCCCAGACCTGGCTGCACAAGGCCGCTCTGCACTATCGTGAAGGCAATCTGGCGGAAGCCGCCATGATTCTGGACGGCGAAAACGTGGAAGGCCTGGATCCGGCAGACGACGCCCGCCGACGTCTCATGCTGGCCAATATCTTCATGGCCGAGGAAGATTTTGCCGGCGCCCTGGATTATCTGCACTCCGTTCCCCTGAGCACGGACGAAGGCCGCTACGCCACTTACAACATGGGCGTGGCATTGATTCGCGGCGGACACCGTGAACAGGGGGTTGCCCTGCTCAAATCCCTGCTGGAAGCCGGTGGCAGTTCTGACCAGGCTCTCGCCCTGCGCGATCGGGCCGCTCTGGCATCCGGCCTGACCGAATTGAGAGAAGGTAAATTGCAAAGCGCCCGTGCAGACCTGCGCCAAGTCCGCAGTGACGGTCCCTTCTCCGAAGATGCCTTACTCGCCCTGGGACTGGCCAATTACCGGGCCGGCGATATAAAACGCGCCCTGCCCCTGTGGCTGGAAGCGGTACGCCGCAACAGCAGCCACCCCTCCGTGCAGGAAGCGCTCATGCTGGCTCCCCGTGCCTACGAAGAGCTCGGAGGTCTGCCCCAGGCCCTGGCCGGCTACCAGTATGCCGCCTCGGAATACCGTCAGGCATTGAAAGATATCCAGAAAGCCATCGACAACATCGCCAAACCCGGTTGGTCGGAAGCCTTGCTACCGGAAGACGGTAACCAGGCCGGCCTGCTGCCAGCCAATAGTGGTGATCTGGCCCAGGGCAATGAACTCTCTTATCTCTACAAGCTGTTCTCCAGCAACGCCTTTGCCCAACGTTTCGAGCACTACCGCCAGATTCACCAGATCAAGAGCATGGTGGAGAAATGGCAGCAGTCACTGCCCGCGCTTCAGGAAACCTATCAAATCCAGCAGCAAAGCCTGAGCCGCAACCTGCCCCATGTGCGCGGCGAAATGACCCGCCACATGAGCCGACAGGAACAGCTGGCCCTGGCCAGTGACAAGGTCTCCGCAGCGATCCCGAACTTTGTCGACATGAGTAAACCGCAAGACGTGGCCAACGCCGAACAGGCCATCATGTGGAAGAAAGTGGATGCCATGGCACGCCAGTTCGGCACTTTGCCCGGCTCAAGCCATGCCAATGCCCTTCGTTTACGCAAAGTACGCGGCCTGTTGTTGTGGGATATTGCTCACCAGTCGATAGAACAACGGCAAAAACAGGAGCAAGCTGCTACCCAATTACGAGAAGAAAGCAGTGTTCTGGGCGAACGAATTGCTGCCGTACAACAGCAGATCCGTGATGCCACTCTGCGCACCCGGGACGACCTTGGCCAAAGACTGGCCGAGCAGACCCAGCGAATTGAAACAATAAAGCGTCTTACCGAAGACACCCTAGAGGCTCTGGAAAAGAGCATGCAGGCCGATGCCCTTGCGCTGCTATTGGCCAACCAGCAGAAACTGGCAGACCAGTTGGCCGAGGCCCATCTGGCCGTTGCCCGCCTGCAGGACTCTTCGGCATCCGACGGCAGCAAACAGAGGACAGGATCGTGAACCGATTTCGCCTGCATGGGCTGGCAGCCGCAATCATTGCTCTTGGCGGCTGCGCGTCTGCACCGCAGAACGGCACACTGGAGCAACAGGCCCGTTTCGGGGGGACAACCCTGGCGGATCTGGAAAGCACCGACATCATCATCGAAGAACAGCAACTGGAAAGTGCCAGCACCCAGGATGCATTGAACAGCTACCGGCAGGCCGCTGAGCTGTTCGACGACCCGGAACGTCGAGCCAAGACCCTCCGGCGCATGGCGGATCTGGCCCTGTCCTCCGCCACCGAACAGGAAATGGGTATTGAAGACGCCGACAACGAGCGTCTCGAACAAAAAGTGGACAAACTCGTCTACGACAACGCCATGGAGCAGGTGAACACCACACCGGATAACGAACGCAAACTGGCGCTGCTGGATCTGGCCGGCACCATGGCGCCATCGCTGGCCGATAAGGACGTGGATTACAACACCGCCATCGCCCTGTATCAGGAATTGCTTAACAGCACCAACGACCCGGAGCAGCGCGCCGAAGCCTATTACCTGTTATCCAAGGCCTACGCCATGGATGGCAACCTGGAACAGGCTCGCGCCAGCCTGGACGCCCTGGTAGCGCAGTATCCAAACAGCGAATGGGCACTGGAATCCCAGTTCCGTCGGGGCGAAATGCTGTTCTCGGACGGTGATTACGATTACGCAGAAAAAGCCTACGCGGACGTCATCAACCGCGGCGCGAATAATGAATTCTACAGCCAGGCGCTCTACAAGCATGGCTGGAGCCATTACAAACTGGGCGACTACGAGCTGGCCCAGGCCAGCTTCTTTACCCTGCTGGACACCCTGAATGGCGCCAGTGAGCTCAATGACGACACCAGCATGGAAAATAAATTGTTCGCCGACACCCAGCGCGTGGTGAGCCTGGCATTCAGTAACCTGGATGGTCCACAGTCGGTGAAAAAATGGTTTGCTCGCAACGGCAAGCGGGATTACGAACCGGATATCTATCGCTCCCTGGGCCAGGTCTACCTGAGCCAGGAGCGCTTCCGCGATGCAGCAGAAGCCTTCGACATGTTTGTCCAGGTGTACCCGGATTCGACCCTGGCGCCGGAATTCTCCAGCCTGCAGATCGACGCCTACCAGAAAGGTGGCTTCCCTACCCTGGTGTTGCCGGCCAAGGAAAAATTCATTCAGCATTATGGGATCAACAGCGATTACTGGGGCCGCCATCCCGATATTCGTGAAGAGTATGTATCGCTGCTCAAGGGCCATATTCTCGACCTGGCCGAATACCACCATGTGCTGGCCCAGAAATCCGGCAACCCGGGGGATTACCGCAACCCGGCGCGCTGGTACCAGGAATACCTGGACACCCCTCCTCCGAGCGAAGACCAGGGCAAGGTTAATCACCGCTATGCGGAAGTGCTCTACGCCGCCGAGGATTTCCCTGCCGCTATCAGCGAGTTTGAACGTACGGCCTATCAGTACCAGGGCTATGAAAAAGGCGGTGATGCGGCCTTCAACGCCCTGGTAGCCTACCAGCAGATTCTCGACAGCAACCCGGACGAGGAACAGGAAAGCAGTTGGCGGACCAAGAAAATCGCCAGCGCCCAGCAATACGGACAACGCTTCCCGGAACACCCGGAAGTCCCCAATGTGTTGCATGACACCGCCGAGGACCAACTGGCGCTGGGTGACGTGGAAGGCGCTGTGAAAACCGCCGGCATTCTGGTCAATCGACAACCGCCCCCTTCCGCCGAGCTGATGCGCTATGGCTGGGCCACCATTGCCAACGGTGAATTCGATCTGGGCCGTTTCAAAGTGGCCGAAATGGCTTACGGCAAACTGCTCGATATGCAGATGTCCGCCGAACAACGCGCACAATACCGGGAGAAACTGGCGGTCAGCATTTACCGCCAGGCCGAACAGCAGCAGGAACAGGGTAACCTTGATATCGCCGCTGCCACCTTCCTGCGTGTTGGCCAGGCCGTGCCGGAAGCGGCGGTTCGCAAGAATGCCGAATTCGATGCCGCCACCCTGTTCATCAACCAGGGCCGCGGCGCCGATGCCATCCCGGTTCTGGAGGCCTTCCGTCAGCGCTACCCCGACGACCCGCTCACCGATACCATCCCCGACAAGCTGGCCATTGCCTACGAGAAACAGGGCAACTACACCGCCGCAGCCGGCGAGCTACAGTTGATTGCTGCCAATTACAAAGGCGACGATCCGGAGCTCTCCCGCCAGGCGTTATGGAAAGCGGCGGAAATGCAGGACCGGGCCGAACAGCCCCAGGCCTCCATTGCCCTCTACCAGCAGTATCTTCAGGAATGGCCACAACCCTACGACTTCCGCTCTGAAGCGCAATTCCGGCTGGTAGAGCTGAATCGGAAAACCGGCAACAATGAGCGTGAAAACCATTGGCTGCAACAACTGGTGACCAGCTACCGCCAAGCCGGCAGTGAAGCCAATGACCGGGTTGCCTGGCTGGCGGCCTACGCCAGCTTTACCCTGGCAGAACCCAACTTCGCGGAATTCAAACGCATTACCCTTACGCAGCCGCTGAAACCCTCCCTGGCCGCCAAGACCGCCGTCATGAAAAAAGCTCTGGCGGATTACCAGGCAGTCGCTGACATTGGCGTCGCGGAATATGCCACCGCCGCCAACTACAAAATCGGCGAAATGTATCGGGTACTGGCCCGCGACCTGATCGCATCCGAACGCCCGAACGGGCTGGATGAACTGGAGCTCGAAGAGTACACCATGCTGCTGGAAGACAAGGCCTTCCCCTACGAAGACCAGGCCATCGACATCCTTATCGCCAATACCAATCTGGTCACCGACGATATTTATGACCAGTGGGTAAAGAAAAGCTTTGGCGCTCTGGCAGAACTGATCCCCGGCCGCTATGCGAAGTTTGAACAGGTAGAAAGCTATGTGGACATCATTTACTGATCGTGGCCGCCTGGGCGCGGCCACCGCACTGCTCGCCGCCCTGGCGCTGTCAGGCTGTGCCAGCAAGGGCGGCATCGGGCTGGAAGGCTCCGGCGAGGGAGGCACCAGCAAATATGAGCAACAGAAAGACGGTGGCGCTGCCGCCGACAGTGACGCCATTCATATTCCGCCAGTACCCCATGATCCCAAGGTAGAAAAGGTCGCCGAGCAGGCCATGGCGGAATATGCCCGTGCATTGCAGGCTCGAATAGCTGGCAAAGACAAGCAAGCCCTGGTGATGTTCCGCTCCCTGGGTGAGCGTTTCCCGCAACTGTCCGGCCCTCAGCTCAATGTGGGTCTGATCTACATGGAACAGGAAGACTACGCCAAGGCACAACAGGCTTTCGAACAATCCCTTGCCATCAATGATGCCAACCCCTATGCCCACAACGGCCTGGGCCTGGCATTGCGTGAGCAGGGTCAGTTCGATGATGCCCGTATCCATTACGAGCGGGCGCTGGTTCTGGACCCGAAGTATGCTCGCGCTCATTTCAATCTAGCCGTTCTCGCCGAGCTCTACCTGCAGGATCTGCACCTGGCACTGGAACATTTCCAGGCCTACCAGAACCTGCAGAAATTGCCGGATGAGAACGTGGCCAACTGGATAGTGGACCTGCAGCGCAGAGCCCCTGACGCCCCCAGCCAGCCAGTGGCGGACAAGAACGCCGGCAACAAGAATGGAGAGTTGAACTGATGCGCCCTTTACTCGTGATCGCTAGCCTTGTGTGCGCCACAGTCAGCCACGCTGAAGGCGATGGCCAGGAAGCGTCCACCAATGTGATCGGCACCCAGGAAGCCCCCACGGTACTCAACGTGGTGCCCTGGAAGGACCGGGAGGTGAAGCTGGAGAAAAAAGACCCCACCTCTTCCCTGCTCAACCGGGTACTCGAACCCCTGGATCAGGAGGTGTTGATGCGGGAAATCGAGTATCACCAGCTTCTTAATCAGGAGCCGGATAACGATGATCTGTTCCTGAAATAGCACATCAACCGATATCACTAGATGCGCCCGGGCCTTTTTTCTGATAAAAATTGGCGCTTTGGGGAAGGTGTAGCAGCCAGCAGGATGGCTTAGCTGCACGCGAAACAATAACACTAACAGGAATACCGCAGGAGAAGTCCATGCCAACCACCACCGCCGCCCAGAATTCTGGCGTTGTCGAGACCGCTATTACCTTCATTCAGGATGGCGGTTTCTTCATGTACCCCATTCTCGTCGTCCTGGCCCTGGGCCTTGCCCTGTCCCTGGAACGTATCATTTACCTTCAGGCCACCAAGGCAAAGAACCAGAAAACCTGGAAAGACGTCTATCCCCTGATCGCCAAGGGCCAGTTTCGCCAGGCGCTGGATGTGGTCAGCAGCAGTAACACCGGCATGGCCAAAGTCATCGGCTACGGCCTGGAGCGCGCCAAGACAGCCAAGCGCCACGATGATATCGAACTGGCCATGGAAGAAGGCCTGATGGAAATCATCCCGCGTCTGGAGGCCCGTACTCCTTACATCGGCACCTTTGCCAACATTGCCACCCTGCTCGGCCTGCTGGGTACCATCCTCGGCCTGATCAGCGCCTTTACCGCAGTCGCCAGTGCTGACCCGGCACAGAAGGCCGATCTGCTTTCCGCCTCTATTTCCGTTGCCATGAATACCACCGCCTTCGGTCTGATTGCTGCCATTCCCATGCTGCTGGCCTTCGCCTTTATCAACGCCATGGCCGGCAAACTGGTGGATAGCATGGAAATGGCCTCGGTGAAATTCGTTAACGTCTTCCGCCAGGTTTCTGCCCAGCAAGAGCGCAAGAACGACGGCCAATAAGCCGTAATTTCTTGTTTTCGCCAATCTGGTGTAAGGATCTGGTATGCGATTTCGCAGACGACGTTCGCGCGACACCGATGTGGAACTGAACATCACTGCCTTTCTGAATCTGATGGTAGTGCTGATTCCCTTTCTGCTCATCAACGCGGTCTTCGCGCAGGTCTCCATCCTGCAGTTGAACCTGCCCGCGGTGAATGAAAGCAGTCCACCTTCGGAAGACGACGAAAAAGACAAGCTGGTGCTGGAAGTGCTGATTTACGGTAACCGCTATGAAGTGGTGGACCGTAACACCAGTGCCGTCCTGAAAATTGTCGATAATCAGGGCGAGGATCACGACAGTGCCGCCCTGCATGATTATCTGGTGACACTGAAAGAAAAGTTTCCCGAGGAAACCGCCATTACCCTGCTCTGTGAGGATGACACCCCTTATGAGGTGATGATCCACACCATGGATGCCGTGCGCCTGTACAACACGCAGGTCAATGGCCAGACCATCAAGAAAGAGCTGTTCCCGAGTATCAGCATCGGTTCAGCGCCACAGGATCAGACTGGCAGCAACGGAGGTGACGCGTGAAGAAATCCGCCCGCGCCCGCCGTATGGCCCGTCACCATGGCCGCCACAAGATGGTTGCCACACTGAACCTGACGTCACTGATGGATATCTTCACCATCCTGCTGATCTTCCTGCTGGTGAATAACAACAACGCCGCCAAATTACCGGAAGATCAGGATATTCAGCTACCGGAATCTACCGCACAGGAACTGCCCAACGATGTTCTGATCATCCAGGTCAGTGCCACTAATGTGATTATCGATGGCCGTAAAATTGCCGATACCCAAGCGGTTAAAGTGCAAGAAGAACGTACCGTCGATGCCCTGGTGGAAGAGCTGAAATTCCGGGCTTCCCGCGCTCTTGCGATCAACCCGGAAGACGAACGGGAAGTGATGATTCAGGCCGACCGGGATGTGCCCTATGCCGTCATCAAGAAACTGATGCGCAGTTGCATGGAGACGCCCTACACCAAGGTCGCCTTTGCTGTCCTGAAAGTGGCAGAGGAGGAGTCTGAATGACGCAGAACAATAACAACAAACTGCGCATACTCATTGATGGTTCCCTGCCCTGGGACAAACAAGAGGGGGAAGACCGGCGCCTTTACGGCATCATTATCATTCTGCTGATTCTGTCATTGCTGCTGATGATTGTGGTGGAATCGGTCACCATCGAGAAACCGGACCCGCGGGAACAACAGGAAATCCCGGAACGTCTGGCGCAGCTGGTCCTTGAGAAGCAAAAAGAACCGCCGCCGCCGGAGCCCGAACCGGAGCCTGAACCGGAGGAAGAAGAGCCGGAAGAAAAACCGGAACCGGAAGAACCAAAACCCGAGCCCAAACCACAACCGAAGCCCGACCCCGTCGAACCACAGCGGGAACAGGCCCGGGAAAAAGCCCAGGCTCGACTGGAAGAAGATCTTGGCGATTCCCTGGCGGGTCTGGATGATATCGGCCCATTGGTGAATTCCGGCGACAACCTTCGTACCGGCGGCGATAGCGCAGCCAAGGCCGAGCGAGATCTGATCGGCAAGCGTGCCGGAAC
>UEXN01002644.1_pt1 | contig 12399 bp, 24 predicted proteins | sample 1796711 | NCBI WGS metagenome assembly UEXN01 (sample SAMEA4772470, study PRJEB27181) | metagenome | reverse complement strand
ACAACATGAAGATCGGTGACATGATTCTTTTACCAAACGGTACACACCGACACTTCGACCTCACTAACCCTGCTGCGGTGCTTATCTCGAAGATCCCGCGCCAGGACTACTTGGAATACGCCTGGCTTGCTTTTGCATCTGGTCGTTTTATTAGGCTCGGTCGACAGATCGAACAAACTTGTGAGGTGCTCAGTGAAAGAAGGTGATTTGGTTCGCATGGAAGACCAGACAGGGATTATTGTTCTTGCTTGGGGTGTTTGCGATGTTGTTGAGGTTCTCTGGAATGACGGAAAAGTCAGGGGACAGAACACCTGCGAATTGGAGTTAGTCAATGCAGAAGGGTGAGCTGGTTCGCATTACGTATAATCAAGCGATGACTTTCGATTTGCACGGTAACAGACCAGGCATTTACTTGGGCACCTGCAGATCAACGGGTTTGCACACTGTTTTCTTAAGCGCCTGCAGATCAATTGGTTCACCAACCGACATTTTGAGTGCTCTCAAGGTGTACTTCGCAGAGATTGAAGGCAATTTTGAAAAAGCCGAGGAAAATTAGAAATGGTTAAGAAAGAAATGGTCGATCATCCAGGGCACTACAATCAAGGAAAGATCGAAGTGATTGACGCGATCGAGGACTGGAGCTTGAACTTCTGCGAAGGTAATGTGATCAAGTATGTTGCTAGGCACAGGTTCAAGGACGAGCCAATCGAGGATCTCGAGAAGGCAAAGTGGTACATCGAACGATTGCTTGAGACGGCCCGATCAGGTGTTTAGTGTAAGTTAATCGCGCAAAAAGTATAATGTACGTGAAGGCAAGGAGAAGACAATGGCATACGCTCAGCTTCCAGAGAAATATCCCGATCCCATGCCCAAGCCCGGTGATATCGTCACCGCGGTCGGACACCGCTCAGACTACTACGGCATCGTGACCGCTTACGGCATCAATGATACCTGCGATTCAAAGCTGTGGTGCAGAGTTTACTGGACTTCTGCTGCTGCTCTCTACGGCCAGGTGGCAGCAGTTGCATTTCATCTAGTCAGAGAGCTGGAGGTCGTAAGTGATTGAGCGTGGGATCCCACCGTGGGACAAGAAGAAGCGCCAATGCCATCTCAAGCGCGGCGATCTTGTTCTCATGAAGTCAGGTCACTACGCTATTGTCACCAAGATCAGGCCCTCACCCTCAAATGAAGACGCAGGCTACGAACTTCCGCCTCACGTTGAAGTGTTCTACTGCGAAGATATATCACCCGGCAGTTGCTCGATTCACCGAGTAGACAAGATAATCAGCATCGCACCCTCCTAGCTTCACGCAGGACAAAATAACACTATTAGCTTTTTATTAACATCGTCTTATAAAGGCGGTATTTTCTGTATTAGAATGAAGCTAGCCCTCTTTTATAAACTGGAGTCTTACATGACCAAAAGTTCTTTAACTTTGATGCTGTTCACATACACATCTTTTGCTTTGCTTTCTGCTTGTACAGAAGCAGTACCATCTCAATCCGACATAGGAGCTTCTCCTCTTGCTTGCGTTGATAACGACCAAGACGGATATGGCACAAACTGCATTCTAGGTAGTGACTGCGATGACACAGATCCTCTTCGAGCCCTAAGTTGTGACACTCAATCTGATGCAGGAGCTGTGATCACTCCGCCCGACCACTGCACACCTGGCGCCAGACTACCAGGCTGTCCTTGCTCTGGGACGGAAGAACCAGTAGAATGTTATGATGGCACGAGAGGGACGATGGGCGTTGGAATCTGCCACGCAGGTGCTAGATATTGCATAGAGACAAGTGAAGGCGCATCAACGTTTATCTGGAGTCGTTGCGAAGAACAGCAGATACCTCGGGCTACCGAGAGGTGCAACGGCCTGGATGATAACTGTGATGGCAGAGTTGATGAGGGAGTGCTTAGTAGCTGCGGCAACTGCAACCCGCATTGTTATAATACAGGTCAGGGTCCGGAGTCAGGACAGCCTTTTGACGAGCCAAACGATGACAACGGATCAGGAGTCGGCTTGGATGAAGATGGTAATCTCATCCTCAATCGAAATGAAGTTCGGTTCGAGTATCTTTGGGTCGCCAATGCAGGTGAGGGCACGATATCAAAGGTTGATACACGTGATCTGCGAGAAGTAGGAAGGTTTGACTCTGTAGGCCCGAACAACGATGGACTCTCACCGGGAAGCCAAAACAGTCCAAGCAGGACAGGTATCGATCTCAATGGAGATATGTTTGTCGCTAACAGAGCATTTGGTAGACAGCCTTCAGTTACGAAAATCTACAACCGCGATTGTCAAGATCGCAACGGTAACGGCAGAATCGAGACTTCACAAGACGCTAACGGCAATAACGTTATCGATAGGGGTAACCCACAAGAGTTCTTCGGGCAGAATGACGAATGCTATGCGTGGACAAAAGCAATCGGTAGAAACGGAGGCACTGCACGTGCGCTAGCAATCGATTCAGGCGACGCGCAGAATCCATACGGTAATGTTTGGGTCGGAATGTACACGCATCGAGAGTTCTACGGGGTTCAAGGCAGCGACGGCACTTTGATCCAGCGGCAAGGTTTGCGAAACCCAGTCAACATCGGTCACTCACCGTACGGTGCTGTTGTCGATTCGAACGGCTATGTCTGGTCAGGAACTCTCAGTGGCGGTACGATCGTCGGATTTGATGCTACGTCAGGGCGAACGTCAGGTGTGATTCGACCCCAAGGCGTCCCAGCTAGATCTTACGGATTTACTCTGGACGGAGAGAATAGACTTTGGGTGGGAGCTCAAAGTGATGGTGTCAATAGATACGATCCTTATCGAGATGCTAACGGTAACCCGATTCAAGACCCACTTGCAGGTGGCGGAGCGTGGAGACATAGTTCGTGTGGTGGCAATCGATGCTACATGCGTGGTGCTGGTGCGGATGCAGAAGGCAGAATCTGGTTTGCGGATAACACGTCAGGCATGATAGGATATCGAGTCGACACGATGCAGCTAATCGGACAGTTTAGTATCGGTGGTGGAACCACCGGAGCTGGGGTTGATTTTAACGGGTTTATCTGGGGTGTAGCATCAGGTGGATACACGGGAAGAATAGATCCTAACAATCCTAATGACGTCAGGCGAGTTACAGTGGGTTCTGGGCCATATACCTACTCAGATTTTACTGGATTCGGTCTGCGTAACTTTACTGCACCACGAGGTGGATACAAAATGATTGTTGAAGGATGCGAGAAGCTGGACACAGACTGGATGACACTCGACGCACTGGCAACCCTTCCTCCGGAGACGCACATTGAGTTTCGTGCCAGAATCGCAGAGTCTCGCGATGAGCTTTCCGACCCAGGCTTGAGAGCTTACGGTCCTTGGACGATGTCAGCGGACGGAGCTAACGAGATCCCTGCAGATCTGGCAGAACTACCAGGAGGTAGGTTCATGCAACTCGAACTGTTCCTTACGTCAGGAGATCGAGAGGCAACTCCTGTTCTTCGCGGTGTTGATGTTCGATTCCAGTGTCAAATCGAAGAATAGTATTTGTGTAACTCTTACCCTTTCGTTTATAATATAACGTAAGATCGGAAGACAAATGAAAACCGATGACGATAAGTTCTGGAGTCCACACCCCAAAGTGGGAGAACTGGTCAGATGCGGCGACTGGACGAAGTTCCCAGGGCGAGTAGGGCAGGTTTTGCGCGTGGAAATGAGAGAAGGCACTTACGAGGCGTTCGGCCACATCAATGCCATGCTCTGCAAAGTTCTTGTTGACGGCCAGATCCGAGATTTCCTCGGGTGGGATGTGACGGTGATCAGTGATTGAGCATATTTCAAACTGTCATGGAGAATGGAACATCCTTCTAGCTTTGATAGGATCCATTCCTTTTGTCGGTGTCTGGTTAAGAGGCAAGTTTAGACGCCAGCGTAAAGACGACGATGAATGAGATCAAGGTCGGAGATCTGGTTCGCATCGCTAAGTCGTCGATAGACGACAAGACGACGACTTGGTTTGCGCGGGACGCCGAGAACGAAGTTCCCTTTCTGGTAGTAGGTGACATGAACGAGTTTTTCAAGCTGTTACGCAAGGATCAAACATTCTGTTACGTCGCAGGCGAATATCTGGAGTTGATCGATGAGATCTCCTAGTTTAGCAGAGCAGAACAGCTGGTACCCGCAGATCGGTGACATGATTGTAGTGTATCCGCGACATCTGGAGCCTCACGAGGACGGTTATATCGGCACAATCCGAAGCCGCGGCAAACTCAACGGCAGTGATACAGTGCAAGTGATGTGGAGCAATCCGGACTACATACCCACTTACTATCGTGAGGAAATAGGATATCTGGTCACGAACATTCACAACCTACCGCATGAGTTTCAGCTTTACCGCAAAGGCGAAAAAGTGAGAGATATCGAGCCGAGGTGGCGTTGAGTGATCTTCTCGATGTAGTTTTTTCTGTTGTTAACGGAATCACAACTGTTAACCCATACATTGGGGGACTCATTTATGCACTGGTTCTCGGCTTGCCTACAGGATATTCAGTTGTCTGGACTTTGCGTGATATCAAAAACCCGCCGGAAAAAGATCCGAACACGTGGGACCATGATTGGGATTTAGACTAAAGTGAAGTCGATGCATGCGAAGAAAGTTATAACGTGGAGAGTGCTTTCAATAATCGTCAGCACCCTAATCGCCTATCTCTATCTCGGAGAGATTCGAGTTGCCGGAGAGCTTACAGTTATTTTGACAGTTGTTATGACAACACTACAGTACTTTTTTGAAGGCTGGTGGTTGAGGAGATACGATGAAGCCAGGTGATGTTGTACAGTGTTTAGGATCACCGGCAAAGTGGATAGGACGAAAAGGTACTATCTTGCGGATTAACGGTGACGATGATCGATATGCTTCAGTGAAAGTCATGTGGCACCCGCACCGTGACTTTGGCACCGAGGTGCAAAGAATCCCGGCTGCGTGGCTGGCGTCGCACGCAACTATTTTGTGTAAAGTCGAAGATGTTAAAGTATAATATACTTGAAAGAAGAGGTTGAAATGGATATCAAAGTCGGTGATAAAGTACAGGTCAGATTTGATGACCCGTTCTTAGATAAAGTGCTAGGTAAGCCTGTAGGTATTGTGAAGTCTTTTGACGATAATCAAGATAAGTTTGGTGTCGCTATATCAGACGACTTGGGTCAAGAGACTTTATTTTGGTACCCACAATCTCAACTTAAGATTTTTGTGTAAGTCAAATTAGCTTAGCGTATAATGTACGCGTAACCATCAAGGAAAAGAGGAAACAAGATGGACTTCAAAACTTTCGTAAATGTGTCAAAGGCACTTCCCAAGGACATCACGGTCATGATCCGTGGCCCGCACGGTATCGGTAAGAGCCAGTGCGTGTATCAACTGGCAGATCACTTCGGTCTTCCCATGATGGAACGCCGGTTGTCGCAGATGACCGACGGTGACATGATCGGTGTGCTGGACGACGATGACAGCTTCGTGGTCGGTGGTCGCAAGGCGACCGAGTTCCGTCCGCCTCGCTGGCTTCTGGAGTGTGTTGAGACTCCCCACGTGATCTTCTTGGATGAGATCAACCGCGCCACCCCCGAGGTGATGCAGGCTGCCTTCCAGCTGGTTCTGGATCGTGAGATCGCCGGCGTGAAGATCCACCCGGAATCCCGCATCTTCGCGGCTGTCAATGCTTCGGCGGAATACCAGGTGAATGAGATGGATCCGGCACTTCGTGATCGCTTCTTCATCGCGGATCTGGAACCTACTACCGAGGATTGGCTCGAGTGGGCAAAGGATCGACTGGACGGCGCACTCTGCGAGTTCATTCGTCAAAACCCACAACACTTGGAATGCCGAGAGAATGTTGAGGCCGATCGTGTCACTCCTTCTCGCCGCTCTTGGGAACGTGTCAATCACGCTCTGGATTCTGCTGGTGTTATGGATAAGCCGGAAGATAACCTCTTCTATCCGCTTTGCCTTGGCTTGATCGGTGCGGAAGCTTCGATTGCCTTCACCGAGTTTGTCAAGAAGTTCGATCGCCAGATCTCGGCGGAAGACATCCTCGACAAGTGGAGTGCTAAAGTCAAGAAGAAAGTAAAAGAAGCTCCGCAAGAGCAGCTTAACGGTGTTCTTGACAAGGTTGTCGATCATGCGGAATCCGGTGATTGGACCGAAAAGCAAGTTGATAATGCATACAAGTTCATGAAAAACCTCCCCGGTGAACTCGTCATCTCGATGTGGACCAAGATCACGGATCGCAACTTCAAGAACGCTCAAAAGCTTCACAAGTTGTGCTCCAATCTCTTGCTCGAAGTCATCGGGCAACAGGACTAGAAATAGGGTGGGGGAGTCGGTGTCGCAAAAGTTTCCTCTCAGTTTTCCTGGCGCGCCCGACTCTCCCTTCAACCCTGGCGATTTGGTTACAGTAAAAGCCGAGAACAATAAAGAAGCAAAACAGGGAACGGTAACCAGGACTCCATCACCTTACTACTCAGAAGTTCACGTAAATGGCAGGAGATTGATGCTGCCGAACGAATGGTTAGTTTTGTGTAATGAAGATGTGCTGGTGATAGAATAGGGTCGCAAGGAGGAAAATATGCAGGTCGGAGATCTCATCAAGCCTAAGTTGCACCTAGAGGTTCTCAAAGAGCCACACCGAGAAGGACACGATTTACTCGAAGTTCACACTCGATGGGGTGACCCAAAAGAAGATTTTAAGATTTTCAACGGGCATTCAGGCAGCTCTTTCTCAGTTGCAATGATTGTCGGCACGACACGTGTCCGACGGCGAGATAGACGCAACAAGTCAGGAATCGCGACAATGGTTCCAAAAATCAAGTTACTTATCGGTGGTCAGGTCGCTTTGATCACAAAGGGTAAGTTGGATCATATGTTTGAATCCGTGTAACTCTAAAAGTTCCGGGTATAATACAGTCAAAGGAGGCATCAATGGCTAAGAAGGAAACAACAGGTGATCTGCCAAAGGCAGTTAAAGATTATCTGGAAAGACTAAAGGTCAATGCCGAGGAATATGCCGAAAAGGTTGAGGACTCTAAGTCTTTTGACATCGATCCACATTTGGTTAAGCTTATGTGGGATGAACCTTTTTACAGTGCCATTAGCCGCCGGATCAGCAAGTCAAGATGTCTTGACCTCCCGACCGCCGGCGTCTGTGTCAAGGACGGGTCCCCCGTCCTGCTCTGGAACCCAGTTTTCTTCAATGAGATGACTGAGAAAGAGGTCCGCGGAGTCCTGATCCACGAGTTCATGCACTTGATCTATGACCACGTCACGCTGAGGAAACGAGATCCACACATGCTGTGGAACATTGCCACTGACTGTGCGATCAATAGCATGATCCCCGAAAGCAACCTCCCTGCGGACTGCATCTTGCCTGGCAAGTTGAATCCCAAGGCGGACGCAACGGACCCGATCTGGTCGGCCATCGCTTCCTTTCCGAAGGGTAAAGCATCGGACTGGTACATGAGCCGCCTACTGGAGGACGAAGACGTCCAACAGAAGATGCAAGAAATCGAGGACGGAGAGGGTGACGCAGCGGAATACGGGTTCGACGACCACGAAGGTTGGGGTGACATGTCCGATTCTGAAAAGGAACTGGTCAAAGGCAAGATCCGCGAGATTCTGCGAGACGCTGTGAAAGAAGCTGACTCCAAGAACGGTTGGGGTTCGGTCTCATCCGACTGCCGTGAACAACTACGGTCGATGGTGTCTAACGAAGTGGATTGGAAAGCGATCCTCCGCCAGACGATCGGCATGGCACATAGCTCTGACCGCACCACGTCTCGGAAGCGTCGCAACCGTAAGTACCGGTTCATGCACCCCGGCGTGAAACGCAAACGGATGGCCCGGGTTTTAGTTGCCATCGACCAATCTGGTTCGGTGGGCAATGAAGCTCTCGAGCTCCTGTTCGCCGAGCTGGCTGGCCTGGCAAAACGAGTTGACTTTGATGTTGTACACTTCGATACTGAAGTAGACGAGAAGTCCCTCACCACTTGGCGGCGTGGACAACGGATCGCACCTCACCGCACTCGGTATGGTGGCACCGACTTCAACGCGCCGACCGAGTTCGTTAACAAGAACAAGGGACAATACGATCTCTTGCTCGTGCTGACCGATGGTGAAGCTCCAGAGCCTAAGCCCTGCTTGGTCCGCCGGTCTTGGATCCTGGTACCGCAAACGTCCATGTACTTCAACACCAGTGAGACCGTGATCAAAATGAAAGAAGAGAAGAAAGATGCTGCGTGATCTGAAAGATACTGCTGTTAACGTCGTTTCCACTACTGTTGTGGTCGGGGTTTCCGCAGCATGTCTTGTAGGCTTAGGGCTTATTCTCGCTCGAGAAGCAATCCGCACCCGCCAGGCAAAACGCAAGTTTTGGAAAGCGAGCAAGTGGCCCGAACGAGTGCGAAGCACTCTACATGGCGGATCCCCGCCCGATGGAGACGATCATGACGTGGATCGCTGATGTGATGGTGTATGTTGGGGCGTCGGTTGTGATGTCTTGCGCGGTTGCGCTTTTGGTCTCGTACACTTTTTTCGCGCGTGAATCTGACGATTCATGACGCTTTTCGATTTTTGCATCGTGATGATTGCGATCCTGGTCCCCATCTTGGTCGATGTTATGATCAGATTGGGCACTCTGGATGACGAGGATGACTCCTGTTAAGCTTCAGTAAACGTCGTCTGCGACTACTGGCGGAACGGATTCTCATGGTCTCTATTGCAATCGGCGCTTGGGTGCTTGCCGGGTCTAAAATACTTGAAGTTTGGTAGAAAAGGAAAATAATATGAATGAAATGATGATCGCGATCGGTGCTTATGCTGTGGGTGCTATTTGGTACGGTGGAATGCTTTGGATGTCCGCCTCAGGATTTTACTGGATGTGGAGAGACAAGAAGTCTCAGCCCTTGCAGGGACGAATCAACCGGCTCTCGTATGAGATCGAGCTGATTGAGGGTGATAAATACAAGCAGACACCGGAATCTACAGCGCTACGACAGGCTCGGGATCTGGACAGTCTTGAGCTAATGGACTTCGAGGCACACACTGAGCGTACTCTGAGGCGTTGGGGAACTTGGCGGTTCCTGAAACGTGACCCTTACTCGCCCATCGAGCGTTGGAAGACCTCCAAGCGAGCTGACCTTATGAAAAGTTTAGGGATGGACGCGTGAAGATTTTATTGCTTACACTCATGATTCCGCTCAATTCTCTTGCTTTTGATGGCGGTATTTCTGACTCCGGACTCTGCGAAAATTGTGTCGTGGTGATGCCTAACTTTGATACATGGACAACTATTCATGATGCCTCTTCCGATGCTGGCAGGCGCCAACGTCGACGATCTGACGGTGGTTCTGTGGCGCCTCCTCCTGAGGGCGGATGTAGTTGCGGAACTGCGAACATTGGAGAGCTCACATTTTTAGCATTTCTTATGTTCATGATATCGGCAAGTTACGAGTTCCGCAACATACTTACAAGCAGGAGGAGAAAATAATGAGAGAACTCTACCGTAGATCCGTCTTGTGGGTACTTAGAAAAGCGCTTCGAGTCATGCCAAAGGGAAGTACCCTTCGAAAAAAGATCGAGCTCCTGATGATCAAGTACATGTTCAAGCGCTAATCAGCCTGAACTAGAGCTCTTGCCCTGAAAAGACCACGGGCAATGGCGACACTTGTTTTCACAACATACACCACGCTCTTGATGCGCCCAAGCTGTCATTACGACGGCTTTTGTGATCGGGTCAATATAAGTAAGCTCTTCGGCATTGCACGCTTCTGCGTGTATGTACCACCATGCGGGCGTAAATGACCAAGGTTCTGAGTGGTTCATGAGCTAACTTTACCTAGTCTAGTCTTATTGTACACATCCGCACGTGTCTGCACAGCTGATCCAATGTGGTTTCCAGTCTTCACCGGGTTCGGTGCACGAATCTTTAGGGTCAGTCCAGTCTGGATTGCGGAAGCGACTAGTCTCTGCGCCGAGGTCTTCCTTCGCCGTTACTTCATCGACTCCGTGCAATCTGACAGCCCTCTCGTAAAGAGTGAGCTCATCTTCGCGCTTTTCGGGATTAGGAATACAGCACGCAACCGGACAAACTTCTTGGCACATCTCTGCGCCGTAAAAGCCCACACACTCGGTGCAAAGATTCGGGTTGATGACGTAAACTTCTGTTCCCTCTCGAATTGCCTGATTAGGGCATTCTGGTTCGCATGCTCCGCAGTTGATGCAGTCATCTGTGATCATTGTAGCCATGTAAAATCTCTCCAATTGATGTGCTTAGAAATAAGTATATTGTAGAAGTCTTGTTTGGTATAATACCATTCGATCGGGGGCAAAATGAAAAAAGAAGTCACGTGGACAGCAGAAGAGTGGAAAGACTGGAAATGGCACCAGAAGCACCGCATTAGAAACATGGAGCAGCTCGAGGAGTGGATCGATGTGACGCCAGATGAACGCGAAGCCTTCAGGTTGACAGACCCTATCTTTCACATGGGAATCACACCATACTACGCGGCGCTGATGGATCCTACTAATCCTGATTGCCCGATCAGACTTCAAGCAGTGCCCAAGATGGAAGAGACGCACATCTCTAACTACGACTTAGACGACCCGTTAGGCGAAGAAGCCGACATGGTTGTGCCAGGCCTGACTCACCGATATCCAGACCGCGTGCTTTTCTACACGAATCACAACTGCGCGATGTACTGCAGGTTCTGTACTCGAAAACGCAAGGTAGCAGATCCCACTTCAATGACAAACAAGCGTGCTTATCAAGGTGTTTACGAGTACCTTTCCGAACACACAGAGGTCAACGACGTCGTGATTAGTGGAGGGGATCCACTTAGCTTAGCAGATAAAAGACTGGCGAAAATATTCGAGGAGTTGAGTGCGATACCCAACATCAAGTACTGTCGACTTGGGTCCCGAAACTTGGTGACTTTGCCGCAGAGGTGCAATGACGAGTTCGCGTACATGCTCAAACAATACCAATCGCGGCATCTGAGCATCTTCTTCAACACACATTTCAATTGCATCGAGGAAGTCACGGATGAAGCGTGGGACGCCTGCGATCGAGTCGCAATGACCGGAACACCGATGAATAACCAGATGGTCCTCATGAAGGGGATCAATGACTCGGTAGAGAAAGTATCGGAGTTAAACAGGAAACTCCTCCAGATGCGAGTTCGTCCCTACTACATTTACCAGTGCGACTTAGCAGAAGGTATCAGTCACTTCAGGACTTCGATAGCGAAAGGGTTAGAGATTATCAAGGGCCTGAGGGGCAACATGTCCGGGATGGCGAGTCCGCACTACGTGGTCGACGCTCCAGGCGGCGGAGGCAAGATTCCCCTCTCACCTAACTACGTGGTCGGAATGGAAGACGGCAGTCTGGTCCTACGCAACTACGCAGGCAATGTCTATCGATATCCAGAGACCGAGCTCGACTTGAACACCATCACGCCCGAGTGCTATCACGACTCTGAGTAGGCCGGGAATAGATAATATTACTTGTCTAAATATCCCGACCTTCATTAGCACCAAGAAGAGCCTTCTCAACTCTTAGCTTATAGAGATCGACATTAGGGACGATCAACTTACGATCAGTCTCAAGCAAGTGAAACACCGTCTTGGTCGGTGTCTGACGCACAATGCGCGCTTTCTTTGTTCCGCCAATCCACACAACATCATCAGTGTTGAAGTCAGACCCGAGCATGAACATAATGCCCGCGGCGAGATTAGTAACGAAGTCCCGAAACATGAAGGTAACGAACGCTACCAGGAACACAAGTCCATAGCCTCCGATCAACTCTTCAACGATCTTGATTATCTCTTCTGAAAGTCCGTGATGCACAAGCTGCACCTCCTGGTTAGTTGCTCGTCAATAACTATCTTGCCGGGAAGCAATACGAAAAAATCTATTAGCACTATAGGGAACACATAGGCGAGCGCATAGGGGAACGCACATAGGGGAGAGACAGAGGGGAGCGTACACTTAGGCGGGTCACACTACTGAGGGGAGTGAGCTATCCGCTATAGGGCTTGAATCACTCGACGTCCCGCTCTCTGCACACCTCAGCGTCTTGCTCGCTACGGCAGCCCTGTCTCGTACTCTTTTCAACACTCTCTCTAGCACGCTGTGGTCAAATGATTTAGTCTACCCCTGGTGAACGATAGGGCTGTGTTGAGCTCTTCGGCCCTGCTTTTTCTGCGTCTGCGTGAATAGGGTGGAATCGTGATGCTGCGAGTAGTGCTTCTATCTTGGGCCCCAGGCGCCCTCCTGTTGTCCCTCATTGTCTAGCATTGTCTTCGATTGTACATCTCAACGCTAGAAATGTTTAACGCATTCGCTCACACGTCGTCACAAAGGCG
>UEXN01000547.1_pt3 | contig 12434 bp, 19 predicted proteins | sample 1796711 | NCBI WGS metagenome assembly UEXN01 (sample SAMEA4772470, study PRJEB27181) | metagenome | reverse complement strand
GTATCAGTGTGAACTGAATGAACAAGAAGGTGAATTGATATTGAGTATAGACCTTGATGGGACTAGATTTGAAGGTAAACTATACGATATAGGTATGATATTAGCAAAACAGGAGGAAGAGTGAATGAGTTACGGATATGAACCTAGTCCTAAACCTACATGGTGGAAGGGACTAACTGAGAAAGAGCAGATAGAGTGGTATAATGGTTACATTAAAGCACTAAAGGATGTAATTACTTACGGTAATAGTAACATAAACGGTGACCTTGAAGATGCGAGGCGAGAGTTATTTTTACTAACAGGAAAATACGAAAGAAACACCGATAAAGATATTACAATGTTAGATGTGATTATGAAAATGAGTAGTAACATTGTGAGATATGAAAAGGGGGAAGAAGAATGAGTATGAAGGGTAAGGCAAAAAGAGGGCGAAATTGGGATAATTTACAAGAAGAGTTCGTTTATGAACTAGCAGAAACTAGAATGGCAAACGGTGAATTGATGGGTTTACCTGCCATAACAATGTTCTATAATCAAGAGTTTAACGGTAAATATGATGATTGGATTGAGCGACCAGTTAGTGCTATCGCTTCTAGGTTAAACAAAATACGTGCTAGAAAGAAAGATGAGATGTTAAGAGAAAAACGTAGACAAGCGTTAGCAAATCAAAGAGAAAATTATCAGCGTGAAGTAAAGGAGACGATTGAAGAAATAACTCCTAAAAATAAACACATGACACTAGATGCACATAAAAGATTACTAAAATCTGAACGTCATATAAAGGGTGCAGAAACTAAAAGAGAGTTAGCAAAGACTCATCTAAACTTAGGTAAAACTTGGTCGATGGATGACAAGATATACTTGTATGAAAATTGGGATATTGATGGTATATTTGGTGCAAGTACTATTTCTGACCATGCACAAGAGGTAGCGGATACTCTCAGTAGGACTCTTGATTCTTGTCGCACTAAACATTACGTTTTATCGAGAGATAAAAAGTTCTTGAAGAGGTACGAGGAAATGTATGGTATTCGTAAGGATGGTGTATTTAAGAAATACATGGAAGAGAAAAATGAAGTAAAAACTCTTGAAGATATTGTTGAATACCGAGGCTTCACCTCACTCTTCTTCCGTCTGTATACATGGTCTAAGAATAGGAAAGACCGTAAGAGGATGAAGAAAGAACTAAAGAGACAGGCTCAAGAAAAATACAGAAGATATGTGGAGGACTTAGAATGATTTACACAGACACACTCATTCAAGCATTCAAACGCGGTGTAGAAGATGGTCTTATAGAACAAGGAATGGTTCATGCTGATGAATATTTACAGATTGCTATAATAGCGGATGAATTAAGTGAGTATCTTTGGAAAAACTACCAAGATGGCTATGAGTTTGGTGCGTATCTTCACCACGTTATGTCTGTTGCGGATGTAGAGGTGATGAGAGAATGAAGATGCCTGAGATGTATTACAATCAGGGAAGTATATACTATCCCTGCAATAGAACTGTTGACTATATAAACCGAGATTGAATAAAGGAGAGAACTGAAAATGACGATGACGAAAGACGATGATACCAAAGGTATGAGTGTAGAAGAACTGTTCGCAGACTTCTTCAACGCAGCCAAAGAAACAGATGCAAAGAAAGTGAAAACCAGTAGCGTACAGTTTAGTACAGTTAGCAAAGAGAGAAGAATACTATGTAACTCTCAGAAAGCAAGTGATATGGTAAACTATGGGATACACTACAATTCAGGTGAGGTTAGATGGAAGCCACCTAAGACAGAACTAATATTACTTACAGATACATACGAGGTAGTTCAGTCTGCTTTCGATAGACTACTACCTGAGTGTGAGGATGGTAAGACTGCTTTCCTTCGCACATGTCCTCAGGAGGCTAGACATGGTGTCTTAGAATCCTTGAGTGTTACACAAGAGACACTAGAAGACTCTTGGAAAAAGTTAGTTGAAACTATGGATGAGCATGACCCTAATGGTAGCCTAATCCTACAACCATTCATCAATGCCACATCTAGTTGCGTGCTTGCACCTCAACAGTTCGCTGCTGTTGCTGAGGGTCACGATGGTATCACGGCAGGTATCAATGAAGAGACTGGAAGAATGTTATACTTCGCACTGAATCCTGAACAAACATATCTATCAAACGACATACACATGGTCAATCCTAATTGTAAGTTTGATTCATCCACTAAGACAACTAACTATGAGTTAGAGTTCGTCTATCAAAGAGATGAAGACTTTAAGAGAAAAATGGGTGGTGGTACTGAACCTTTCATTACACAGATACGTGGCTCACCCCCTAATCCACCTAGAGAATTACCTTTTACCTACATAGATGAAAACGGTGTTGAGCGTGTTGCTAACATAGATGGTAGTGCTGGTCCAACTGGGAGATGCGAAGCCAAAGAAGTATGGACTGCATCAGGTTTGGAAGAAGTGGCGTGGTTAGAAGCCAACATCACAAGAGACTTATGCCCTGATGGGTTTGTTATATCTCATCCAACTGGCTCTCTTATGTCACACATTTGTGCTCATGCAAGACAGCATAGTATACCATACATAGTAAGTGAAGTAAACGTGGGTGATAGGTTTACAGAAGGTTCAAAAACATGGCTTGCACTTGACCCTAATTGGGATATCGTACCTCAACCTTACAACCCATGTGTACCTGAATACATTGAAGCATTCAAGGCTGGACTACTACGTTCACAGACACACTGGCAGAGACAACAGGGTTGGTTTGCTCACTTCTTCCACCAATGGGTTGGTCTAAACTACAATGGTATAGAGACTGCTTACTTAGCAGGTGGCTTCGTTGGTTGGATGGTTAAGGCTATCCTTGCCCTCTCACTAGGTGAGATGAGATATTCTCAAGGTAACAAAAAGAATATTTGTGTAGACCTTTGGCCTACCTTAACAGCAATTATGGGTGAAACTGAATGGGAAGAGTTGTCAGGAGAGAAGCACGCTGGCACTACAAGACAGCATTACTATGCTTTACTTGAGCAACTAAACTTAGATACAGTTGAAATGGAAATGGCTTTGAGATGGTGTAAGAAACACTTCTCCACTGGTTGGGGCACACACACAAGTTTTGGTGGTGCTAACTGGGGTGCATGTGCATCAAGAGGGGCTGATGTTTGTAAGAGTGTGAATGCATTCTTAGCAGAGCCAAATCAAGAAACACTTAACGATTTGATAGGTGAAGTGAATCTAGCAAAGAACCTAGAACACAATGGAGGCTTCTTGTATAATAAGTTCCTAAGTAGAAAAGCCTTCGATTACAGTTCCCTACATACAGATAAAGCGGGTAATCAGAAGGGACTATTCTCTCATTCACCTGAGGCTTTATCATACATGTTTAGAACCTATGAGTTAGCAAGAGAGTTCCTCGATGGTGACGCAAACAAAGGTAACAAAGCACCCACTAATGATTGGGTAGAAATATTTGGTTTCCTAAACGGTAAAGGTGCATCCTACTTCCGTCAACATTTCATCGCTAGTGACTTAGATGTACCTGAGTCATTGAGAAATGCAGCAATAGCGTGTGGACCTAAACTACTACACTACAATAACAAATACTCAACTGAGGAAAGTTATGTTCCATGTGGTATCAGTACATGTGAATTATGTATCAAGAATGATGTGTTGGTTGTCAATCTAAAGTATGGTAATGTAGGCTCTCAGTTATTGTCTACTACTTACCCTGAGGTGTTCATGGCTGGTGGTAAAGAAGTATCATCAGTCGATAGTTATGCAGTTGCATCTTTACTTAGAGAGAAGAAGTATACGGATGTTACACCAAAGATGTGGATAGATGGGTGGAATGGTTTGAATAAACTAGATGCCGCTTATGCCCTGTTGTCTGACCTGATGAGTAAGTTCCTGAGTAACCAAATGGCTGACAACAACCAATGGACTGAGGATGTATTAAAATTATTGAAGGAGGAAGAGTGAATGGGTAGTAAAGATGGATGTCATACAGGTAATCCCCTTGTCTTTGAGGCAAAGGGTGTCAAGGTATATGCTGGTGGTACGAACAGAAATGGTGGTTGGCACAAGATGTCACCTGTACCTGACTTGGCTCTAGGGCCAATCGGTGTAATACACAGTGCAAGAACTATTGATGTATTACCGGAAGGTTGGAAGTCATCATCTACATTAGTGGGTGGTGATACACCTATTGTTATGGAGATTGATTGGCCTGATTACAGCATTCCTAGTAACTTAGGCCCATCATGGTGGAGAGCATTGGTTGAGGATATCGAGACTAAAAACATCAAATCAATATCTACTCAGTGTATGGGTGGTCATGGTAGAACTGGTGTACAGTTGGCTATTCTTGCACACTTGATGATACCAAAAGCAAAGCATGAATGGAAGAACGCATACGACCTTATAAAGTGGGTTCGTGGTAACTTTTGTGAACATGCGGTAGAAGCAAAATCACAGCAAACATACATCGCAGATGTGTGTGGTATACCTGAGGGTGACTCTGCAATTGTAGTCACGCAGCCACAATGGAGTAACTTCGATTACACTACTGATAATCTTCTAACAGAAGATGAGTTGAGAGCAGAGCAAGTAAAGATTGAGAGAGAAGAAAAGAAAGCAAAGGCTGCTGCTAAGAAAGCAAAGGCTGCTGCTAAGAAAGGTAAGAAAGGTAAGGGCAATAATCCTAAGAAACATACCCTTGAAGATTTCCTTGCTGATGATGATGAGCGTGTACCTTTTGGTAGTGATAACAAAGTGAGTTCTCCTATTGAAAAGGGTTGGACTATCGTTGAGTGTTGTGATTGTCACCATAACGAATGGCGCAAAGCAGATAGAAATACGTTTACTACACCTTGTAGTTCATGTGGTTTTGACGGAGGCTTTGTACAAGTTGATAGAGAGTTCCTCGATGGTAATAAGACTAGACTTTGCTTAGTTACTGATGAATTGTATCACCAAATAGAAATGTATGATGGACAAGTCTCATACGTAGGAGAAGCAATACGTAGAGGTATGAGTGTTAGAAGAAATCAGAAAGGTATCACCACTATCAAAATAGGTAACAAATACATACCTATCCACTTATTAAAAAGAGACGGAGATGACATCGTTTCTATGAAAAAGACCACACAAAAAATAGTCGAATCCCGTAGTGCCATACAAGGTATGGAGTTTATGGGAAGGCAAGAAAGAGAAATACTGGAGGAATAAATATGGAAGAAAGATTACAGGTAAAATGCAATTATGATAATGGTTTGATACACGTTCAAGGTGTATCGAAAACGGTGAACCAAGGACGTGAGTATGGTTTTGCGACCAAGATGCGCACGACAACTGAGGTTAGTATGTGGCTAAAAGACCAGCCACCAGTGCTTAAGTCAGCCGCTTCTAACACTCTTGCTTACACACCGTTTCAAATCATCAGATACAGTAACAAAGTGCCGCAGTTATTCATACCCGGCACACCCGCTAATCATCCAAATGGTGCTGTATTAAACTTACACCCACTATCTAACGGTGTTAAACAACTGCTTTCTTTTGCAGAAAAAGCAGGTTTTATTGTAGATTCAGATGAGTTACCATTCACAACAGACGAGGTGAAAGAATGAGTATAAAGGTAAGAGTGGATGTGATAAAAACTAGTGAAGTAATAGAGATTGAAGCAGATGATTTGATGCAGCAAGGCATTGAAGATTACATGGATGCTGTTTTTGAAAGTCTCGGTGAATATGTTAGTTTAAAAATTGATTGGGAAGTGATTTGAATGTCATACATGAGATGTAACACACAGACAGGAGAAGCATGTATAGTAATGACCGAGGTAGTGGCGATAGTTCGCCGCCCTTCAAACAAATCAATGAGTAGAACTGCGTATAATAACTTCAACGTTGATATACATATGAAGGGCGGCACAATATTCGTTGTCTTAGATTACAGTGAGGAGAACTTCTACGCCATGATAAATATGTGGGAAATGTTCAACCGAGAGAATTGGAAGGGTTCACCGGGGCGCATTCACGATGGAAAGATGGTGGAAATATGAGTAAAACACCATTCCCTAAAGGTCACATACTGAATGATATTTGGGCATCTCTTAATTTAGTAGCCCAAGAATTGAACATAGAACACCCTAATACTATGTTTGCTATACCTGAGCGTACCGCTAAGATGATTGCTGATAGAAGAGAGATACAGGCGTCTTTACGCATACAAAATGATGATAGTCTCGCTCACCATGTAGGTTGGGGGTTACAAACTAATGTCGTCGATTCTATATGTGTGGTGTCTCTTTGGAATGAATTAGCAGAAATATACGAGATACCTGCTGGTTTCTTCTCAGCATTAGAGTATTCAATTAGAGATGACCCCGCTTTCATGGATGTGAGAGTAGTAGGTTTAAGTCCGTTTTTAATAGATTCATACGGTTCACCTACTATCGATTTAGAAAAAGCAACACATTCTACACCCGCACTTATGCGTTTAGCATGGGATGGTGCATTATCAGGCGATTACTGGGATGTAGAGAGTATAATGTGTTTACCTAAGACAGTGTATCATAATGACGACAAGGCGCTAGAAGCAGCAGAAAGAGTGGGAGTAGAGGTTGAGTTCGCGTAGAAGAACATTGACTATATAAACCGAGATTGAAAAAGGAAGTGAGACAAAATGGTGAAAATGAAAGTATTTGGAAAAGAGAGAGAAGTGGATGGATATGAAAGAACTCCTATATATATGAAGAGTAGTTACTTTTTAGGTAGTACAAGAACTAGTGAAAATATATTGCTTAGTGACGGTACTAGCCTAAATCGAGATGGTAAACATGGTTTTTTAGGCTTGAAAGACAGAGAATCAGGAGACATATTCCTCTTAGATATGTATGGATATGATGGTTATAATCACACTTATGAATTACATTCACAAGTTCAACACGTAGATACATCAACTAGGAAAAGAAGTACAAGTGTGGTAATCAAAGCATATGGTATGGACGATGCGTTTAAGTGTCTAAAAGAAGTTTATAGAAAAGACCCTAAAGACTATTCATTGGTGTTATTAGAGGCAAAAAATAGTGATAGCAAATGGGTGTATTATTGTGGTAAGATAGGAAATACTAGAGCAAATTATGTGGGTAAAGGTCCGTTAGAACGCAACGACATGGCAAAGATAAAAGAGGTTCATGTGCTTATAGATTCGTTAGATAAATCAATAGTATCAGGTAAAGCATCAATAATGAAATTAAAAGAATTAGTAGTGGAGGAGATATAAATGGCAAAAGCAGAGAGACAAGGTTGGCAAACATGGGAACGATACAAAGCAGCAGGTATAGTCAGTGATGAAATTACATTTACTGATGAGAAGATAATAATAGACCACGCTATTGGTAAAACTAAAGAAACCATAAAGAAGTGTTATCCAATAGATGCAGCAGTGGCTTATTCATTAGCATCTGCTGGGCCTGAGGCTAAACTAACATCTAAACAATTAGTAAATCAATACACTAGAATGGCTACTGCTATGATGACTCAAACAGTTGGATATGGTAGAGTACCTAACCCTGATACCGTATCATGTGGTCACGATGAAATCAACGGATTTAATATTTCATTTCCACTCCCTTATTTGAAGGGGGGTTTTATTGTTGGTAAGTATACTCATTCTTCCAGTCTAGCAAGTTGGTTGAAAATTAATGAATTAGACCATCTTTTACCTTATGCAAAAATACGAACTAATGCTAAAGGTATGAATGCTCTTACTACTCAAGTAGGATATGTCCGTTTATTGTTGAGTAAGAAATACACACCACTTAGATTAGCCATTGAGGAAAAGTTAGGCACTACAATTTGGTTAATTGGAGATGGTAATAGTAACGTACATCTTACTGCCACAAAAGGTGAGTGTAAATGGAAAGATGACCCAAGTAAGAGATGTGGGCATCACGATGGTGATTACATTACAGATTGGGTTATGATAAGAGATGGTGGAGGCGGTCTACATGAATTATGGAGTAGAGAAAGAGGTGAAGCAGTGGTATCTAGTGGCTGGAATAACGACCAAATTGAAAGCACATTTGGGTATAATCATCATAAGAGTCTAGCCCCAGCAGACATCATCCTATGGTCTAAAAAATCTAGGACACTGGGTAACATCATAGCAGAAAAAGAAGTTATCAAAGAGATTAACAAAGCACTAAGACGTATGACTGCAAGAAACTTCAACGTTGTGCGCAAAGAAGGTTTGAGAAACACTGCCACTTATACATGGAAGAACTGGAATTGGTTATACAGTCTGAGAGACTTAGTTAAACAAACGAGTAAGAAAAACAGAAAAGAACATGATTTGGTTAACGGTTGGTTGTATAAGAAATACGATTCTAGGATGTCTTACGGTCATGAACTTGCTAAGTTCAAGTGGATACCCGGAAAGAAAGCGGAGGAAGGTGCTAGTGTACCTGCTGTAAAGGATGAAGATTCAATTAAAACCTTTACAGTATACATGAATGCAACTGGTGGTAGTTATTACAACAGTGGTAAAGGCATACTACCGTTTAGATTCGCTAGTATTCAAGATGCTAAAACTTTCGTTAACATGTCTGCCCAGTTAGCACAGAAACTTGGTGCAGTAGATTCAAGTGGTAGGAAATGGGATGCTCAAACTATAACAGACTCTACGCCTAATGTCGATAAACTAAAGATAATGTCTAAGATACACAGGTTAGAGATGGACTCAACTGTTGAGCCTGAGGTTACACCTACACCTAGTGAGATGATTAATGCATTCTTTTGGGGGTCACCGCAAGAGTTCGACAAACACATTTCATATCTAAACGAAGAATCACAAGGCCAATTCACTAGACCAAAGATTGTAAATAAGCAAGAGGAGATTGTGGAAGTTGCTACCGAATGAAGTTGCATTAAGTCCTAAGTTATTATCAGACATAGCAGACACGCAAGCAGCACAAATAAATGGTAGAAAGTTTACATTTGCATGGGGTGAGGCAACAGCACTAATGTGGGCCAAGGGCACAAGCATACCTTGTCCCTTATGTAAGAAAGAGTGTAGGAGTTGTCTTGTATTAAAGACAGATATAGGTGACGTTTACGCTTGTATTCACTGTGAAAAGTACATTATGTATAGCGATAAAATGGAGGAAGAATAAGAATACGATTACAAGTTGGCGAGGCTACATGAATAGGTGGTAGCCCAAAACCGTAACCAGCATGCACAGAACGGGATAAAGAACCTGAGGAGAAGGGTCGGAGAGAGATTAGATTGCAACGCCCAAACTGTTCTGATAAATGAAATAGAGCATTAAGAAGTCGGATAAGCCAACATATCGTAAACTATTACTGAATCAAAACAAGGAGAAAGAAAAAATGAGTAAAGAAAATAATTGGAAACCTGATAGAAAATTGAAAGAGTGGGCGCTGAAACACTTTGCAGAGATGCAAGTTGGTGGTATATGGATGCCTGATGGAAGCGGCCTAACGTTTGTAAAAATAGACGAGAACACTTGGAGTTTGAAATCGATAGTAGAATCTATTGAAGCAGAAGAGAATCTTCAACGCATGAAAGTGTTAATGTTTGATGTAGGTTTTACTCTCTTAGAAGGTGATACGGAAGTGATGCCTGAACCTAGTAGTGCAGAAGAAGCAAGGATGTTAGAGATACACATGAAGCGAGACATAGCACAAAACTGGGCTGGTAGTGATGGCACATTACTCAAAGATATGGGACTAGAAAATGTATGGCCTAGTTACATAGAAGATAGAGAGATACTACTTGACAACGGTGACACGACTACTGTACAAGTGTGGGCATATCTAGTAACTAATCCTAACACTGGAGAAGAGATACAGTTAGACCCTGACGATTACCACTTACTTATGGGTGACGAATACTTCATGCGATTTAGAACATCTGAGTTTGAATATTCCGCATTAAGCCGTGAAGAGATGATTGAGGATATAGACATGCATAAAGGGCACACAAGTAGTGTTGGAGTAGGTAGTATACACATTGGAGGAAACCAAACTCATAGTGAAAGAGTCGTAAAAATACCACCTTGGATGTGGGGCACATATTGTCAACAGTTAAGTTGGGATGAAGAAGAGGAATGATTGAAATGTTGACTAATGAAGAATGGCGTTTAATAGATGTTATAGGGCAAAGCCCAAAGATTATCCATGACGGTGGACTTCGTTCTACTCTTCCTCTTTGGACTCTATGGCCTACTCTTAACGAGAAGGGTAAGGGCAACGCATACTACGATAACCCTCTTACAGTTGGAGGAAAAATGAGTCTCGGATTGCAGTTGTTTAATGAAGTTAGTCTATCAAAAAGTGATGAAGTAAAGTTAAATGTAGAAGTTAAATTACCATTCTTTATTAGCCAAGAAGATTGCTTAAAGTATACTCTAATGTTACCTATGCTTGCAGAAAATTGCGGGGGTGTAGTAATGACTCAACGAGATTTAGATTATACAATAGATACGGCAGTCAATGATTTGGTACTCGAAGATGGAACAATAACTAGCATAAATGCATTTGATAAAAGAGGTGAATATTCTGAATTAAAAATGTATAACTATGAGAGACTTTGGGATAGTGAACAGGCTAGATTTACTTTGAAAGGTTTAGAACCAGCCTATACCCCAACAGCGATACCTGTTTTACCCTATATCTTAGATTTAGGTGAGGATGGCGAAAGAATAGATATTTACGATATGTATAGAAAAGTATCGAAGGAAGCGTTAGTGATGAAGGCTACACTTGAAGCACTTGCTAGAATAGCGAAAACTGAGGTCAATCACCAACACTACGATAATTTGTTACAGCCGTTTATGGATGAAGAAGAATGAAGTGTAAAATATGTCCGAGAGTTTCAGGAGAGAATTGTTGTAGAGTTTGTGGGCATACATACTACGGTACGCGAAAGGAGGAAGAAGAATGAATGTTGATGATAAAATAAAACAAGCAAAATCGATTCTCAAAAGGAAGAGAAGTATTGAAGATGAACTATACGATATGTTTACAATAAAGCAACTTTGCACTATTTTGGATATACCTCATGGAACTGGATGGCAAAATAGAGTCGGAATCAGTAAAACAAAGTTAGTAAGGGCTTTAGTATTGAAGTGGGAGGTGGAAGATAATGAACTTTGAAGAAGCGAAGAGACTAATGGAAACAATAAAAGGTGATACAGACATAATAGGTCGGCCAATAGATTCGCACGGTAGAAGGGTTGGCAGGTTGATAGGAAAATATACTCGTCTTTACTACGGTATGTATGATTACAAATATACTCCATATTATGATATACGTTATCGTGGTGAAAGTATAATTCAGATATTACCTGAGCGTATATGGTTTCCATGTAAGCCTAATCATCATACCCATTCGGATGAAGCGTGCGAGAAATTAAACGGCTATCTACCAGTAGGTATGCATGTCTATAAGGAGGGTACTGACGAGTATGGCGATACAAAATGGTACTTACGAGATATGAATGTAACTAATCCCGATAACCCTGATGAAGATGTGGTGTTTCACTTTGACATTGTACGACATATTTCCAATGATGGAAAGGTGATGTTGTATAGTACAGAGCCTAAGTATCCTAGAGTTTATGGGGAGGAAGAAGAATGAGTGATGAAACAGATAATTGGGAGTGGGAAAAAACTTTCACTTACACAATTACAGGAAAACAAGTCATTGAACACGAATGGACAGTACAGTCATGTGGTAAACAATTAACTGAAAGTGAAGTAAAACGCATTTGTGATGTAGAGTATAATTGGGACTTGAGAGAAAACCGTTACAGGTATGTAGAATCAGTCCAAGGTGCTGATGCTGATGGTGTACAAATAACCATATCAGACCACTTAGAAGAACATGAATATGAAATCTCGGAAGTAGATGGTTGGTTCAAGGAGGAAGAAGAATGAGTGATGAAATCAAGTGGCAATCGCCTAGTATGGAAGGTAAGTGGAAAGATAACAAAGGTATACTACATCTAAGGATGATAGAATATTATGGTAAAGACTGGGTAGATATACGCATAATGAATATGAGTAACACCCCGCCTAATTTTACTAGACATGGGGTCAGATTAAACGAGCAGCAGTTGGAAGAGTTGCTACCTATACTAAGGGACATGTTAGTGGATATGAAGAACAAGAGGGAAGAAGATGAAAGGAAGAGCAGTTAGTGTAGTTCATGTAGAGTATGAAGTGTTACAACATCTACTGGAAGAGATAGAACTATCAGCCTTGAAAGAAAGGATGATTAACGATGACGTTACTAAGAAGAGATTCGATTCAGGGGCTAACAATGTGGCTGGATTAGTACAGAACATGATGGATAGAAGAAAGCATAAGTTACCTAAAGACCATGTAGATTACGAGGTGAAGAAATGAG
>UEXN01002629.1_pt1 | contig 12442 bp, 4 predicted proteins | sample 1796711 | NCBI WGS metagenome assembly UEXN01 (sample SAMEA4772470, study PRJEB27181) | metagenome | reverse complement strand
CTTTATCGATAGCAAAGTTTTGTAGTGACAAGGACAAGGCTATACACAAGCTATCGAAAGATCATCCAGACTACGACCCTACTACAACTGAGGAAAAGATTGAGCACATCAAAGGCCCACATGGTTGTGCGGAGTTTGAAAAGTCAAACCCAGGAGGTTGTGAAGGCTGTCAGTTTAAAGGCAGGATTAAGTCACCAATATCACTAGGCAAGGAAGTAGAAGAAGCTAGTGAGGAAGACAACACTATAGTTATTGAAGGTGAGGATGGGGAAGAAGATGAGACGCATGTAATACCTCAATATCCTGACCCATACTTTAGAGGTAAAAATGGTGGTGTGTATGTAACTCCTCCAGAAGAAGAGGCAGACCCTTTACTTGTATATGAGCATGACTTGTATGTAGTTAAGCGCATGTATGATCGTGAGATAGGAGACATGATTGTAGTCAAAGTACATTTGCCGTCTGATGGCATAAGAGAGTTTGTAATTGAAAGTGCTTACATGTCTAAGTTAGCGGACTTAGCTTCAATGCTAGCTAAAAACGGTGTGATAACTATAGGCAGAAAGAAAGCCGAGGCAGTAGCGATGTACATAGCACATGCTACTAGAAACTTACAATACAAGAGAAGGGCAGAGATAATGAGGAAACAATTTGGCTGGGCTGACAAAGACAGCAAGTTTATTTTAGGAGATCGAGAGATAAGTGCGGATGGTGTGTACCATAGCCCACCGTCAGATGTCACAAAAGAGATAGCACCACGCATACACACCGCAGGGACTTTTGAGAAGTGGAAAGAGATATGGAGTTTATACGGTAGAGAAGGTTTGGAAGCAAAAGCATTTGCAGCATTGAGTGCGTTTGGTTCGCCTCTACTTAGGTTTACTGGGCAAAGTGGAGCGCTAATAAACTTGGTGCATTCTGATTCGGGCACTGGTAAGTCTACTGTTTTGTTTATGATCAACAGCGTATTTGGGCACCCGACAGACTTATGCGGCACTCCAAAAGATACAGCTAACTCACTATATAAAAAGCTAGGTATCTACAACCATTTATGTTTTACACAGGATGAGATTACTAACCTACCTGCAAAGATGTTTTCAGATTTTGCATATGGCGTGTCACAAGGTAAAGGCAAAGACCGTTTGACCGTCGCTTCGCAACTTATGGAGAACAGCACTAGGTGGCAATTGATTGGTGTAACGTCATCCAACGCTTCTTTCTACGATAAGTTGTCTATGTTAAAAGATGGAGCTAACGGTGAGTTGATGCGGGTACTAGAGTATATGGTAGAGCCTGACACAATTATTGGTGTTAAAGAAGGTCGGCAAGCGTTTGATAGAGATCTGATGGCTAACTATGGACACGCGGCTGAGCCTTACATAACATATCTTGTTAGTAATTTTGAAGAGGTAAAGAACACAGTTTTAGCTGTGCAAGACAAGATGGATAAGGAATTAAAGTTAAGTCAGAAAGAACGGTTTTGGTCAGCGGTTATTGCTGCAAATATAGCTGGCGGTATGATAGCCAGTAGAGCAGGTCTTATTGATTGGGATATGAAGCGCATTTATCAGTGGGCTTGTAGCATGATGCAGGACTTACGTATGGATGTAAAACCACCCGCCGCTAGTGGGATGGCTGTGCTTGGGGACTACTTAAATACATACATAAATAACACACTGGTAGTAGATGATGGAGTAGATCAACGTAGCAAGATGAAAGCACTGCCAAAGATGGAACCTCGTGGGGAACTGCTTATTCGTGCAGAGCCTGATACTAATCAAGTGTTTATTACACTTAAGCACTTTAAAAAGAACTGTGTAGAAAGCCAAATAAATTATAAGGATACGCTCAAACTATTAGCAAAAGAAGGGGCTTATATTCGTACACTCAATAAACGTTTGTCAAAAGGCATGAAAATAACTACTCCTGCGGTAAAGTGTTTACAGTTTGATATGGGGAACAGCGACGTAGCTAAAGACATTATGCAACCAGAAGATGATAGTAGAGAAAGTACACTATGAAATTAACTGGGCTAAATTTAAACGGGGGACATCATTTTTTATACCTTGTTTGAACCCAGTGCAAGCCAAACGCACCATACTTGAAGTCACTAAACGCTTGAAATATAAGGTTTTATTTAAAGTTGTTATTGAGGATGGGGTGAGGGGTTTACGTGTTTGGAAATTATGAGTAGAATGGGTTTTGTTACACGTCCCCCGTGTGACTTTGTGGGCAGGAATTCGCTCCTTCTGACTCGCTAAACCTTGTGTTGAGACCCCCTAGTTAACGCTAGGGGGTTTTCTTTTTATTCTCCAGAGTTTATAGCGTCCGTTATAATTTTTTTATCTTCTGCGATACGTTTTCGTGCTTCTCTAATTTCTTCATTATCTAAAATTAAATAGTTTGAGATTAAGTTAAGTCTGTGGAGGCTTCTAGCAGCTTGCTCAGTAGTGCTTATCCCCATATTTGATTGAAACAACCTTCTTTGATCTGCTCGTGTTTTAACACGTTTATTTATCGTTTCTTTGTCTATTTCTGAATAACCTGGGTAAACACTATACTCTGCGTTAAATTGCGCTACATCTTCCAAAACGCTAACCAAATCAGCGTCATAATTTTTAGCGTTAGGGTTGTTTAAAACTTTAGCTACTTTGTCTATTAATGTACCTCTATAATTGTTAACGCCTTTGTCAAACAAACTTAATTGATAGTCAAGCGTGCTTCGTTGAGTTTCTCTTGCACTACTAAACCCTAAAACTCCTGTTATTATTCTAAACGCATCTCGATAATGATCAGGCCCAAAACCTGGTACTTCTCGGCCTTTGTAATCTACAAGACCTGTTTGTGTTTTTATAGCAGTACCTACACCAGGCTTAATAAATCCAGGAAGTATTTTTTTCATACCCCGCTCGATATCACCTGCTTCTAATAAACCAATACCATCTTTAATTTGCTCTGCTAAACTCAGTTGAGGGAATAAACCCGTATTAGTTATTTTGTTCCATACTAATTGAGTAATACCGTCATTAGGAGTTGTTATTGTGTCTTTTACCCAAAAACCATCAAGACTAAGTGACCTTGACAAATCCACATCAAACAACCCTGCAAAAATACCTTTTTCTGTTGCCAACTGTATTGCATCTTGTACTTTGTCAGGAACACCTGCGGCGTCTAAAAATCTACTCATAGTGCCTTTTTCTGAGTAAAGCCAAGGAATTAACCATTTATTTGTCCAAACCTCTAAACTACTATGGTAGAAAGGATCTCCAGCAGCGTATCTTTCCATAGCATGCCGCATGGCTTCTTTTAAATCTTCTTCTGTTATTCTAGTTCGTGGATTGTTTCTGTTATACGCTTTAATTTTGTTTGCTATTTTTTGTTTTTCTTCCCCAACTTTCTTGGCGTGTTGCTTCAGTAATCTAGTTCGTTCATCTTCCTCATCATCCGCACCATTAATTACTTCGTTCATTATTACTTGTAGCATTGGGCCAATTAAGGTTGAGTAACCGTACATACCTCCTACACCTGCTAGTAATAATGTATTAGCTTGTACACCAAAGAAAACTTTAGCCGCATCTGCTCGGTCTTGTTCTCCTAACGGTTTAATCATATTGATAAAGTTTCTTGCCATTAGGGAGTTTGCAAAATAAGAAAAGGACATAAACTGTGTCACACCCCTAGCCACCGCGCCAGTTTTCATAATTCTAGGTTTGTTAAAGTTGCTGTAGTCAAACATAGCTTCATCTACAGCATCAAAAGCAGCTTCTACAGCTTGGTCAAGCGCCGCTTGTCCTTTTAGACCTTTCTTTTGTGCTACTTCTAACCCTAGTTCTAACGCCAACATATAAGTAGCTTCTCTAGTAATTCTCTCTACGTTATGGAAGCCCGTAGCTACAGCTTGAAAGCCCACCCTAGCGCCTTTTTTAGCTTTGTTTAACAACCCTATTTCCATACCGTCAGGTAATCTTGCTAAATCTGCTACATCTCCAGTAAAAGTAGTCTCAAATTTATTTTGATCATTTGCTATTTTCCATCCTTGTTTTAACAAAGCACTGTTTTTATGGTTGTTTATATAACTAGAAGTATTAAAAGTAAGTTTTAACCGCCCCATAAAACCAGGTTTGTCTCCTAACCCTAGTCTAGTATAGGCATTTAACTGTTTTTTGTGCGCCATGAATATTCTAGTAGCACTTAAATCTTTACCAAATTTTTGCTGCATAACAGGGCCAACAACCATGCCGTATTGAAATGCCTGTATTATCGCTGCTTTACCTGTGGTCATGAAATACACAAACACAGCTTTGTTACCTAAGCCAAGTACAGTTGATAACAAATCGCTTGGAGGTGCTGTTAGTTCGCCGTCTACTCGTTTTCTTAACTCACTAACAACTGAGTTTAAACGTAATTGATCTGGCCTTCCAGCTACTTGATCGTTCATTGCGGAAAGTTCCATCCGCATCTGTTGCCCATACTCAAGTTTTGGTAATGTATTAGCCATAGTGTTTACAGTTTGCGCGTAACTTCTTAGTACGTCTGGGCTGTAACCCGCTGTGCCTTTGCGTGTTGCAAACGCGGATCTTAAACTATTTCCTGGCTGTGTTTGTAAGTAAAGCTCTAACACTTGATTTTTTAACTCTTGTACGTTGACTTTACTTCCATCTTTTTTCTGCGTTGCGTTATCTATACTGTTAAACAAACTTTTAACTACAGAGTTTTCATTTTGTAGTTCTTGACGTATAGGATTATCTGATTTATCACCAAACGTATATGTTAAATTTTGCTCTTCTGCTTTTGCTCTGTGAACCTCTAGTTCTTGCTTTGTTTCAAATGTGTACAACCCTACATTTGGCCCACTCGATATACGCAACCAAAAATCACCATGTCTTTTAAGTGGAAAATAAACTTCCACACCGTTTCTAGCAGCGGCGAATTCATTTTTTATTGACTTAACAGCATTAGCTTCATCTTCAGTAGACAACCCTAACCTACGAATATTCTTTACTAATAGGTCTTCAAACGTTTTAAAGTTTTGATCATAAGCATCTCTAACCTCAACGTACAATTTTTTACCGTCAGTATTTAACTTGTTATAAGCATCGAATACCATGCGTATTTCATCGGGGTCTAAATCAGGTTTTGCGTCTATAGCTGCTTGAGCAGATGGATATAAAGTGGGATCTACATTGACCCGTGTAGATTCGTTCATAGCTACCGCTAATGTTGCGCCTTGTTCTTTATCTTTGTTGAACTTACGCCACCTACTAATTATTCCTTCGTTAGCAGTTATTATTTCTTTGTGTCCCGCATGCATGCGGTTATTTAATTTTATTATTTCAGAGAAATGATCCGTATCGTCCTTACCAAAGTTTCCTAGTCCTCTCCAAACGCGACGTAAATCTCTGTTATCTAACGCTATGAGTGCGCTGTCTAAAGCACCAAGTGCAATACCTCTAGGATCAGTTAATATATTTAAAACTGTTTGTGGTAAGTTTTGTCTAGTTTGACGCGCAAAACTTTGCATAGCGTCAGCTTGTTCCCGTAATTGCTTTTCACCAAAACCAACGTTATTGTCTAATTTGTCATACGCTTTATCTAATTTTTCCTTATCTACAACAAGTGTTTTTCTTTCTGCTACTTGTGTGGATGTAGATATACTAGAAATGTCCCTACCTACATACGTAGTAGCCGTACCGTCGCTGTTGTAACGTTTTTCTACAGGATGTAAACCAACCTCTGGCGTTTTAGAAGCACTGTAGCGCTCTACTAATTGATTATTACGTGGATTAAAAAGGCCTACTTGTGGTTTTGCGCCCTCTGGTATTTGATTTGGGTTATTGACTGTTTTAAAAGTACCGTTGTCATCATAGCCTAACCGTAAAACACCTTTATCAGTATCTAATTTATTAGCCACATTAGAGTTTACAAACAACGCAGGAGAAGCAGCATAAGTAGTATCCCCAGTTGTTCTAACTACTTGTCCATCCGGCTGTACTCTGTATTTGCTACCTTGTGCTGTTTTTAATTCTTGCTCAGCCGTAGGAAACACAGTTCTTCTACCAAGTCGTGCTGTCTGCCGATCAAAAGTAAAATCAAATCCTTGTTGTCCTTCTGTAGCCGTAGCCGGAGTTGGCCCTACATAATTACCATCTTCATCAAACGTAGATGGGCCTGAATCATATTCAAGGCCAGGTAATGACATTTGTTTAGCGTCGGTAAACTTTCTCTTAGGTTGCCTCTTTTCTTTTAATGCTAAATCTAATTGTTGATTTTGAGGCAACCCTCTAGATACTGGTATTTCTCCTTTAGCATATTCGGCGTTAGCTTTTTTAAACGCTACAGGCACTGCCATACCACTATTTATAAGATTTCTAGCACGTTGATATACAGCAAATGCTTCTGCGTCTTGATATCTACCTAATAATTTGAACGTATTATTAACTATAGCTTCTGATTGATTACTAGTAAGTTCTCGGTCAAAAGACTTTTGGACTTCTGCTGTATTAACTTTTGTTGGATCTAATTGCCGTGTTTCTAATGGGGTAGAAAGAGTATTAAAAAAGAAATCCCCTTGGGTCTGTTCTACTTTTCGATCTGCAAGTATTTTTGGTAGTGGGTATTTTTTTGCTAATTTTTCTCTTTGTTGTTCTGTTTTTCTAGCAGTTTTATCTACTCTTTGTGGGCGTCCTCTTTGGCTTCCAAAATCTAACTCTAACTGTGTATCAGGTAGTTCTAGTGTTCCGTCAGCAAGTTCTTTTTTTGCCCTATTAAAAGCATTGGGGACTGTAGCTCCAGCGTCTATTAAAGATACAGCGCGATCATAAATTGCTTCTGCTTGTACTGAAGAATACTGATCTACAACTGTCCCAGTTTCGTTAATAATACCTTCTGCTATGCGATCTGTAAGGGGTCTACTAAAATCTAACTGTAATTGCCTAGCGGTAGGTTTACTAGCAGCGTACCGTTCTGTTAATACCTGTTGCTCGGCTTCTTTTAAATTTTCTTCTGTTATTTTAGTTTGTGAATTGTTTTTGTTGTACGTTTTAATTTTGTTTACTATTTTTTGTTTTTCTTTGCCAACTTGCTCTGTGTGTTGTTGGATTAAGTAAGTTCGTTCATCGTAGTTACTTGCACCAGGCATTACGTTTGAGTCTATGCGACTTTGCCCCGTAAATAAATCTCCTTGAGGATCACCAAAATCAAAAGGAATTTGACCTGAGTCTTCAGTAACAGGGTCTGTAGTTTCTTCTGGCGCTATTTCTTGTTCTGTACGTGGTTCGGTATCTGCTTTTAATTTACCATCTTTTAATTCTCTTTTTGCTTGTCCGAACGCTTTTGCGGGAGTAGCACCGTCATCAACTAATACTTCTGCTCGTGCAGTAATTAAATCAACTTCCTCATCTGTATATTTACCTGAGTCTAATAAACGGAAAGTTTGATTTATTAACGCTTGCGCAGTTTTATCACTAATTTCATTAACGTCAATAAATTCTTGTACATCAGGTAAATTAAACGAAACAATTGTCTTTTTGCCTAATACATCTTCTTGCACTGCATTAACAGCTTCGTTAAAAGACGCGCCTTCTGCCATCTTACGTTTAACATAACCTTTTATAATTGGGTCTACATTAGGGGCAGCAAAAAAAGACTCTTCTAATCTGCTTTGTGTATCGGCACGCCAGCTTCTGATCCCTGAAGCCCCAATTTTTTGGGCACCTTTTACCCCTGAAGCCCCAGCAGCCCCAGCAGCAGATGCATTAGTTATTTCAAGTATGTTTTCTTTAGTAAAAAACTTACCTTCTTGCTCTTGTAATCGTAACCTTTGAGCAATAGCTACCGCTGTTTCTCCACCTTCTGTAAGGCCCTCCCCAATTAACGCCTGAAGAATATCTTTTGTTTCATCTTTTAAATTGACATCTTTAATTTCTGATACGGTTTCTTGGCTTAATTCTTTTAGACCTTTCTTACTAGCTATTTTACTAATTAGTGTTTTAGGTATTACTAAAACAGAACCAACTTTTTCTAACGTGCCTGTAACAACAGCTTGCGCTAGCGTAGTGTCTTTTGTTTCTGATATATATTCTGCTATTAATTCAGCTTGTACGTCTTCTGGAAGATTTTTTACTTTGTCGTAAATAAAAGTAAAACGATCATTAGTAGCACCTTGCAGCCCTAAAGAGGTAGCCACAGTAAAGCCACCAGCTGGCCCAAGCATTGCACTAGAAATTATTATTGGTAGTAATTGTGCTGTTCCTGCAGCGCCGTGAAAAGATAACCATTTTCTAAAATCACTCGCGGATTCTATATTGGTAAACTCAGGAACTCCCTCAGTATACTTTGCCATTTTTTCTTGGAACTCTATCATGGCGGGTATTACGGTTTTTAAATCTTGTATTTGTGTAGCAGAGTTTTCTGCTATTTCTTGCCTTATTTGTGCGCGAGTTGCTTCATCTCCTTCTGCATATCGACTTACATAGTCCTGTCTCCTAAGACTACTTCCTGCCTGCCTTTTCTGCATAGCGTCAGACATTACTTTGTTTACTGGTTCGCCAGCATCTAAACGATCAAACAAAGGAATAATAGCTTGCAGTTGTTCTAATTGAGCAGCGTTAGCTTGTAGCGAAACTACCGTAGGTAGTGCTTTAAATTGTTCTGTTGTTAATCCAAGCCCTTTAGCTATGTAACTGTCTCCTACACCAGTTCCTGGTTCAAATTCTGGAGTGGCGCCTTGTGCAGCAGCATCTACTCCCCCACCTAACAACGTACCTAATGGTAATTGATCAGCTGTTATTTCTTCTTCAATAGGCTTCCCAAAAAACTCAGCTATGTATGGGTCTATATTATTCCCTATTAGTGCAGTCTTAGGCGCAGAAGAACTAAAAAACTCAGTTATAGATGGATCTAATTTAGATTCTGTTGGAGATACTGCGGTTTCCTCTGGCACTTCAGTCACTTCAGGTGCAACAGGTGCTACAGGTGTTACAGCTGATCCACTACCTCCACCACCACCGTTTTCAATAACGTATTGTTGGAAGTCAGAAGGTAGGTTTTCAAAATTTTCTTGTATTGAAGGCAGTGTTCTAATAACAGCGCTATCGTTTATCAATCTATCGCCAGGGTCTAAATAATCAAATTTTGGAACTGTTACCTCTTCTCCAGTGTTTGAATCTATAAAAGTTTTTGTTTCCGCAAGAGTATCTTCGTCTGCACGCATGTTTTGCATGTATTCAATAGCCGCTGCTTCTTCTGCCGGAGTAAACTCCCTAGCCATAATTTATACTCCTAGGGTTTAGTTATTTTTGTGTTCTTGCTACAGGCATTATTTTGCCATTAGGATATTTTTTGTAAATTACATTGTCACTATTTAAAAAATATTCCCCTATTTTCATGTCGTCTGGCTTTGCAATAGATCTTTTTCTCCCAGTATTGTTAAAAACTGTGAGTTTGCCTGGAGTTTGATCAAACTTATACTCTTTTTTAAATTTGTCTGGGTTTTTTTCTAAATTTTCATAAAATATATTCGCAATTTTTTGCTGCTCTGCGGCGTTGTATTGAGATAAACCTTCCTGATTGTCTTCAGCGCTGGTGGTGGTGTTGTTGTTAGTGTTGTTGTTAGTGTTGCTTGAGGCAATAGGTTGATTAGTTGGGTTAAAAGTGCGCAGCAAGCTATCATAAGTTATAGGTTGAGGACTCTCGTTTTGTAAATACCTATTCGCCGCTTCTTTTGCGCGTCTATCAGCATACGCCTCTTTTGCGGCTTGTTGAGCTATTGGATTTCCTTTAGCGGCTTGGAAAGCACCGTCATTTGACAATCCCACGGGATCATCCATTGCTTTATCGTACGTGTCTGTATACACCTTTTTAGAATCTTTAAACAAAGTTACTTTTAGATCAAACACTGCCATACTTTCTTTAAGGGCAACTTCTAATTCTCTTCCACGTAAGTCTAGATTTTCTAACGCTTCATTAAACATTACTGTGCGTTCGTAATCGTTAGGGTAACGTCCGTTATTTTTAGCTTGATATTCTGCTATTTTTTGAGCAACTATGGACTCTGCTTCTATTATTTTTACGTTTCTACTAGCTTGTGCTTTAAGTGTGGCTGTTTTATTTTTATTAGCTTCAATTGCTTTTTTAATTTCTAATTCTCTCTCTACATTACGGGTAGCTATAGCTTGAGGTAAGAGAGCCGCTAGTTCAGCACGTTGTTTCCCAAGGATTGCCAACTCTTTCTCAGGTGCTTCGTTTCTCATATCAATAATTTTATCTTGTGCAGTTCTATACCTTTCTTCACCAGCTAAAATACCTGGGGCTGCACCTTTAGCAGCGGTACCCAAACCTATAACAGCATCAGAGAAAAATTGTCCCGTGCTAGGTGTTGGGTTTCCTAAGCCTTGTAAGGCACCTAATGTCATGCTTCGATAAAAATCTTGGCTTCGTCTTGTATCCGCTAAAGCCTGTGCTTTTTCAGCTTTTTTCTCTATTGCATCTGGGGAATAAAGTTCCTGCATACGTTTAAAATATTCCTCACCACCTGGCATTAAGTTGCTTTGTATACCTTTAAATTCATTAAATATAGTTTCAACGTCCCTAGCTTTAAATTCTTCCTCTGCTTGTTGTTTGGCTAATGCTTCAGCTTCGGCCTTTTGTTGAGCTTCTAAAGCTGGCCCATATTGAGAATAATCTGTAAGCGCCCCTATATCTAGCTCAAGTCCTCCGCCAACATTATATCCAGGGACATCTCCACCGCCAGCAAACGCAAGTAATCCACCACCAGCAGCCATGTTGAGGTTAGGGTTAATTTGATTTACACCAGCTACACTACGATTAGAGGGAGGTGCCATACCCATATTTACATTTGGTAGGTTTGGGGCTATACCTTGTGAAGGTTTAGGAAAAGCCATACCTCTAGGCGGTCTAGGGGCCATAGGCATTTTAGGAGCCATAGGCATTTTAGGAGGTGGCATACCCATATTAACACCCGCTGGCATTTTAGGAGCAGGAGCAGGAGCAGGAGCACCACCTAACCCTTGTTGCGCCAACGGCATTTGTGACACGGCTTCAGGTTCAGGTTTAGGACTAAATACTTGTTCTGCCACAGTATCCGCTTGTTCTTTTTCTGCTGCTTCCGCTTCTCTTATACGATCTATATACATTCCAGCTAACACAGCAGATGTAGGATCAATTAATCCCATTTGCGCTTGTTGCGCTATTATTGTTTTGTTTCCGCCAGAGGCTTTAACAACATCTTGAATTGCATTTTCTAATATGAAAGGTTTTCCTATCATGACTTATTCCCCATCAAGTTATACATACCAAGACCCGCTATACCTAAATTAGCTAATTGCCCAGTCATTGACGGTGGTTGTGCGTATGTTGTGGCTGTTGAACCAAGTCCTACGGGAATACCTCGCATCAAGTTACTGAAGTACCCTAACTGCTCCATTGGATAGTCACGTTGTGCTAAGAAGTCAGCGTAAGACTGATCGAGTAGTTGTTGATTAAGTCCACGTTGTTCTTGCCCAGCCGTTGCTTGTGCTTGTATTCTTTGTAGCTGATTAGCTTGTGCTGAACTACCAATATCACCAATAGTTGCACCTGCTTGCGCGGCTTGTTGTGCGCCCTGTAGACCCACTTGTTGTCCTTGAAGCCCTGTTTGTAAGCCTTGTAGTCCAAGAGTAGCACCAAACTGTTGAGCTTGTTGCGCTTGATCAAATGCCTGTTGCTGTCCTCTAGCTTGTATAGCGCCAAGTTCTTGTTGTAAGTTACGCTCTCGTTCTGTTTGAGCCAACAACTGCCTTGCACCACCATATGTACCTTGCCTAGCAGCGCCTAAATTACCTGCTAAATTACCTATTTGTGCATCTCGTACCGCTTCTTGTTTGTTTACATCCACTACATTCTGCATATACGGAGACATAAACGCTTGTTGCGCTGCAGGTGAAGTAGCTAAGTTCTGATAATTTTGTCCTGCCCCCGCAGCTATTGCACCTAGACCTGCACCTGTTTGTCCAAACCCAAGTGCTTGCGTCCCGCCTGTGTTTGCGAATTGAGCAGCTTGATCAAATTCCGGTCTCGTTTGCATACCAGCAATTTCTTGCTGTGCTCCAGTTTGTGCCCCAGTAAACCCAGCAACTCGTGGATCTTCGTAAGCCTGATAAGGTCTATTAGACTCAGCCTGCGCACGTTGCATAATATCCGTAAGGTACGGTTTAGCATATTCAGGTAAGTTACTCTGATTTATATTTTGACTTTCTGGTGCTGGTGGTGGTGCTGGACTACCTTTACCCATTTATATCTCCTAAACCCGTGCTAGCCACAGGTAATTCGTATGTATTCCACAACGGTTTATGCCCGTCAGATTTAAAAATTTTAGCCCAACCTGGCCTGCCAACGGACTCAATCCCGTCGCATTTAGTATCAAAAGCCCATTTTTGCAACAGTT
>UEXN01002628.1_pt1 | contig 12445 bp, 11 predicted proteins | sample 1796711 | NCBI WGS metagenome assembly UEXN01 (sample SAMEA4772470, study PRJEB27181) | metagenome | reverse complement strand
CTTCTAAACGCTGATCCCGCTTGGCAATCTGCTCGATCACCCACTCCTCCACTTCATCCAGCACCCAGCCCGATGAGCGCCCTCCCAGGCTCACGGGTTTCGGGAATGAGCCCTCTTGGGCGTACTTATAGATGGATGATCGGCCCAGACCTGTAGTTTCCATGACTTCTTTCAAACGAATGATTCTCATGAGTTTTCTCCTTCTGCTCATGAGATGAGCCATGGCTGTAAAAAATTAACGAAACCTTGTCAGCGGCGACTGCAGCCAAAGTTGTTCTTGTCATCGCCAAATGGCTTGGTCTTCGATTTCGCGAAATAACTTAACCGATAAAACAGCGCCGAATAATCTCTCCACAGAGACGGAGAGTTGGCATCAACCCGGTATACGCCGTTCTCTACGTAATGGACCAACCCTGCACTATCTTCCCAGGAGCAACCTAAGGCGCTCGCCCAAGCGCTACGCACCCGTTTAGCCATATTTGACGCACCCCCCTCATTCACAGATACGAAAGATCCTAGGTGACGGTAGACATCCCCGTTTAGCAAGATGCAACAATGGTAATGTCGATGGTCTGAGAGGTGTCTTTCTCGGACCCAAACGTAACGAAGCTGGCAGGTATGAACCCGCTGTCCGCATCTGGCTTTACGAAGTTGATGTGCATTTATTTTTGCTTGAAGGGAGGAAAAGAAGCGGGATATTACTTCTGAATCGGGGGCAGCTGCCTGTTTGGGTATGTGTAAATCGAAACGGATAGCCGTGGTTCGCCGGTACCTCTCCACCGCTCTTTTCATGGTTTCCAGAGTCCTCTCGAGATACTGCTCAATGTAGGGGGAGTGCCTGGGCACTAGCCCCAGTCCATTCCACTCTGTGTCGTTGATTAGGGTAAGGTTGCTATTCAGTGTGTGTCGTTTGTTCATCTCTCCATCCTGTGGTTATTGCTCACAGGGAAGGGATGTATGTAATTTATTACTGGGTATTTATGGCCCTTGGGGTGGCGGGGGTATAAAACCTATAAACCTATAACCGACAACCAAATATGCCATTTGCAAAGCTTCAAGCTACTGTTTTCAAAGAAATTCAGGGAACAAACACCAGATTTCACTCTGGAAATGTACTATGCTTTTTCAGTCGGATATTTGTGCCCCCGCAATCTCAGCCCATAGCTTATCCGCTCCTCCTCACTCAGGCTCCGCTCACTGAGATACTTGATAGCTTTACGCCCAGACCCTCCTTGCAAGCTTAGCTTCGAGCCCCCCCAAGGATCATTCCCTTCATCTGGTTTTGAATCGTGCCCAGGCATATTAATGACCCAGCAACCACCCCCTCCAGAGCCTATTCCTTCTTTTGTGGAAATCTGCAAGGTGAGTGCATGCTGACGCCTCAATACCGCTTCCGTTGGGAGAATGAGATATTCAGGCTCCTTCCTCTCTAGCTCATCAATTAGGCATTGGTCTTGCCTCTTAACCTGCGCAATCATGCCTGTAGCATATTTAACCTGCTGCCACACAGCGGTCAGAAATGCTCGCAGCGCCACCTCAACATCACTTTTCTCTGTCGGCTTAAGCTCACCGCGTACTGAATCCTCAAGTTCCTTAAGGTGAGTCAATGAAATAGTACTTTCACGCTCCCCATTCGTTAACAGCATCGATGCGTAGTGATTGATTCGCATCTGCAAGTATGAAGCGGCTAGGGAAAGCTGCTTTTCCTGAAAGTGCCTATCCAGCTGCAGCTTAGGCAGGACCTCAGATGCCTCACAGTCGCCCTGATAACTAAAGTCTGTTTCATGCCAAAAGCAGTCGTCAGTCCATTGGGTTTCAAACCTGATCGCATTCTGGATGCCCGGATAATGACATGGAGGATACCCACCCAAGCCCGAACTGCTATCCCGATACCTTTTTAGGTCGAAATGGACAGCCTTTGCCTCCCTATAAAGCTCTGTGGCCTGACCAAGCCCCGGTGAACACTGAATGATCGTTATTTGATCACCAAAGCCGCCCAAGTCCATGTGTCTCAAGTTAAGAAACACATATCCCGCCACTCGGCCAAACAAGCACTTCCCAGAGAAGCCAGAAACTCTGCCCCTCAGATACCCCTCAGCAGCCAGCTTCGTGAACTGAGACTTCAACTGATCGTCACTGAGCCCTGTCATCCTCCCAAGCTTCCCCATCCCAATTTGAGCAGCGCCACTTTTATCTGCATTTAAAAGCAGAACAGCCAGGAGGGTGCGATTTTCCGGAGTCAGGCGCGTCTTCCGCGTTCCGCGGTTAGAAGGAAACTCGCCCATGAACACATGTTCAATTTTTTCTTTATGGAGGAAAGCGTGGTCAGCTAATTGGGCCACTAATACATCCCAGAAGCCACACGACACACTCAACCGCAGCGAAGGACGCCCCGGTCCATTTGCCGACCTCTTCTCCAGCAAAATCCCCGAACGAACAAGCTCATCAACAGCCCGTCTAACAGATCTTTCGGACTGATAAAAATCCCGAGCATAGGCTGCCATTTGCCTCATGGACTCTTTAGACTCTTTAGACTCTTCGTAGTCTTTAATAAACCGGCACAAGAAATAACGACTCGCCGCACTCAGTCGATCAAGACCATATTGCTTACGACATCCGCTGGGAACTTGAAGAGGAATTAGCCACACCCCCATACTCTCACCCACACAACCTCCAATAAATAGCAATAATACCCCCCCTAATTTTATCTTCCAATTTCTTTATGCTACATTTAACGTTACATTTAACGTTACATTTAACGTTAAATGTAGCGTGTCAGCAGTGTCTCGAAAGAGCCAGGGGAGAGGCGAATGAACAAGGCCGTAAAGACACCAGGCCAGTGGCTAGACAATGACCCCAAAATGATAGATTGGCTTAATGGCTACATCACAAGAAATCCATGCAAGGGAGTCATGCTGCTTCCACCGAGTAGCCATGAGCGCCTCGTCGACTATCTAGAAAAGTCTCTCAAATCGAGAGACAGCTCATACCTTCAGAGGGCCAAACAAGCGTGGCGAGTCCATCAATCCAGGGAGGGGAAAAATCTAAAGCAGGTTCATTTGGAACTCTCTAAGCGCGAGATCAAGGTACTCGAAACGCTGGCCAAGAAAGGGGGCAATGGGAGAACAAGTGTAAGCGCGGTTGTCGCAGAGCTGATTCGATTGGCTCTAAAGGATGAGGAAAAAAAGAAAGCCACAATCAAGGAGGCCAAAGAAGAAGCCAAGCGACAGATACTTGATCAACAGCAATCAAATTGCCCTTTTATCCCTCTTGTCACAGCCAAGGAAGCGCAAACACTACGCGACTCCATTGCCGCAAAAGACCAAGAAATCCAGGCCCTAAATAAGCAACTAGCCGAACTTTCAACAACCCCACCACCGCCCGAGCCACAAGGTGACGGAGATACCCGAACGCCTATGGGAGAAGACGTGAGTCAGCCAACAACATCACCTCCCTGGAGAGGGTCCAAAGGTAGTCTATTCTAAAATTGACGACCATCGCGGCACACACGCTTCACAAGGGCATAAAAGCCACCCATGGTAACCATGAAACGGCAACCAAATAACGGTAGCGATCGAGAAACGGCAACCAAACGGCAACCAGATCGTAGAAAAGATGACAGGCGCCCAGAAATGAAAAAGGCCAGTCATCTCTGACTGGCCTATCTCATTGTTTTTCCGACCTTAATTTGGTCGGGACGGGAGGATTCGAACCTCCGACCCCTTGCACCCCATGCAAGTGCGCTACCAGGCTGCGCTACGCCCCGAGATGTGCTTGGCAGGCAGTGCTACCAAAGCGGCGAGCATAATAGCGGATTTGATTGGGGGATGGAACCGGTAACGTACTGGTTGATCAGGGTTTAAGCGGTGAAGGCACAAGCGTCATGCTGCAAGCAACAACACGAACTCATGCGGGGCAGAGACAGCAGCGCCGTATCCGCGGCCCAACCCCGCTTATTAGACCGGCCCTGTGAAAAGGGTAGTTCCCCCGAAAACCATAGCCGGCGGCCCATTCGCTGTCGAACGACCCCACCCACGAGGTGAGAGGATTGCGGGGGACGCAGGCATAAAAAACCCCGGAAGCGTGGCTACCGAGGCTTCTTGCCTTGCAGGGAAACACCTGCAAGAGATCTGTCTTGGATCAGGAGGCTTTAAGTACGTCTAGAACCTCGTCCATTTCCACGATCATCTGTTTGATGAGCTGATGATATTTGGTCGCCTGCTCCGCGTTGGCGCCGCCGGAAAGCTGCTGACGGGCGCCGCCGATGGTGAAGCCTTGATCGTACAGTAAACTGCGGATCTGGCGGATCATCAGCACGTCCTGTCGTTGATAGTAACGGCGGTTACCACGGCGTTTCACAGGGTTGAGCTGGGGGAACTCCTGCTCCCAATAGCGCAGCACGTGCGGCTTCACGTCACAAAGGTCACTGACTTCACCAATGGTGAAATATCGCTTCCCTGGAATCGCCGGCAATTCGTCGTTATGACTTGGTTCCAGCATAGGCTTCAACCCGTTGTTTTAATTTTTGCCCTGGACGAAAGGTAACAACTCGGCGAGCAGTAATAGGAATCTCTTCGCCAGTTTTTGGGTTGCGCCCTGGGCGTTCGCTCTTGTCCCTGAGGTCGAAATTACCAAAGCCAGAGAGTTTCACCGGGATATTATCTTCCAGTGAATGGCGGATCTCTTCAAAGAACATTTCCACCATTTCCTTCGCTTCACGCTTGTTCAGGCCTAACTCTTCGAACAAACGCTCGGCCATATCCGCTTTGGTTAGCGCTCCCATTAAAGCTCCCTACCCTTCCTTAATTCAGTCCCTTAAGGCGGCGTTAAACTGTTGTTTTAACTGGGATACTACGGCATCCACCAAGTCATTCACCTCTTGATCCTTAAGAGTGCGCGAACGGTCCTGGAAGGTCAAGCCCAAAGCGAGGCTTTTACGATTTTCACCAATGCTATCACCTTGATATATATCGAAAATATTGACCCCGGTGAGACGCTCGTCACAGGTAGAACGCACCGCCGCAATCAGCTCACCTGCGGGGATACTGTCCTCCACCACGAAGGCCAGGTCACGGCGCATGCGTGGCTGATCAGACACTGATTGGAAGCTCGGCAGGATGCCCTGCTGCAATGGCGCCTGGGCCAGCTCGAACGCGTACAGCTGGCCCGGCAGATCCAGATCGGCAGCCAGCCGTGGATGAATCCGCCCCAAATAGCCAACGATTTCGCCGTCACGTTTCAGCGCAGCGGTCTGCCCCGGATGCAACGCCGGATGCTCTGCGGGCTCAAAACTGAAGGCATCCGCATCGGACAGGGCCAGCAAGGCTTCCACATCCCCTTTCAGGTCGAAGAAGTCTACCGGGCGTTTGCCTTCCCAGTTCTGCGGCTGGGCACTGCCGTAAAGCAGACCGGCAATCATGGGCGTCTGGGCTAGCCCGCCTTCCACGTCTGCCGCATCGGTGGGGACAAAACGCAGCCCAGTCTCGAACAGACGCAGGCGATCCGCCTGGCGGTTCAAATTGTGGCGGGCGGTACTGAACAGGCCGGCCAACAGCGTGGTACGCATAACACCCAGATCCATAGAGATCGGGTTGAGCAATGGCAGCGGTTCTACTCGGGGTTCCACTTTACTCAACAGGCCTGGCTCTACGAAGGTGTAGGTAATGGCCTCCTGGTAACCCCGGTCCATCAGGGTGTCGGCTAAACGCCGCAGTGCCACAATATGCTCTGGAACGGTATCACCGGAAGGTGAGCCCGCGGGCACGCGGCTAGGCAGTTTTTCATAGCCGTAAATCCGCGCCAGCTCTTCGATCAAGTCCTGTTCGATGGCCATATCAAAGCGCCAGCTGGGCGCCAGCACGCGCCACTCTTCACCCTCACCCTTGGCTGAGATGTCCATGCCTAAGCGGCTAAGAATGTCTTCCACTTGTTGAGCGGGAAGGCCCATCCCCAGCAAGCCCTCGATGCGTTCGGCACGCAAGGTGAGCTCAGCCTGTTTGGGCAGCTGCGCTTGGTCCACCGCTTCAGTGACAGGACCAGCCTGCCCGCCGGCAATTTTCTGGATCAGGGCAGTGGCGTATTCAATGGCATCGTTTTGCAGTTGTGGATCGACACCCCGCTCGAAGCGGTGAGAAGAATCCGTGTGCAAACCGTAAGAGCGAGCCTTGCCAGCAATGGCCAACGGCGCGAAGAAGGCGCACTCTAGGAAGATGTCTTGCGTGTCCGTGGTTACTGATGAAGGCTTTCCCCCCATCACACCGGCCAACGCCAAAGCAGTACTATCATCGGCGATCACTAGAGTGTCATCGCGCAGGGTCAGCTCCTGGTCGTCCAGAGTGGTGAGTGTTTCCTCAGCCTTGGCCTTACGGACGGTGATGCCACCGTTCAGTTTTGCCAGGTCGAATGCATGTAGCGGCTGGCCCAGCTCTACCAACACATAGTTGGTCACGTCCACAATCGGGTCGATGGTGCGCAGGCCAGCTCGACGCAGGCGCTCTACCATCCACAGCGGAGTGGCGGCATTGACGTCCACTCCTTTAATGAGGCGGCCAAGATAACGGGGGCAGCCGGCGCTGTCCGCCAACGTCACGGTCAGGCTGTCGTCGATGGCAGGGGCCACTTTGCTAATGGAAGCTTCGGTGAGCGCCGTCTGGTTCATCACCCCTACTTCTCGCGCGATACCACGCAGGCTCAGGCAGTCCGCCCGGTTAGGCGTTAGATCTACCTCGATGACGGTGTCGTCTAGGCTCAGATAGTCACGGAAATCCGTGCCCACCGGCGCATCTTCCGGTAGCTCCATCAAACCATCGATCAGGTCTTCCAGGCCCAGCTCGGAAGCACCGCACAGCATGCCATTGGATTCCTGGCCACGCAGCTTGGCTTTCTTGATCTTGAAGTCGCCAGGCAGCACTGCACCCACTTGGGCGAAAGGCATTTTCAGGCCGACACGCACATTGGATGCACCGCAAACCACCTGCACCGTGTCGGTACCGTTTGTGACTTGGCAAACACTCAGCTTGTCTGCATCCGGGTGCGGTTCGCAGCTTTCAACTTGCCCAACCACGACACCGGTAAAGGCCGGTGCAGCGGGCTCCACGGCATCCACTTCCAAACCGGCCATGGTCAGTTGTTGTACCAGGGTATCGGTATCAATGGCCGGGTTAACCCACTCCCGCAACCAGGCTTCGTTAAAACGCATTGTCGAAATTCCTTAAACTTGTTCGCGGGAGGCGTTAGCCAAACTGGGACAAAAAGCGGGTGTCGTTCTCAAAAAACAACCGCAAATCGTTCACGCCATAACGGAGCATGGCGATACGTTCGATGCCCATACCAAACGCAAAACCACTGTACTCTTCGGCATCAACGCCGCCGGCCTCAAGCACCTTGGGGTGCACCATGCCGCAGCCCATGATTTCGATCCAACCTGTGTGCGAACACACCCGGCAGCCTTCTCCACCACAGCTCACACAGCCCACATCGACTTCGGCGCTTGGCTCGGTAAACGGAAAGTAACTGGGACGGAAACGCACCGGCAGGTCTTCCACTTCAAAGGTGTAACGCAGAAATTCCGCCACGGTGCCACGCAGGTCCGCAAAGGTAATCCCCTTGTCCACCAACAAGCCTTCCACTTGGTGGAACATGGGGGTGTGGGTCAGATCTGAATCACAGCGATACACCCGACCCGGGGCGATAATCCGGAACGGGGGCTTGCCCTGCTCCATCACCCGGACCTGTACCGGTGAGGTATGGGTACGCAGCAAACGCCCGTCACCGAAGTAAAAAGTGTCATGCATGGCCCGGGCCGGGTGATGGCCGGGGATGTTCAGCGCTTCAAAGTTATGGAAATCATCTTCCACTTCCGGGCCTTCCGAAATATCAAAACCCAAACGCAGGAAAAAATCTTCAATGCGGCGACGCATACGGTTTACCGGGTGCAGCCCACCCGGCAGCTCACCACGGCCTGGCAAGGTGACATCCACGGTCTCACTGGCAAGCTGCTGCTTTAGTGCAGCTTCTTCCATGGAGCTTTTGCGTTCGGCAATCGCATCCTGGACTTTTTGCTTGCCCTCATTGATAACCGCCCCCGCCTGCGGGCGCTCTTCCGCGCTCAATTTACCCAGGCCTTTCATCAGGGCACTGATTTCACCCTTTTTGCCCAGGTACTTTACCCGCACATCATCCAAGGCCCGAATGTCGCCAGCCTGCTCGACCTCTACCAGGGCAGCGTCAACCAGAGCATTGAGATTTTCCATTTAAAATTCCCCCGCTACACGCAACACGCTTCACACAACACGGAGCGACCGTGGTACATGGAGCCCGATACGTGGTGCGTCTCTTTTTCAAACAAAAACGGGGGAAGAGCGCGAACTCTTCCCCCGTTCAGTATGCTGTTCAGTCAAGGACCAAACAGTAAATCAGGCGGTGAGACTCGCTTTGGCTTTTTCGGCCAAAGCGCTAAAGGTTGCCTGATCACGGACAGCGATGTCCGCCAGTACTTTACGGTCGATATCGATGGACGCTTTCTTCAGACCATCGATCAGGCGGCTGTAGGATAGGCCATTCAGACGCGCTGCCGCGTTGATACGCACAATCCACAGACGACGGAACTGACGCTTGCGAACCTTACGGTCGCGATAGGCGTACTGACCGGCCTTGGTAACGGCTTGTACCGCTACGCGGAATACACGGCTGCGGGCACCGTAGTAACCTTTAGCCTGCTTGAGAATTTTCTTGTGCCGACGACGGGCCTGCACACCACGTTTTACTCGTGCCATTGTTTAGTCTCCAGATCCGTAAAAGTTATGCGTAGGGCATCATGCGTTTAACAAGAGCCACATCATTCTCGTGGACTTCCTGCTTCGGACGCAGTTTACGAATAGTCTTGGAAGACTTTTTGGTCAGAATGTGGTTTTTAAATGCCTGCTTGCGCTTGAAACCGGAGGCGGTTTTTTTGAAACGCTTGGCAGCCCCACGGTTTGTCTTGATTTTAGGCATGGTACCTTCTCAAGTTGATGAATTAATTAAACAGTCCGTTAAGACTGCTTCTTCTTTTTGCCCGGGCCGAGCACCATAATCATTTGGCGCCCTTCCATGTTCGGACGTTGCTCAACAGAACCGTATTCTTCCAAGTCCTTCTCGATACGAGCGAGAAGTTCCCGGCCCAATTCCTGGTGAGCCATCTCCCGACCGCGGAAGCGGACGGTGATTTTTGCTTTGTCGCCGGCCTCAAGGAAACGAATGAGGTTACGCAGTTTCACATCGTAGTCACCGATGTCGGTGCCGGGACGGAATTTGATTTCCTTAACCTGAGTCTGGCGCTGCTTTTTACGCCCCTCTTTGGCCTTTTGCTTAGCCTCGAACAGGTGCTTGCCGTAATCCATGATTCGGCAAACCGGTGGTTCTGCACCAGGGGAGATTTCCACCAGATCCAGCTGTTTAGAAGTGGCCTTTTCCAAGGCGTCCTGCAGGCTGACGATACCGACCTGCTCACCATCCACATCAATCAACCGGACTTCGGTTGCCTGGATTTGCTGATTTGTATTGGCGCGCTGCTCGCGGCCTTTGCCTCCACGCTTAATGTCGTGAACCTCCAATCTGTTATCGAAAACGAGACGAGTAGCCTCACCGCCTCAGTAAATAGGCGCGCATTGTATGCCACCACAACGGGCACAACAACCCCGACCCTTACTCTGGCCGACGTACGCAGCTGGCTGAAACGGAATGATTTCTACCTGAAAGCATAGATTGAACCACTATCAAACACCTTGAAGGCTGGCTCTTAACTCCCAGGAAGGCTGCATATTTTAAGCAAATTCGCTTACTTTTCAAGCACCCTGGGCCATTAAAATCCTCATCAGAGCCCAACACCAGCGCCCACCTGTATACCTTTGCTGAACCGGAGAACACTGCGGGCTGAAGCCCTGTCAGCCTCTGAGGCAGCCATACTATGGGCTGCCTCAGGGGAGACGGGGTCTACGGCATGGCAGCCTGCCACCGTGGACGTTAAAAAACGTTACGGGACAGCTTGTTAGCCGGCCTTGCGGTTCCCGCAGTGATTAGCCTTTAAGGCCTTTGGCGACACGATCACCCAGAACTTTATCGACGTTGCGCCAATACTCAATCGCGCGCTGCAGAACCGCGTCAGAAACTCCAGCGGACAGGTGATCAATAATGTTGTTAACAAGCCGATCACGCCCGTCGTCGTCAAGCACCTCGCGCACCAAGGTACCTGGCTGGCCAAAGTCGTCGTCGTCTCTACGCAGCGTGTAAGCCTGGCGCACCATGTCGCCATCGGTGTACCACTGCGTACCATCCTGCCCGCGTGCCGGATCAGCTTCTGGTCCGCCGTAGGAGTTCGGCGCATAAACCGGATCGGAAATATTTTCTGTACGTCCCACTCCGTCCTTGCTGTAGCTGTTGACCGGACATTTGGGCTTGTTGACCGGAATCTGCTTGTAGTTTACCCCCAGCCGGTGACGGTGAGCGTCCGCGTATGAGAAGCCACGAGCTAGCAGCATTTTGTCGGGGGACAAACCGATGCCGGATACGAGGTTGTTAGGTTCAAATGCGGCCTGCTCCACCTCGGTATGAAAATCAGTTGGGTTTCGGTTCAACGTCAGTTTGCCGACTTCCATTAAGGGGTAGTCATGGTGCGGCCAGACCTTAGTCAAGTCGAAAGGATTGAACCGATAGGTCTTGGCATCCTCAAACGGCATGATCTGCATGTGCAGAGTCCAGCTCGGGTAATCGCCGTTTTTGATGGAGTCGAATAGATCGCGGCGGTGGCAGTCACTATCCTTGCCCGCCATGCTAACAGCTTCATCTTGGGTCATGCATTCAATGCCTTGATCGGTCTTGAAGTGATATTTGACCCAGAACCTCTCTTCCTTTGCATTGATCCACATATAGGTATGACTGGAATAGCCATTCATGTGGCGCCAAGTCTTGGGAATACCGCGATCCCCCATCAACCAAGTCACCTGATGCGCCGACTCCGGCGAAAGCGTCCAGAAATCCCATTGCATATCGTGATCGCGCAAGCTGCTGTCAGCGCGACGTTTCTGCGAGCGGATAAAATGCTGGAATTTCATTGGGTCCCGCACGAAGAAAACCGGGGTGTTATTCCCCACCATGTCATAGTTGCCTTCGCTGGTGTAAAACCTCAGCGAAAAGCCACGCGGGTCGCGCCAGGTATCCGGGCTGCCGCGCTCGCCGGCGACTGTGGAAAAGCGAATCAGAGTCTCCGTCTTGGTGCCAGGCTGGAACACTGCAGCTTTAGTGTAAGCGCTTACATCTTTGGTCACCTCAAAGTGACCAAATGCACCACCGCCCTTCGCATGGGGTTGGCGCTCTGGGATACGCTCGCGATTGAAATTGGCCATTTGCTCAATCAAGTAATGATCGTGAAGGACAATCGGCCCGTCCGGTCCTATTGTGAGAGAGTGTTCGTCACTGGCTACCGGGATGCCAGCATCGGTAGTGGTGGGTTTCACTGGTTTATCGCTCATGTGTTACTCCTGTAACGCTCAGAGACTCCCAATCAACACGCAGAGTCATCGCTGAGGGTAGTATTACGGCGCGCATTTCAGTATCGCACAGAGTGCGAGAGCCATGAAAACACCATGGCCGGAATATAGTCGAAGAACGGTTCGCCCCCTGACCGTATAGCGCGACAAAAACGGTCCTGAAGATCGACCCAAGTATTACTCCCTAAATAACAACAACGCATCAAACCGATAGCGAGTTTTACTCGCTTTTACGAAGAGCAATTCACCTGCCAGGCACTACAATTTTGTTTATATTGCCTAGGCCCTCCCCTACAGCAAGTACCGCCTTATGCACTATCCCTACTCAACGCCCCTGTTACGCAGTCATGCAGCCCGACAAAGAACTAATAGAATGGTAGTCCCATGCACGGCGAGATCGTCGCCTCATCACATACCGGGAAAACGAGTTCATGAGCGGGTTACCCTCGCTACCACATCAAAACCGGCGAATGCCTTTGCCTCAGAGCAGGCCGTATAGGGCTGGCCTGGCAACAGTGGTCGACTCGGGGTACCCAAACACAATAAGGCTCGCCTAATACCGCCAACGCCATAGCGATCACGGTGATGCTCTCGCCTAACGATGGGTGGTGCAGTGGTAGCAAAGCGAGATGGGGCCCGTCTTAATGCCGGCCATAGAGCGGCCAGCGGGGCCCTTCACCTTGTAAAGTCCAGCCTTGGCTTATCGCTGTCAGACAGCGATAAAAAAAGCCCATGAAAACATGGGCTTAAGTGTAACTTAATGCTATTGAGTGCCAGTCAGTACCAGACAGGGAATCATTCCCACTCAATAGTGGCAGGTGGCTTGGAAGAAATATCGTAGGTCACCCGACTAATGCCTGGAATTTCATTGATGATTCGGCTGGAAACCAGTTCCAGGAAATCATAAGGCAGGTGCGCCC
>UEXN01001406.1_pt1 | contig 12453 bp, 19 predicted proteins | sample 1796711 | NCBI WGS metagenome assembly UEXN01 (sample SAMEA4772470, study PRJEB27181) | metagenome | reverse complement strand
CTTGTGGATTGTTAACAGCAGCGTAAGTGTTTACACCTACAACACCGTTAGCAGTTGATGTTCCTTTTTGGAACTCAGAACCGTATACAAAGATTTTTTTAGAAGCACCATCAGCAATTCCAGCAGCAGCTAAGTTAGCAAAACCATAAGGTTCTACAGTTAGTCTTCCTGGGTTACCACCACCACCGGCAGCGGCTGTGTCAGATACTCTAACAAAACATTTTGCTTCGTTTCCGAAGTCATCCATTACAACAATAGTTGATCCTGGAGATATTACATTTAAAATAGGAGTAGCAGCATTTGCAGCAGTTACAGGAATAGTAATTGTTCCAGCAGCAGATGCAGACGTACAGTTAGTGTACGCAATGTGTAATCTATTTTGTTCAGACCAGATAACCTGATCAGATGTCATTGGCATTTCTGCGCCAACCATACGTAAAAATCCTGATAACGTTCTGTTACCATATCTTTCTACTTCTTGTTCATATAATTCTGGTAGGTATTGTTGAGCAAAATCATTCGCGCCTCCGTCAAACTGTAAATAGTTTGCCGCAAGGATTTGTTGCGATTGACTTGGTACAATAGCACCAAATTGTGGGGTTAAAGCCATAATTTTAATTTTTAATTAGTTAGTTAAATTTTTTTGTTTTTATTTTTAATTTTGTTGAATCTAATCCACTAATCGATCTTACTTTTAATCCGTTTATGAAAACGTTACCATCGGCAACTTGCCTAGGTTTTTCACTTGTGATATTTTTAGAACTGTCAACTATAGTTTTTACACCATCAGCTTTACCTTGTTCATAAAAATGATTAGCAATCTTATCAGCATTCATAGCAGCATATAACGCTTTGTGATAACCATGCGTATCGGAAACAACACCTTTGTCATCAGTATATTTATTAATAAACTTACTAATATCAGTTTGTGTTTCACCTACTTGTTTAGGATTAGAAACTTTATATCTAAACTTTTTTTGCCCTACGCTGAAATCAAACCCTTGAAATTCATCATTAAACAACTGGTTAGTTTTAGTTTTAAAATCCTGATGGTTGGTTTCCATCGTTTGTTGTTGCTCATTATATCGGTTAAAAAAGTCCATAGCTTTCTTTTGCTCTTGAGATATACCAGGTCTCAACTTGATTTCCTGATAGTATTTATCTTTAAGAGTTTCAAGCTCATTACGGGCTTTTGCAACTTCTTCTTTAAAAGCTAGTTTTTTCTTTCTTACATCTCTAGCTTCATCAACCTCTTCGTCAAAGTTAAAATTATCTTCCATTAAGAAAGCAATTTCTTCTGAGTTTAAATGAGGTTTTGTTTGTTTGTAATATTCATTAAGTAAAGTTACATCATCAGTTTTATTGTAATCATGATTTAATCTTACATAATCTTCTACTGTTCCACCAGTGTCTTCCATAAAAGTCACTAGTTTTTCTATGTTTTCAGGTAAAGGTTTACCAAGCACTTGCTCGTCTCTTTGTGCCTCAGCAATATCTTGTTTAATTTCTTTAACCTCTTGTTCTTCAGTTATTTCTTGGATTTCAACGACAGAATCCTCTTCTTTGGGTTCTTGTACTTCCACATTTTCGCTGGACCGTACTTCTTCATCCACCTTTTGTATATCTCCGGTTCGTTGATCTTCAGGTAATTCTCCTGTTTTTTGCTCTGAAATGGCATTTTCTTTTGGTATTGTAACCTTTGTAACTTCTGGAACTATTTCTCCAGTAGCTTCTGGTTTCGTTAAATCGACTTTAATTGGATCGTTGTTAATGGCACCCAATTTTTTAGGTGTTTTTTTCTTTGGTTTCAATTTAAAGTCACCTTCCTGTTTAACAGGTTCATCTGTTTTTGTTTGTGTTGACATAATATAATATTATAAAATTAGTAATTATCTAGGAGAAAAAGCTTCTAATCCAAAATCTCCTATGCTATCGTTGCTAGATTCAAAGTTTTTAGGTGGCCCATCAGTTTGACGTTGTTGTATCATCTCACTTTGTTGAGTACCCTCCATTTTGATTCTTTTATCTTTTCTATCTTCTATTTCTTTTTCTTTCAAAGACTCTGTCTGTCTATTTGCTCTAGCTAATTCAACATTGTAATTAAATTCTTCAGCCATAAGCATACGTTTTATTTCTGCTTCTGTCTGCATCCTTTGTATTTCAAATTGTGATTTAGCTTGTTCTATATTAACCTTTTGTTCTGTTAATACTTGTTGTTTCTGTACTTCTGCCATAGCGGTTTTTTCTGCTAGTTGAGCATTAGCTTGAGCTTGAGCTTGTATGTTTCTTTCTTGTACAGCTTGATCTCTTTCTTGCTTTAATCTACGCCTTTGTTTTAGCATTTGATTTGCAAGTTTTAAATTTTTAATTTGTCTTAAATCTATAGCATCCTCTAATTCAATACCACCAGCTTGTAAAGCAACTTGTATGTTTTGTTCTAATTTTGCTTTTTCTTCTTCATCTGGTTCTAGTTCTAAGAAAATACCAAAATCATGTAAAGATAAATTTTTAATTTCATTTAATGTTTGTGTGTTGTATACTGAAATACTTTCCATTAAAGCATTAGCCGTTAAAGGATTGTTTAATACATCTGCTAGCTTTTTAGATATGTTTTCACATAATCTTAAACTTAAAAATAAACTAGCATTATTAATATGTTTTGTTGCTATATTTGATTGTTGAGCAGCGATTTTTTGTAATCCAACTAACGTATCTTTATCTGGTAAACTACCATCTCTTGCTTCATTAAGTCCGGTTACATCTCTAATCATTTGTAAATAATAATTATAAGTAGATATTAAAGCACCTATTTTAGCTTGACCAGCTGATGATGTTAATTCTTGCACTGGAACTTTACCTCTATTTAATTCACCATCTTGAGTTAAAGATCTACCCACAACTGAACCGGTTTGAAAATACATATTTAAAGCTTCTGCTGGATTGTAATTTGTTCCATTACCTAAATCAACTTCAGCCAAACCATCCATATCTAAAAACACACCGTCTGGTACCATTCTTGAAAGTACTTGTTGTAGTTTTAAATGAGTTAATTGAATCATATCAGCAAAACCCATTGTCTTAGTAACTAAAGATTCTATTCTACCTTTGTACATTCTAGGCGCACATATAGCGTAGTTCATTTCTACTTTAGTTGTATCAGACATAGGTCTAGTCATGTTTTCAGATAACTCCCACTTCAACATTACATCAGTACCTAAAACTTTAGCGCCTTCAAATAAAACCTCTATGCTTCTACTAACTCTAGAAAAAGAATCAGATTTTGGAGGATTAAATGTATCAGGTTTTTCTAATATCTTTTCTAATCCATTTTCTGTTTGTTTTAATTTAAATACTTGATCCATATAAGACTTGTATTCAAAAAACAATACTTGCACAGTGTTTTGATCGTAACCACCATAACCATATATATAGTTATTGTTGCTATTATATTTTTGTAGTTTTTCTAATTCTTCGTTAGATATATGAGGAAAATGTTTTTTAACCTCAGGGATTGTCATTGCTTTGACTTCACCTACATAATATACGTCTTCAAAGTTTGGATCTTCTGTATATGAATAAATCATATATGCTGGATCAACGTAGTCAAGCGTTATACCATTAGAAGGATTAAAGTTTGTTTTAGCAGCAGCTATACCTAATGTAACTAAATCTAAATTAATTCTACGTTTTAATAATTCAAACTTGTTTTGTGCTAATACTTGATTGATTGCTTCTTCTTCGGCTATTTCTATTGATTGCTTATAAGACAATTGCAAATGCAATTCCATTTCTTCAATAGTTTTAGGTAAATTTTCTTTTGGTATTTTTGTATTAGATATATCTACACCTGTTGAAGCTTTAACTTGTTGTTGTATTTCATAAGCAAACATGTCTTTAGCTAAGCCTTCTGCGTATTTTGTTCTTTTCTTTATAGACTCTGGATCTTGAGCGTAAGCTTTTATATCATAATCTTTAGCTGATATACCGTTTGTTAATATATCTACAAATTTTGATAATATTGGTACAGGTTTCCAGTCTAAATTTAAATAGCTTAAATCACCGTTAATTGATAATTCATCTTTATATTTTTGTACAGGTTGTTCACCTCTTGCATATAATCTTCTATTATGAAAACTGTTAAAACTTGTTAAATATCTATTACCATTAGTTCTTCCTTGTGCAAACCACTCTGATTGTATAGCATCAGCAACCTGCTTTCCATACTCCAATGACATCTTTTCCTCGATAGGTACTACCTGTTCTGGAAACGTGCTATTACTATTATAGTTTATTTTCATTTATCGTATTATTTGTGAAATATCCCCTTTGTTGTTATATTTTTTTATACCTAAATCATAACTAACTAGTATTTGTTTAGGTACAGGTCTATATTTATTTTTATTACAAGCCATAATAGCTAGCCCTGAACTAATAGAAGCATCATGCATTGTTCTATTGTTTATATTAAATTTAGCCCAATCTTGTAATGTTCTTTGAAAATATAAATCACCATATTGATTATTAGGTTTTAAACCAATAAAATCTTGGATATAAGACTCAATTGCTGCGGCGTGAGCCTGTTTTATATCTTCACTTGAATTAGGTATACCGCCTATTTCTCTTTCTGTTACTGATAATTTATTGTATATTTTATCTGGTCTATTCATAGAGTAACCTCTATAACCTCTTCTTTTAAAATAATATAATAATCTAGGTTTATTATTTTCTGCAAGTATTGGCATACCATAGAATATACAAGCCATCAAAACATCTTCAAAAAATATTTCTGCCGTAGCAGGTCTTGCTATGTATTCTAAAAAAAAATGATTAGCAGGATGGTTTTCCATACTAAACTTAGTTAAACCATGCAAAGACCCGTTAGATCCTCTATTGTCTACAGTGCCTGATATATCGTAACTATCACAACCAAAAGCACCCATGTGTTCGTTGCCAGGATGTTTTTTACCATTTTTAATAATTACATTATTTTGTAAGTTAGTTTCTGGAACCCATGATATAAAAAATCTACCATTATTTGTAGGGTTAAAAATTACAGATGTATCTTTAACACCATTAACCCACTGAAAATTTCCTTGTGTAATTACATTACTATTATTAATATCAGCATTCCAATCTATTTGTTCGTAAATTTTAGTTAAATTAAACAAAGAAGATTTAGCTTCATCTCTAAAAGCATGCTCTTCAGTACGCGGAAATTGTCTGTAAAATTCGTTTAATCCGTCTTGATCTCCTTTTAGCCCATCAACTTCATTTTGCCAATATTCTATTACACCTATATTTATTTTAGTACCGTGCGGATCTTCAACCGGTTTTTTTGGTGTATTGAAGACAGGTACGCCATAAGCATCAATGTATCCTTCGTAGTTCCATTCCATAGGTATGAACAAAGAATATAATCCCGAGCGAGTCTGTCCATTGGCATTTCTTTTAGTAACATCCGAGTCATAATAAAGTTTCTTAAAATTATCTCCTCCTTTGTCAAGAGCGTTGCTCGTTGAACCCATCATACATTTACCAATGATTTTACTACCTAATCGTAGTGTTGTTTTAGTAACTCGCCAGTTGTTTAATATGTTGTTAGGTCTTTCCCATTTACCGCTTTCATCATGTACTAATAACTTTAACTTTTCACCATCATAAGAGTTGTCTCCTGTGTTTTTCCAATCAACAGTAGTATCTAATCCCGTAAGTTCTCTAAGCGTTTCGTTTGTTTCAAGCTTTCTTCTAGTAAATTTACTTGCAGGAACTCTGTATGCTAATTCTGTTTTTGGACGGTCCATACCGTCTTGTATTGGCTTGAAAAAAAACGGGTAATTAACCGAGATTGGTACAACCTTGTCGGTAAACATTGTTTTAGCATCAGGTCCTGATTTAGATAATATTCCAAATCTTGAGTCTGTTGATATTGTTGCGCTGTTAACAGTTTCACCTGAGGCCATGAACGAAAAACCAGATCGTCTGTTTTTAAGGTAGCAAATACCATATGATCTATCGTCGGCTTTACAAGCTTCCCAGAATATAAAGAATAATCTGTTTGACTCCCTAAAATCTGGCTTCCCAACATCAATCTTGGACCACTGCAAGTACATGTAATGAGTACCAGTAAGATAAGTAGGTTTGTCTTTATTAATAAACCAAAAACCTTTTTCCCTGTATTCAAACTCTTTATCAATATAATCATACCATGTTTCTTTAAAATCTACATCATACTCTTCCCAATCAAATATTGTTTTAATACGTTTAAAAGCTTTAGGTAGTGGGGTTCTTTCCCACTTGTTAGATTTAAATTTTACTACATCTTCTGATTGTTTAGGTAAAGCTATTTTAAGATTTTGTATTTCATATACCTCACCTATTTCACCAGTTTTACTAATTACAATTATATCGTGTTCTTTATTGTAACCGTACTCCCATTTTTTATACCTATTGTTTCTTTTTAAAACCTTAGGTTTAATATGGTTTTCTAGTACTTTAAATAATGTTTGTTTGTACATTATTTAGATCTTCCTTCAGCAAAACCTCTAAAGCTTTTTTCTTCTTTAGCTTCTTTAGGTTTTTCGTTTAGCATTTCTTCTTCTTCTTGTATTCTAGTTGTTATCTCAAAAGCATCCATAATACAGAGTTTTTTTGTAGCTGCTGCATTTTTTAAACGATCTGCTGATATGTCTGGGCCAAAATCTATAATAGGTTCCTTAGCAACTTTAATTAATTCTTTAACTGCTACTCGCCCAGCTTGGATTATATTCTTTTTTGTTTCCTTTATATCCATATTTAATAACAATATCATTTGATTTCATACAATACAAACGCTTTTTATCAACAACAAAATCGTACTCACCGTATGGTGTATAACCTACAGTGTCTCCCTCGTGTATTCCTAGCGCTTCTAATGAGCTATTACCTATTTTTAATATACCAATAAGGCTTTGCTCTTTTGCAACCTTAAATTTACTTTCGTTTTTTAAAGGTTTTATAAAACATCTGTCGTTTATAGACATCCATTTTGTATTTTTTTTATATAAATAAATTTGATCTAATGAACAAAAGTATTTATTATCTTGAAAAAAAGATCTAGACTTTTTCTTTACACCTTTCATGTCATAAAAGGTTCTAAAAACGTTATGATGTATTAATATTATATCACCTTTTTTTATTTTAGTTTTAAAAGCTAAAGGAACCTGAATTACTTTAGCTACGTTGTTTACAAACTTAAAACTTTCAATTTTAGTGTTTAATATTATTTTAACGTTTTCTATATCTATTTCGTTTTCATAAGTGTCACCAACTGGTTCTACTATGAAATCATATAAACTTTGCATTAATATTCTAAATCATATTCGATGGATATTGCCATGTTAGAATTGAATTTTTTCCATGGCAATATTTCATCTCCTTTTTTTATATGAATATTGTAAGACGAATCTTTTGTATCATGAATAATATAAGCTATCTCATGACCTCCATAGACTTGTTGTCCAATAGAGTAATGCATAGCGTCATTTTTATAATCAGATCCAATGCTGATTTTTCTTACAACGTTATTCACTTTATTTTTCTTCTTTTTGCTCTACAATAGTGTATTCACCAGAAGATAGATCAATATTTATTGGTCCATATTCTTCTTCTAGTTTCTTTTTAACGTCTTCAGCCGCTTCATTAGCTTTGCTAAATTCTACCTTAAGAGCGCTTTTTTGTACCTCAACAAAACCAATTTGGTTTAATAGTTGATTTACTTTTCCTTGTGTTTCTTGAATTTCTTTTAACTGTTCGTCAGTTATTTTTGCATTTTGTTCTGCCATTTTAATTTAATTTAATTGTTAATTGTTTAAAGTTGTTTTTGCGTGATAATCTATTTTTTTTTTAAGCTCTGGATGATAGTTTTCATCAAGTATCATAGTTAGTATTTTTTTTTCAGCTTTGGTATGACCTATAGTGTAAGCAAAAAAAAGACCAACAATACTTAAGGCAATTATTTTAAGTTTGTTTTTCATTTAATTTAATTTAACTATTATTATAGTTACAGGTTTTATTTATTTTTTAAATAAACTTGTAGCTTTTTCAGTTGTACGTCCACCAAAATAAGCTAATACAACACTCATCATTACTTTTTCAAAAGTGTCATTCCATAATTCTCCTATATGAAAAGGTATAGAATCCACACTATCTAATAAGCCAGCTAATGAAAATATAACAATACACCATACTAAAACTAAAGGGCGTACGTTTTTAGAAAGCCAAGAATCTGACATAGAGTCGGCTTGCCACCTTGAAGTGATAGCTTCCATTTCTTTATTTTGCTGTTCGAATATAAGTTGTTGTAATTTTATTTTATCTTCACTACTTACATTTGATTTACCTATAGCGGCAATAGCTTCTGCAGGAGATGAAACACCACTGATTAAGTTACCTAATGTAGGATTAACTAGTGATGCTGCTCCAAACAATAGTTTACCTACTGTAGTTTCTGCAAATTTCTTTTTTGGCTTACTCATCTAATTTTGTTTCTAAAACTTGATTACCGTTTGGAAAAATATAATCATAACCAGGGTACATAATAGTAGTATAACCCCTGTTGTCAACACCTTTAACTTTATGCTCAACTCCTTTCATAGTTATTTTATTACTAGGAATTAAGTTTTGTTTGTTGTTAACATCAGGACTATTTTTTAAGTACCCTGTTTTTGATTTTTTCATTTTCTATCCTTCGTAGTCTTTTTTGCTTTTAGAATCATCTCCTTTTTTTCCACCATACTCAGCAGCACCTTTTCCTTTAGCAGCACCAAAATTCATTATGCTAGCTACTTTAGCAGCACCTTTTGCATAACTATTTCCTCTAGCTGGTCCAAAGTTTTGAGTATAACCCATTCTACTAGCACCTTTGTTTTGATCAACCGCGAAGTTTCTGTAAAATTTCATATCTTCATCTGAAACGGGTATAAGTCCTTTTTCCATATTTCGCCCTGTCAATTTTCCTCCTTCACCTGTTATTCTTTGACCATACTGCTTACCGTATTTATCAGTAGCCACCTTGCTACCTTGGTCATGATCCAGCATAATTGAATCTAACATTCCGGCGTTTATTTTTTCATTTCTCTCGTCTTTTATTCTTTGCTTTTTTTCTCCGCTAATTTTTTTACCGTACTCTAAAATCTCGCTAGCATTCATTTGAGCAGCGCCATGAGGATGCCCGTGAGAACCTTTTTTTACATCATAATCTCCAGCGCCTTTTTTGTATTTAGCACCTCCTTTTTTGTGATGTCCTTTTTTAGCAGAACCTTTGTCTGCTTGATCGATTGCTGGTCCGTCTTCTGAAAGCTCTTTTGATTCAGCAGGACCTCTGTAATTTTTATTCATTTGTTTTAATTTATTAAGTGTTTTTGTCTAATTTTTTTTCTAATTGATAAGGTTTTTTTTCCCAAGGTTGGTTTGGATCTCCAGAAGCCATTTTAGAGTAATCATATTCTTTACCCTTCCACCATACTACTTCTTTGCCCGCACCATTATAACCATAGTCTAAATCACCGGATTTGTATTGTCTTACGTGTTCAAGTTCATGAACAATAGTTTTTAGTTTTTCCTTTGGATCTTTATCCATAGCAAATGAATCTTCATTTAAAATAATAACCCCGTTCTTAGGTGTTCTAGCGTGAACTGGATCACCCTCCATATCTCTTTCAAACATCGATGTGCTTAAAAGATCTAGGTTAAAAGGAGATTTTAATTTAAATGCCATATTATTTTTTATAAGGAAACTTTTCGTTAAACCATTCTTGTCGATTTTTACAACCACAAGGAATATTAAGACCGTCAGAAACTTTTTCTACAACGGTCTTAATCCCTGTTTTTTCCGTGAATTTAGCTATACTATCGCCTAATCCTCGAGACTGCATAATTATGCTATAACTATATCAGTTATTTTTACGCCTGAATCGTTTTGTACGATTGACATAATACCACCTGGGTTAGCAGTAACAGCTGAAATAAATTGATTAGCCCACTCTTTACCTTTTCCAGTAACTGTAAATAAATAACTTTTACCGTCAGCGTAAACTGTAAAGTTGTTAGCACCACCAGTTCCGTTTGCTACTCCTTGAAAAACAGAATCAACGTGTCCAATTAATACGTCTGAAAGTTGGTTAGCAACATTTACGTCTGCTGCTTTAATTTTAATGTAATTTGCCATAATTTTTTTTTGTTAAATGTTAAATGTTAAATGTTAAATGTTTTTGATTTGTCAGTTTACTCTGTTTTTTATTTTGGATAACTATTTCCACCCGCACCTATATTATGAGCTGGATTAGGGCCTTTAAAATCAACTGGTTTTGATTTTGGAACCTTATTAAAATGATCTCTTAAGTCTCTATTTGCAAATTCTCTAAAACCACCAATTGATTCTGTTTGTTTTCCTTTTGCTAGTGTACTGTATTGTTTAGGTGCATTGCTAAAAGCTTTTGTTAAATTTGAAACAGCTTTTAGTTTACCAATACTAGGTATAGGAGCTACAACACCAGCTACAGTCGCAATATTTTTTAAAAAGTTTTTAGGACCACTTGTATCATATTTTACTCCTCTAAAAAATTGAGTAATTTTACTCGGAGCTTCTTTTATATCGCCGTAATTTGGACCATTTTCACCGTGATGTTGTGCTGCACCAGTTTTTCTTTCTATTTTTTTATTTAAACGTCCAATTTTTTTATTATATGCTTTTACACCCATTTTTTCATGAGCTTTAGTTTCTTGCATTTCTTGTTTTTTGGCGTTAAGTTGCTCTACTGTTCTTGCAGAACCATGATGTTTTTCGTCATACTTAAGATCACCAGCTAGTTTAGATATATGCTTTTCGTCAGCTGTCATATCTATATCGCTGTGACCATGTTTATTATCATGCTTTATATCTTCTTTAAGATATTCCATATGTGCTTCATCATCGCGTTTAGTAGCAGCCATGTTATAATTTGTAACTCTTGAATGTTTAGCGTTTCCACTATGTTGTCCGTAATGTCCTTTTTTATTATAACTCATAATTTAAGATTTTAATTCTGGGTATTTTGCATACACCTTATTTTTAATTGCTTCAGGATTAGAAGCATTGTGTGCTAGTTTTAAAGCTGATTTAGCTCTTGCTAGAGTGTTGATAGGATAAGTTCCATCTGGACCAGCAAATTCATCTGGTGATACATTAGGATATTTTCCCGCGTTACTTTTACCAGGTTCTTCTCTTATCTCAGTAATTGTTTTACCAGCACCTCTAAGTCTGTTTAACAAAAAATTTGCCATTATCTACCTACTATTATATCAGCAGCTGTTACGGTTGCTAATGCAGTTACATAATCTACAGCCACTGGTAGTATTGTACCAGCTTGTACTCCTTTAAATGTTATTGCTTGAGCAGAAATAGGAACACCATCATTTACAGCTGTTATGCTTATCGTTGCGTTTGAACCTCCTGCGCCAGTTATAGTAACTATATCTCCAACATTATAACCACTACCAGCTGAATTACCTATAGTAGGATTAGTTATAGCATTTCCAGCTACCGTTGCATTTATAGTTAAACCTGAAGCTAAATTATTAGGGCATGTTGTTGCTAAGTTAGTCTGTGCACCATTAGTGTAACCAGTTCCTCCAAATGTTAAACTAAATGTACTTACTGAATTTAAGCTAGTACCTGGTAGTATAACTGATATATCACCACTTACACCTACGTATAATACAGAACTATTTAAATATGTTCCTAATACTCCTGTTTGGTTTTCAAAAACCCAAGCAGGTAAAGCGTTTGGAGCTCCAACCAACCCTGCTGTTAAAGGCATAGCTTTGCCTATGATTGAATCTTGTGTTCTAAATAATCCCATTTTTATATTGTTTTAATCTCTTTGAGCGCACAAAACGGCGTTAAGAGGTTTGTAAGATACTGGAGCTTTTAAGACTTGCATACCTGTTATTCCTGAGCTTGAGCCCATACCATGTTGTCTACCTGCTTGATCTAGTGGTCCATCCCATATATGAGACTCACCCACGATACCAACGTGTTTTCCAGGTTTTAATTCTTCCATTGCTGGATCGTATTTTTGATTGTGCATAATATTTTTTTTTAAATGAATGATCTACTTTGTGGCATTTGATATGGTTCGTTTACAGTTGCATCAGCTATAGGGTCCATACCTCCACCAACTGGTGCTAAACCTCCACCTCCTGCGTTTTGAGTTTGTGGTATTACTGGTTCTGGTAAAACAGGATCTGGTTGAGCTAAGTTACCACCTAAGTTACCTACTGGCATCGCTGGCGGTTGTTCAACTGGCATAGAACCACTATTATTACCACCTAGTTTATTTTCTATGCTATCTAGTTTTGTTATAACATTTGTTTCAAAACCGCTTCTACCTTGAGAAGAAATTGCGCGCCCTATTGATCCAATCCCTAGCGCTGCTG